>Ga0310125_10000601_pt1 | contig 17279 bp, 11 predicted proteins | sample CB11b_Tmax_Bot8__FD_203508 | JGI IMG/M metagenome (GOLD analysis project Ga0310125, IMG submission 203508) | Marine microbial communities from Western Arctic Ocean, Canada - CB11b_Tmax_Bot8 | ecosystem: Environmental > Aquatic > Marine > Oceanic | place: Canada: Western Arctic Ocean | collected... | reverse complement strand
TGGTGTTCTGGAACCAGACCGCCCGAGCAATGAGGCATTGGCGATCGTATCCCACACTGATTCATGGTCACCCGTTCCGGATATTGCGCCAGGTTATCAAGATGGGGCAAGTGTGGCGTGCATGCTGGGCATTGCTGAAGCGTTGGCGACACAACGGCAGAAGTTGACGCGGACAGCCATCTTTATTTCTGTATCAGGTCGCTACAGCGCTTCGGCCGGTATACGAGAACTTACTGATGCCATAGGGATCCGTACCCAAAAGGTTTCGAATAATCTCCGGATTAAACAGCGGCTTACACTTGCCCGGAGGCATCAAGATGCAGTGGCTGCAGCACGTGATGCAATGATGGGGCGGAACTATTGGTCGTTGGATTCGCATTCTGAAGGTGTACTTTGGCGCAAGCATGGGCAACGAGCACGCCAGGCTTTGCAAATGGCGTCCACGGAGGTGATTGGTAAATATGTTTCCCAGCTGCAGTACAGGTCGGAACAGGCACGCATCAAGTGGGTGGAGGCAAGCCGGCCCAGCCAGGGACCTCTATTTGAAAACATGCATGAAACCAGTCATCAGTCCCACCGTGCCCAGATTGCATCTACTGCTGATCTGATCAATCTTAAACAGGTGTTTGGTGATGTGTTGGATGATGCCGGGGCCCGTAAGCTTATTGACGACACACTCACGGAGGCCCTGGAGTCATCCCGAGCGACCATCCGCTACGAGGAGGACAAGCTCCGGATCGCAGAGCTATTTGCGCCGCTGACGAAGGCATACTATTTTTTCCCAATCGGGATCAGCAGCACAGGACCATTGGGGTATTACGGTGATCCGGTGATTACACGAAATCTCAAGGCAACAGCAGATGCCATTTCCAAATTAAAAGCACAGTGGAGTCATCAAACCGTCAGGCGACCAAGCTTGCATCGCGAGGAGTTTTTCCGTGATGCACATCAGGAGCAAAAGACTGAGATTGGCCCCAAATTATTCAGTGGATTTTCTTCTCCCGGTACCACCGTAATGCCGGATTCTGACGGCAGTCGGAGTGGCGAGGGCGTTCTCTTCCTTGCCGGGCATGCACCGATCTTTTTCAACGGGCTCTTGTCCCAAGACAATTACCGAACACCCTATGACAACACGGTCAATATCACATCAGTGACTGCAAAGACACAGCTTCTGGCCGCATTGGCCGGGCAGATCACATCAGGCAGTACGAAGCTCTTGCATGCAGGTAGTGGGGCGCCTGGGTTGCGTTTTTGGCATTCAGATTGTCATGGCCAAGTTCTGACCACGGGAGTCAGTAATATTTTGCTGCCCAATCAGCCGGTTCAAAATGCGTTGGTTGTCTTCGGGGGTAAAACTCGTGAATCAATGTATATCCAGAAGGCAAGGGGTGGCTATTTCAGGTTTCCGGTCATCGATCATTTTGATTGGGCCATGGTGGAGGCATACACCGTTGACCCAGAGACCGGCCGGATTACGGGAGCGAAAGATCAAGGGCCATCGGGCGTTCGATTTCCCACGCAGTTTTCCGATAAAGACAAGTTTTTCCAGGAACGCGAGAACGAGGCAACAGTGATTCTTGCGCGTCTTTCACCACTGGATATCTATCGCACGATTGGCCCTCACGGAACACCCCAGACGATAGAGGTGCTTGATGCACGATTCAAGGTGTCGCCTACGGAATATTCGATTACCGAAGCGTGGGAACGTGGCGCTACCATATTCACGAAGCCTGCGGATCTGTTTTACGTCATCTTGAAAAACATGCCGGAACAAAATGGCCTGCCTCATAAAAACCCTGGCTTGGTAGGTCTGTATACAGAAGGGTTTCTCCTGGGGCATGATCCTGATTATCCCGAATTTTTCCGGAGCCATGACTTTTGGGGTCCGGGTTACCTGTCTGGTCGTGATCGAAGGTTGATTTATCAGGAAGTAGATGCCGCAATCAGTGCTGCTGCGTGCAATCGGCAACGTCTCGATACTCAGATCGCCACCGGGGTGGCAGATCAAGCTACGGTCGATTTGGCAAACCGAGCGGATGAGCAGTTAAGAACCGCCATTGAATCACTACAGGGTCAAGACTATGCCTCTGCATACCGTGACCTGGCCACCTCATCTGCTATCTCCGCCCGCGTTTATCCAGCCATTCGGATAGCTATCTTCGATGCGGTGGGGGGAATCCTGCTCTATATGTTTTTGATTGTGCCTTTCTCTATTTTTGCCGAACGACTATTGTTCGGGTTTTCGGATATTCGGGCACGCCTAGCCAGTACACTTGTAATATTTCTGCTTGTGTTTTCTCTGATTCGCCTGACCCATCCGGCTTATACGCTGGTTACTTCACCAATAATCGTGTTGGTAGGCTTCGTCATTTTCATGCTCTGCCTGCTGATCATGGGCTTTGTGCTGGGTAAGTTTGTGGAACGGATGCGGGTTTGGCGTCAAACCTTTGTTTCAGAAGTTGCCATTGCTACGGAGGCATCGTCACTCGGTGCAGCCGGTGCGGCGTTTGCACTGGGTACCAACAATATGAGAAAGCGTAAGGTGCGCACGACATGTACCGTACTGACGCTTGTATTGATCAGTTTCTGCCTGGTCTGTTTTACCGCTCCGCGACCCCAGCTTAAGACCAAGCAGATCGTCATCGGCCCGGCCTCCTATGACGGCCTGGTGCTTCGGTCAGAATCTGAAATCTCTACCGCAAGTTTGCAATATTTCGATCGGGGCCATTTGATTCCCCGCGTAAGTATGCCGGCAGGTGTGACCGTCGTGTATGACCGACCTGATGGTTCAACACGAAAAGCAGTTGTACATGGTGTTCTATATTTGGATGAGGATGAACGTCTCGTCACGGATGTTGATAAAGCACTGTTGTCTGGTGGCAGGTGGTTTGATAATCATGATAAAGATGTGTGTTACATTTCTCGTCAAACAGCTGCTCATCTCGGCATTGATTCGATGGATATTGGCAACCAAGATATACGTATCCTGTACCAATCAAAATTACTTCAGGTCATCGGGGTTTTTCGCGGTGATTATATCGACCAAATACGCGACGCCGATCGGGAAAGATTGACACCTATCAGTGCGGGGGAGGTCGGAATACGTAACCAGCGCATGCGGCAGGGTAATCGGTTTGCCAAAGGCGCCAGGGGGGCTACCAACATCAGCTTTGACTACGTTCGTGGCCAGGATCTTATTATACGGCCGTGGGGGGCGACGACGGCTACTAACTTTAGCTCTGCGGTTGTGCTGTTTGGTGATATGCCATTTGGGATGGTCCAAAGATTTATCAACCTGGTTCTCGACCGTACACCAACATTTGCACGGTACGCAGTCGATGGTTTGGCCTACTTTGGGACACGATTTCGCTCAGTGGGGTTGGAAGGCTATGTCGATATTATCATCCCTCTGCTTGTTGGGTCGTTTATCGTCTTCAATACGATGTTGGGCAGTGTATATGAACGCCGGTCGGAAATCGCCATTTACTCTGCGGTCGGCCTTTCACCTCGCTATGTCTTTTATCTTTTCCTGGCTGAAAGTCTTGTTTATGCCGTGATTGGTGTTGTGGGGGGGTACTTACTGGCTCTTGGCTTACAGTGGATTTCGCATTTGGGAGGTGGGTTCATGGGGTTGGGCATGAACTATTCAAGCCGTAGTGCTATTTATGTTAGCGTGATCCTGATGGCAGTTGTTGTTCTTTCCAGTTTTGTTCCCGCGTATCAGGCGGCACGTGTTGCGTCACCTTCGGGAAACATTAAGTGGAGTTTGCCACCCTCCGGGCCTGGAGGGCGCATCCATTTCGAACTTCCTTTTACCTATATCGGTCGTGATATACTCGCGGCCGTTCCATTTATTGCATCATGGTTCGATGCCCATGGGGAAGATTCATCCGGCGAATTTTCTTCTGAACGCTGCAAAGTGGAAATCACCTGGCCCCATTCAAAACCTGCCTTGATAATCGCAACGATCGTGTGGCTACGGCCCTACGATCTGGGTGTCAGCCAGGAGATTCGGGTGTCGATATGCCCATCGCCTGATCCCACCATTTATATGGTGCGGGTTGATGCGCAGCATCTGTCTGGCAATGAAGTATCATGGCGCCGGACCAATGACCGCTTTGTCCGCCTGCTTCGACAACACCTGCTGAGTTGGCGTGGCCTGCCGCCCCGCAGCAAAGACCAGTTGTGGCAGACGGGTCATGGGATGTTATCCCAAGGGGCAGGCCCCTTGGCCGTGTCGTGAACCACTCATCATCGAATACGTGTAGAGTAATGAGTCATGAAATCTTTCCCCGGACGAAACAATTAGGTAGATCTCATCCATGATTCATGTCGCCATAGTTGGAACCGGCAGTATTGGGAACAAGCACGCGGAGTGCTATCAGAAAAACAAATATACGCGAGTTGTCGCAGTGTGCGACAAGTTGATACAGAAGGCGGAAACTGCTGCGCAGCGTTATGGATGTAAGGCCTACAATTCCGTGCAGCAGATGCTGGCCGCGGGGTTGCGGATTGATTCGGCCGCCGTTACCACTGCCGGCGTGGAGAACGGAAGCCACCACTACGCGCCGACCATGGAACTGCTGGCGGCCCGCATCCCGGTTCTCGGAGAGAAACCCATCTCCAATAATATCAATCATGCATGGCAGATGGTCAATCTGGCGAAAACTAAACGGGTTCGTTATGCGATCAATCTGAACCACCGCTTTACGCCGGCTGCTGTACGTGCCCAGCAATGGATCAAGAGAGGCCGACTCGGGCAACTCAATATCATCAACATGACGTTATGGATTAACAACCCCAACGAATCAAGCCCTCATTTCCATATGAGGGCTTTGCATCCACATTCGATCGATGTGATGCGGTATTTTTGTGGTGACGTGAGAAAAGTACATGCTTTTTTTAAGAAAGGTAAGGGAAGAAAGATATGGTCAAACGTTCAGGTCAACATGCTGTTTTCAAATGGTGTGATTGGGCACTTGACCGGGAGTTACGATGCGGGTGGCAGTTATGGACAGGAGACGTTCGAGATTGTGGGTTCGGACGGGCGCGTGGTGATTCATGAGGCATGTGAGAAACTTGCATTTTATCCGAGGGATGGTAAACAGGTCGAAGTGTATGAACATCTTGGAAACATGAATGGATTTTCTGATACCTTTCAATCTCGGATTGATGCTTGGGTTGATGATTTACGCAAGAAGACGCCCCCGGCAAAAGTGGATGCTAAAGCGGAGGATGCCCTCAAGGCGCAACTTGTTATCGAGGCAGCCATTGAGAGTTGGAATAAGGACAAAGTGGTTTCTCTTTAATTGATTTCTTTCCAGTCTTACAATCATGCTTTCAGGCAATCAAATCAATCAATTTGAACGAAACGGATTCCTCAATGCCGGTGTCGTTCTTGAAAATGATGAAATTGATGATCTATGCAATGAACTTAAAGCGGTTCTTGCCAGGGGTCCTGAAGGATTTGGCCATGGTCAGGCCAAGCCAGTTCTTTTTCATAACATGATTTCAGGTGAGCATTCGCAAACTGAACGCGCGGTGTATCAAATTGTCAATATCTGGGAGGTGGCCCCAGCTTTTGAACGTCTTCTTTATCACCCGTTCATTGTGAAGGCGATTCATCAACTGACCAGTTTTGGATCAATCCAGATCTGGCATGATCAGATCCAGTACAAGCCCCCCCAGAGTGGGGGTGCCACCGCGTGGCACCAGGATGCACCCTATTGGCCGAGCATTGAACCCATGACGCCGGTGTCAGCCTGGGTCGCGCTGGACAATGTAGATGAGTTGAACGGCTGCATGTGGATGGTGCCAGGTTCGCATCGCTGGGGGAATCAGGTCGAATACCTGCACGAACAGAAGCACCTTCAACATGCAGATCATTTCTGTGAGATTGCCAACTTTACGCCGCCACCTGACCAACCGATTCAACAAGTGGATGCCGTCAGTTGTCCGGTCAAGAGGGGTGAAGTCCATTTTCATCATTCACTGACATGGCACGGGTCGCCAGAAAATGCGTCCAGTCGTACCCGGCGGGCCATCGCCATCCACTACATGTCCAGCGAAGCACGATTTACCGGGCGTGAGCACGTGATGAAGCAATTCATCAAGGTCGATGTGGGGCAGACCATGTTGGAAGCAGGCAACCATTTTCCGATCGTGTTTCAAGATGGGCAGGCAGTCGAAGCACCCAGGACACCGACTTTCGCACAGGGTTGAAGCAGGACCAGTTTGGACAAGGGTCACCTGCTTATTGGCATCCCCTGGCGGTCATCGCGGGTGCTGATGTAAATTGATATGGGACCTATTGATGGGAGCGAATCCATTGCTCCAATTTGTCTGCCAATGCCAAGCCAATCTGATGGTGGGTCAGGCGTGTTGGATGGAAGTTGTCATGAAAGATTTCAGTGACGGCATGTTCACGGGCCATTTTCTTAAGTAATTGCACGCAGTCGATGTGGCCTGGTGATACGGGATCAAGATCTATCTTGTTTCCAAACCGGACTTGTTCCATTTGCATCTGATTTTGTGAATATTTTTCAAGATTGATCGCGACGTCCCTGGCAGAACCGGGAATCAGAAGGAGCATTGCCATGTCATGAAGCGTTGTGTATTCATGAATCTTGACGAGCAGATCATGAAATTCTTTTGGCCGGACCCTTGGTTGTGGCTGATCGTGGTCAGTTCCCGGTATGGTTAACGGTCTTGCTGACCAAAGTAACTGGCACAGGCGGCTCCAACGCAATCCACGGATTGGTTGTATGGCTTGCCGCTGGCGATAATGCTCCGAATCACTCATGTGCTCCAACTGGCCATGTCATTCCAGCCGCAATGGATCAATACAAGATCTGGGTCAAGGGTGGTGCCTTTTGTAACCAGATACCGCCAGGTTTGAAAAAGTGTATAGCCTGGTACACCTGCATTAATGAATTCAATTCGTGGGTTTTCTAATCTTGATTGGAGTATTTGTTCGGCTACGTGTGTATAGGTTTCGGTGTGTTTCACGTACAAGCCGAAGGTGGTGGAGTCTCCAATGCTAAGGATTCGAATCTGTCCGGGCGGTTTGCGTACCGAAATGATGCGGTCTTCCCGTAAGCCCTGCTGGTTTGACACCAACCCCGGAAACAGCCAATGATCAGCCGGCATACTCATCCCGGGTGTCAGCTGCCAGAATAATTCAGGATCATTGGCAAATAGTGGTTCGGTAATGCGGTATTTCTCTACCGCGGTCTGCCGGATATGACCTAAAAGAACCGTTTGCCGAGGTGGTACGAACACGCGAATCAACCCTTCAGCCATGCCAAGTGCGGCGAGGGTCGATACGACTGCAAGCACTGCCTGTGTCCTTCGCCTTTTAGATGCCATGCTGGGTTTAAGGTCCATGGGGTTAATAGGGGGTTTGTTAGCTTGGATATTGTTGGAGTTCAGGAATCAACTATCCATTGAAAGCGCCCGGGTTTGGTGGAAGGACTGGGGCAATGGGTGATCGAGGTCCATTGCCGCTTGCGGGGTATCTGTGTTCCGCATATACACCTATGTATCTATATGAGGTTGGGAAATGTGGAGTTGGACTTGTATGAAGACAGCCCTGATCAATGCACTGGCCGTCGGCTTTGGTGGTTTCTTCGGTGCCTTGGCCCGCTATGGATTGAGTTTGCTGATACATCGTCAGTTACCGGCAGCAACTTTCCCCTATGGCACATTGGTCGTGAATCTTTTGGGTTGCCTCTTGATTGGTTTGATCGCTGGTTTTACTGAATCTCGTCAGTTATTTGGATACCCATTTCGCGCGTTTGTCGTGATTGGCCTTCTAGGTGGTTTTACGACCTTTTCCACATTCGCCCACGAAACATTCGTGATGGTTCGCAGCACCGAATACCTCCGTGCCGCCACGAACGTATGCACGCAGGTGATCCTCAGTTTGATCTTCGTGTGGGCTGGTTATGCCCTGGCCACATCAAGATAGTTGGCCTCAACCCTGTGTCATTCAGGGAAGCGTAGTCTGCGCTTGGCGCCATATTCATGCCATCGGTGCTCGGCTTCCCCGCTGTGCCATTTGATCTGTGATTGAAATTCAGTATGGCCATCGAGGCATACCGCATTGGCTCCCTTGAGATGTCGCTCACCTATCGGAGCCGAAAGTTCTTCCCGGAAATCCGGAACCATATCTACATCGTGGGAATTTTCATCGTTCATTGGGGAGGTGCGGTTCACCTCTGCGTTGTACTGATAGTTCGTATTCGTGACGGGAAAGCTATATGCGTTGTCAGCATGGGTGATAATATTGCTGGGGAACTTGACCCACGACTTTTTACGGTAGAACCATTTGGTCGCATTGGCATTGTGGACCCACTGCGATCCGAGAAAATTGTAGTTGTAACCATATGACGCCCAGTGCCATTGCGTCGCTCGCCAGGTGACTCTGGGATAGAGGTAACCGGGTACATACCGATTATTCATTTGTCCCGGGTGGCTCGGGCACCAGAGGCCCTGTTCCGTGTTTAGTACGTGGTTGTACTCATCGCCTGAGGAGGATAGGTATCCATTAATGACGGCTCCCAGCCTCTGGTAACCTTTACCCCAAAACCAGCCGCCACCAGGGTCGACCTTTAGTTTTGAACGGCGGTGATGCTGGAACCAATATTCATAAAACGGCATCCAATCATCCCATTCATTGATATAAGCTTCCATTGCCACGCCCATCGATCGAAGATTGGTTGCGCATGCAATCTGCTCACCCGAGGCCCGCGCCTTTTCGACAGAGGGTAACAGCATGGCAATCAGAAGAGAGATGATTGAGATCACAACAAGCAATTCAATGAGCGTAAAACCTCTTGGCGCTGATCGGTACATAGCCAAAGCCTCTAACAGAAATTAAATATTTGAAAATATAGGATCGTCAGTCAATCTTCTTGCTTACAATATCGTCTCTATTGATTTAGATTCAATTCGTTTCAGGCAATCCGGCATATGGAAGATCGATGCCGTGATTTGGTCCAAGGATAAATTCATGAATCATAGTGTAACATCGTTAATAATATAGATAAAATTTTAATATTTTGGCATTGATATGATGTCACCAGTCGGCAGGTTGATTTAATTCGAATGTTCTACCATAAAACCTGGATCCTGATTTTTGATTTTCAGCGACCAAAATGTAGATATGCACAGAGGACTCATCAATGGATCGTACAAAAACCGTCATCTGGGGTTTATTCATGAGCATGCTTCCTTTGAATATGAGTTGCACCACGGATAAAGATAAAGCAGGGGCGCAGCATGGTGGTGCGACGCCGGCCTACAGCGTCCTGCAGGATCGGGCAGATCGCCTGTTGGTCGAACTACCCAATCGGATGATCGTTGCTGCCCAGCAACTTCATATGGCGCCGGTCGTGAGTGTTTACAGTGTTGTCAAAACCGGCTCCATTTACGAACAGCAAGCCAGTCCGGGTCATGGGTCGGGCCTTTCGCATTTCCTAGAGCACCTGGTGTCAGGTGGTAGCACGACGAACCGTACGGAAGCCGAGTCGACGGCAACCCTGGGCCGAATGGGTGCAAGAACAAATGCTTCGACCAGTCTTGATAAGGTTCGTTACTACATCAACACAACCAGTGAACATACCACCACCGCTGTTGAACTGATGTCGGATTGGCTTGCCAATTGCACGATCGGGCAGCGTGAATACGCCCGGGAGCGAGATGTGATTCAACGTGAGTTCGAGATGGGGCGGGGTGATCCCAGGCGGATTTTCTGGAAGCTGACTCAACGTGCACGATTTACGCGTCATCCGGCACGGCACCCCACGATCGGTTACCTGGATCAGTTCCTTAAGATTTCACGTGATGATATCTACGCCTTTTACAAACAGATGTATGCCCCGAACAATATCGTCTTTGTGGTTGTGGGGGATATAAATAAGCAGCAGGTTGTTGATCAGGTTGCCGCGCTGTGGGCTGATGTTCCCAGTCGACCATTGCCGGAAATTCGCTTTCCGGTCGAACCTCGCCTTGATGAGCCGCGTCATGTCCGCGCTGCGGTTGATATCAAGCGGCCTCGAATCAGATTGATTTGGCCGGGGACTCAACTGGCTGCACCAGGAGATTTCGAGCTTGATGTACTGGCCGAAATTCTTGGTAAAGGTGAAGCGAGTCGTCTTGTGCAAGTGGTACGTGACCAGAAACGAGCAGTTAATCGGATCGATGCCTATAACTCTAGTTTTACATGGGGGCCGGGGATGTTCGGGATAGATGCTGATATTGCAGATATTCAACCTGACCCCACCAAACCACTGCTTTCGGCAGAACAGGCGATTGAATTTTCCAAGGAAATCATTATCGATCAGATCCGCCGTATTCGAACTGAGGGGATTACCGGAGAGGAACTGGCACGTGCCAAACGCCAGATCCTGGCGGATGTTGTTGCAAGTGGCCAGACCGTTCACGCCCTCGCGGGACAACTTGGCAGCGATTTGGCGGGCATGGGTGATCCAGACTACACAGCGCATTACGCTCAGAAGGTCCAGAAGATGACAGCCGATCAAGTGGTTGCGGTCGCCAAGCAATTTCTGGATCCGAATCGGGTGTCGATGATTACACTTGTCCCACTTGAACCAGGACAGCAGCAGACTCCCATTGAGAGATTGTTTGATGAACCAATCGGTTCTGGAGAACTGATTCAGACCATCAATCTAGATAACGCGGTCATTGCCGATCAGGTTCGAAAAAATATGACTTTGGTACAGGACGATGTGCCGGCCATCGATATCGACCCAATCCAAAAGCACGTATTGCCAAATGGAATGCGGATCCTGATTGGTCGCTCAACCCTCGTCCCTGTCGTTGCAATCGAACTGATTCAACTGGGCGGACTACTGGGTGACGAGGTTGGAAGGGAAGGTTTGACTGGTGCCATTGGCTCGATGCGAAGGCGGGGAACAACCACGCGTTCAGCACAGGGAATTGCCGAGGAGGTGGATCAGCTTGGCGCCACTTTGAGTACCAGTGGTCGTACCAATTCGAGTGCAACACAGGCATTCTGTTTCAAGGAAGATCTGCCGCGAGTCATGGAAATCGTCGGTGATGTTGTTCTCAACCCGACATTTCCAGCCGGTGAATGGAAAAAGATGCAGCCTCGATTATTAGCGGCCATCGATCGGCAGACGGATCGGTGGTACGGTGAGTTGCGGCACCACTTCCTACCGGCATTTTTTGGTGATTCACCCATGGCCTATACATCCTTGGGGCGGCGTGAGGCTGTGGCTCAATTCACGGTTGAAGATCTAGGACAAACTTATTACGAGACACTCGTAGCTGAAGAGATGGTCTTGGCGGTATTTGGTGATATCGATCCTGCCCAGGTTCTTGAACTGGCAGGGCGGTATTTCAACTCGCTTCCAGCCAAGAGTGCCGGTCGATTTGAACCCAAGATGCCTTCGGTGCCGACACCAAATATCATTCAGGCCAAAACGCCCAAAGAACTTGCGGCAGTACACATCGGCTTCGGGCCAGCCACCACTTATCGCAGCGAGGACTATCCCGTACTTGAAGTCCTGGCAAACGTGTTCGACCGATTCCCCTCAGGTTGGCTGACCGAACAGCTTCGCGGTGAGGGAGAGGGATTGGCCTATGCGGTACACAGCATGCAAAGATCTGGCTTGGTGCCCGGATACTTTGAGATCACTTTCAACGCAAATGCACAAAAGGTAACCGATGCCCTGGGCCGGACCGTGAGCGTGGTTGAGAGAGCGAAGAATGAACTGGTATCAGACCAGACGCTTGCTGATGCCAAGTCAGCTGTGTTGACCAGTGCCTTGTTGCGCCGACAATCCAATCGTCAGCGTGCACAACAAGCAGCGCTCGACGAAATTTATGGGTTGGGCTTTGACCATACCACGAGGTACATGGAACAGGTCAACAGTGTCGATGCACAGTTACTACAGTCAGTAGCGCAGAAATATCTGACGAATCCGGTCATCGTGGTACTTACGCACCTGGCTTATCCGCCGGATGAATTGATCATGGCTGCTGGGTCACTGATACCGCCACCATCAGCTGATTAGTCCTGCGATCCATGCAACCTTCCGGGAGGTTTTGCGTGTCCCTCACATGGATCGAAGACCCGCCCTCTGCCAGATGTAGTGATGATGTGGGTACGCAATGGTGGGACCTTCGGCAGTACGGCAGACTTGATACATAGTCTTGAACCTCGACGTGGTATCCAGTGATGGTCGGATTGGTCCGGTCTGACCTGCTGCAAGTATCAGGAAATCTTTTGGAGGCGAACAACCAGTCGGTGGCGCAGGTTGGTCACTGGATCGTAGATCTCGGCCTGCGCAATTAGCTTTTTCCTATCGGGCGCCAAGAACCTGGGAACGAAGAAGGACTCTTGGTACTTGTTGATCCAACGGATCAGTTCGTACCGATTGGCCGTTCCAATATCAATCAACTCAACCTGGGCTACATATTGCCTGTTAAACCACAGTTGAAGGTTATGGTAGGAATGAGCGGTACGGTTGATCAGGCGAAATATTTCATCCTCTTGAATGACAATGATATCCAGGTCATCGCCAAGTTGGGCTTCAGTGGGAAATACGAGCTTCGGTAACTCCTTGATGACAGGAGGAATTTTCGTAGTCATACGTAGATCGGAACAGCCCGTAACTAGCATAAGTCCGCACAGGAACGCGAGGTGTAAGTTACGTGGCATCCTTTGCATCATGCACCAGAGAAGGAAAAACAGCAAGGTGACTATGGGCAGATGGCTGGGACAAGTGGGAAATAAGCCCTGCGGGCTTGTGAGTCCCAATAAGCCTACCTAGGTGCCTTAATGTGGATGTCTCCCCAAGGATGACCTGACTCGGGTGGAACTGGCCAGCCGGGGCAATTTGCCATATGTATCCGCCGAATACCATGCTTAAGGTCAATCTAAAGACTAATCCAGTCGATCATAACTGTATTATAATCCTAGAATAGTGAGATTCAGGGGAGGGATCATTGGAGAAGTCATGTGTGGAATTGTCGCTTATGTGGGGAGCAAACCAGTTGCGCCTCTTCTGATTGAGGGGCTCAAGCGATTGGAGTATCGGGGCTACGACTCTGCGGGTCTGGCCTCGATCGCCGATGGCCAGGTAAAGGTGGTCAGATCAGTGGGGCGGGTCAGTGTACTTGAGTCATTGATTGGTGATTCCGAATCATTCACCGGCACGCTGGGGATTGCCCATACCCGCTGGGCCACACACGGGGCACCCACCGAACCCAACGCCCATCCTCATTGTGGCAGAACTCGGTGCGGCCATACAGTCAGTATTGTCTGTAATGGCATCATTGAGAACTATACAACACTGAAGAAGTACCTCGCTGACCGCGGCCACGAATTTCAATCAGACACTGATACGGAAGTTCTCGCTGCACTCATTGCCGAGTTGTATGACGGCAATCTAGAGGCGGCGGTCCAAGAATCGTTGCGGGAAGTAACCGGTGCCTATGCAATCGCCGTCATCTGTGATGCTGAACCACACACTCTGGTTTGCGCACGCAAGGGTTCACCCCTGATCATTGGCATTGCAGACAAGAGTTTTATTGTTGCCTCCGATGCTGTTGCCATTATTTCGCACACCACCCAGGTGATCACATTGGATGATTATCAGGTGACCAAGCTCTGCGCTGGTCCAACTGATAAGCTCACATCACAGGGCGGTCCATGGTCCACTGATTTCAAAACGACCACCCTTGACAATGTTCAGGTAAATTCGACGGTCAGCCAACTGGATTATGATCTTGAAAAGATCGAACTTGGCGGGTATCCGCACTTTATGCTCAAAGAGATCATGGAACAGCCCACGGCGATCCGTAATTGCCTGCGTGGGCGATTAGAAAAGCATCAATCACGAGTCGTGATGGGTGGTTTGAGTAAATGTGCGCGTGATATTGTCCGGGCCAAGAGATTTATCTTGACGGCACAGGGTACCGCCTATCTGGCGGCACAGATTGGCGAGTATCTGCTCCAAGATTTAGCCAGAGTGCCGACACGCTGTGAATATGCCAGCGAATTCCGTTATCGCAATCCCATCATTGAAGAGGATTCGGTGGTTGTGGCCGTTAGCCAATCGGGTGAAACCGCCGATACCCTTGCGGCTTTACGCGAGGCCAAGGAACGCGGAGCATTAGCATTGGGCATCGTCAACGCGGTAGGGTCATCCATTGCACGCGAAACCGATGCGGGTATCTATCTGCATGTGGGACCGGAGATAGGCGTTGCATCGACCAAGGCCTTTGTGGGCCAGGTTCTGGTCCTGGTGCTGCTCAGTTTGTATATCGGTAAGCGGAAGTGCCTGTCCGATGAGGTGGTAGAGTCCTATCTGGCTGAAATTGACCAACTTTCACACTACGCTGAGCGTACCCTTGAGCAATCAGACCACATTCGTCACTGTGTCGAAAGCTATGTGGATCGGGATAATTGGCTGTTCCTTGGTCGCGGCTACAACTATCCCGTAGCGATGGAAGGGGCCCTGAAACTGAAGGAAATCTCATATATCCACGCCGAGGGTATGCCGGCGGCTGAGATGAAGCATGGGCCGATCGCCCTGATCGATGATGGAATGCCAGTGGTCTTTGTTGCCCCCCAAGGCAGCCAATATAATAAGGTCATCTCAAATATCGAGCAGGTACGGGCTCGTGGCGGCCGGATCATCGCCGTGGCCACGGAAGGGGACGACCACATCGGTCAGTATGCTGATTCGGTCTTCTATATCCCAGTGATGCCCGAAGCCCTGCAACCGGTAATCAGTGTGCTGCCGTTACAGTTGTTGGCCTACCACGCCGCCGTGCTGCGTGGTCATGACGTGGATAAACCACGAAATCTGGCCAAGAGCGTCACGGTTGAATAACCTGCTCCCAAAATCTGTTAGAATCCCGGTTTGAGCATAAGGGGATTCAACATGCAATTCAGAAGGCTTCTTTTGGTAAGTGTTCTGGCGGTACTGGCTAGTTCTTTTGGCTGCACGACGTATGTGAATATACCGCCGCAAGCCAACGATGTGGCTAGCCACAATCCTAACCAGGTAAGTGTCCTGGCGGTTCAACGTCAAGCGTTGTCGGCTGTGGCGGATTATTACCAGATCGATCAGCCCTTTACGATTTCGCCTTTACCGAAAACGGCTCCATCGTTCTGTTTGACCATGGCCAGTAATGTGAACTCCAACGCAACCGTTGATCGCATCGCCGGCGCGCCAGAAATTGCGATCAAGCGGTTGCATATTCGGGGTTGGAATGCCCAGGTGGATATAGTCCATCATGGATCACAGATCGTGGAAAGTGATTTAGCTGGTACGGATCTGCAGGGCGACCATGTGTCAACCGAGTTGGGAAATAACTCACGTCAAGCGATCACCGTAAGCCTTCAGTATCAAATGTTTTCAGGCTGGCGGACAAAACGCGTCAAGGTGTGGCTCGTCGATGTTGACCAGGCACTACTTGCTGAAGTTCGCCCGTCACAGGTTGATGTGGTGCCATGACTTGGACGTTAAGTGCCTTTGCCGATGAAGCAGCTGAAAGTTGCGATGACCAATTTGCCGCGTTGCAGCAGGCGGATATTCATCGTGTTGATATACGGATGATCGACGGATTTAATGTCGTCGAACTGCCGCTGGACCATGCCGCGACAATTGCCAAGAAACTGGATGATGCCAACATTACCGTCGGCATGTTTGGTTCACCGATTGGAAAGACTGATATTACAGATGATCTACAGCAAGACCTGGTTCGGTTAGAGCATCTGGGCAAACTATCCGCGATCCTTGGCTGCAACACCGTGAGGATATTCAGCTATTTCAATGAGCAGTCTTTGGCATCTACCCAGCGTGAACAGCAGTCGATAGATCGTCTTTTGCATCTGCGGGATGCGGCTGGTCGCCTGGGGCTTGTCCTCTATCATGAAAATGAGAAGGATATTTACGGCGACCGATGCGAGCGGGTGCTCAAGCTCGCCGATAAGGTACGCGATAACCAGGCATTTCGCCTGATCTTCGATTTCGACAACTATCACATCTTTGGTGAAGACACCTGGGACAACTGGCTTGCCTTGCAGGATGTTACCGATGGCTTTCACCTCAAGGATAGTGACGAAAACCAGCAGCATGTACCAGCCGGTCAAGGGGCCGGGCAACTTCGCAAGATTCTTACCGATGCCCAGGGTCGTGGCTGGGTTGGCCATCTGGCTTTGGAACCTCATTTGTCCTATTCAGCGGCGGTCATGGCAACCGGGCCAAGTGGTCAGGTCAATGAAGCGCTGTGTAATGTGACACCTGATAAGAGCTTCCAGTTGGCAGCCGAAGCGGCAAATGCAATGCTCAACGAAATTGGTGTTCCAAGCGTCTGAATAAATCCAAAATCACGATAGTCCTCCCCGTGGTGGTGCGGCCATGAATCCCTGGATTTTAAATGGCCGCCATTCGAACCGGAGAACCAGAATGACCCCTTACAACACCATCAAATTTATGGTCCCGGCACTCATTGGCTTGCTAATGCTTCCACTTGGCATTCATGCTCAGGATCCGGCCAGCAATGGTGCACAGACGCCGAGCCCGGCATCTCCCAGCGCTGAACAGGTCCTTGAAAACATGATAAAGCAACGTGGCACCGTGCCGCCTATTAAGCCGTCAGTTGCAAATAAGGTGCTGCTCGAAGCTGGACCTGCCGGAGCTCCACTTTATGCAGGCCAGCCCACAGTTGATCCACGTATCATTGGTATGGCTCCGGACATGCCCCAGCCCAAGTTGCGGCGGGAAGGTGAGTTCATTCCACTGCGCCGTGGACGAATTACTAGGTCCCCCAACGCCAGCCAGGTAATGTTTGTCTTCGATGCAGATTCGCCTCAGGCGCCGGAAGTACCCATGTTCATTATGCCCTGTAAGACACTTGAAAGCATGGAAAACATCATTGCTCAGCATGGGGATAAGGTGGTCTTCCGGCTTGCCGGACAGGTGTTTACCTATCGTGGTGCTAATTACCTGCTCCCAACGGTCATGAAACAGGCATCGAATCGGGGTAATCTGAAAAACTAGTCGAATTTATAGATAGACCTTGCCATCCCGCTTGGCGAACTGATTGAGGGCCGAGGGGGTGTGGTGGATCTTGAGGGTCATCTGGTATCGCTTGGTCTGTCCTGGCGCCAGATATTGCTCGGCTTGAGCGTGGTCATCCACCGCTTTACCGAGAAGTGATCCGCTAAATGGTTCAACGGCGGTCACGTAACAGCCGCGGGGACCAAAATGCTGCCA
>Ga0310125_10000599_pt1 | contig 17323 bp, 8 predicted proteins | sample CB11b_Tmax_Bot8__FD_203508 | JGI IMG/M metagenome (GOLD analysis project Ga0310125, IMG submission 203508) | Marine microbial communities from Western Arctic Ocean, Canada - CB11b_Tmax_Bot8 | ecosystem: Environmental > Aquatic > Marine > Oceanic | place: Canada: Western Arctic Ocean | collected... | reverse complement strand
TTGTCTTAGCTGCAATTTTTGCGGCGACATCTGAAACAGTATCGGCAACGATGTAGTCCGATACAAGAATTTTGACGTCCTGGAACCTGTGTCATGTAAACCGCCAACAGCGACACGCCACGAAGAAACGGGGCCAAGCCCGCAATAACCCGGCAACCGATAAGCCGATCTCAGGCAACTAGCACCAGGAAAGGGCCGCGCTATCTCTCATTATCATTCGATAAACGCGGCGCCTTTCGAGGCGCTTTGAAATAAAGCCAATACAATCGGTAACCAATACATGTCATTGGTTAATCGCACCACGGTAAATTGTCCCGGTAATGGTCTACAGAAAATCTCTTTGGTGCGGCATGATTGCAACTAGCCGTCGATATGGCCTGCAATACCCTTGGCTTGTCACTGCCCATACCCCGCGATAAGCTTGCAAACTGGAACGTTTCTGCCGGGAACAACGATGGCAAGGTTGGCTCACCAATAAGTGGCAAACAATGCAATTCGATAGTCTGCTTATCACGGGCGGGGCGGGATTTGTAGGATCAAACCTGGCAGTGCTGGTCAAAGAACAGTTTCCGCGCGTAACCGTCACGGCCATTGACAACCTCAAGCGTCGGGGCAGCGAACTTAATCTGGCACGCCTGCGGGACGCTGAGGTCGACTTTATTCACTGTGATATCCGCTGCGTCGAAGACCTTGAAATTTTGCCTGATTTCGACCTGTTGATCGACTGTTCAGCCGAACCTTCGGTCCAGGCAGGCGTCACAGGATCTCCTGTCTACGTGACCAATACGAACCTCAACGGCACGATCAACTGCCTGGAAGCGGCCCGCAAACAAGGCGCTGCATTATTATTCCTCAGCACTAGTCGTGTTTACCCTATCGGCCTGTTGAACCAAATTCCCTTCCGCGAAGACGAAACGCGGTATCACTGGGAACCCCACACGGGTGAGACGGGTTGTTCTCAACACGGCATCAGTGAAGCTTTTCCGCTCGAAGGCGCGCGTTCTTTTTACGGCGCCAGTAAGTTGGCCGGTGAATTACTTATTCAGGAATACGTCCATAGTTATCAAATGAAGGCCTTGATCCTACGATGCGGAATCCTGGCAGGGCCATGGCAGATGGGCAGGGTTGACCAGGGGGTCATTACGCTGTGGGTTGCGGCACATACCTTCAAGAAACCGCTCCAATACATCGGTTTTGGCGGCAACGGCAAGCAGGTGCGGGATCTGCTGCATATTGAAGATCTTGCGGACCTGTTCGTGGCAATGTCCCAGTCACAAGCCCACTGGGACGGGCGGGTCTATAATGTCGGTGGCGGGGCAGATGTCTCGGTTTCGCTGCTCGAACTAACTCAAATCTGTGAATCGATCACCGGCCAGCGGATAACAATTTTACCGGCGCCCCAGACCAGTTCGGTTGACCTGCGGATTTATCTGACCGATACCGCCAAGGTACGGCAAGACTTTGACTGGCGCCCGACACGCCGCACGGAAGATGTCGTCAAGGACATCCACCAATGGATAACTCAGTACCGTCAGACACTAGGTCCCATCCTGACGTAAGTGTTTTTTTCTCCAACACTGATCCGATGAAGCTGTCCCTCATCATTCCAGCCCACAATGAAGAAAAAAACATAGGGAAGTGTCTCGACGAATTGCGGCATGTCCTTGACGAGGTTCACGCCATCGATCATGAGATCATTGTCGTGAACGACTGCAGCCATGACGGCACGGAAGCGGTGGTCCGGGCTCAAATGGAGCATGATTCAAATCTGCGTCATATCAGCCGAAAGGCACCCAACGGGTTCGGCCGCGCTATTCGATCCGGGCTGGAAGCAGTTACCGGCGACATCGTGGTGATCTACATGGCCGACCTCTCCGATAATCCCGAAGATGTGATCGCCTACTACCGCAAGATTGAAGAGGGTTACGACTGTGTATTTGGGTCACGTTTTACTCGAGACAGCAGTGTCAAAAAGTACCCTATCGTAAAACGCATCGTCAACCGCATCGTCAACCGGTGTGTGCAAGTCATGTTCTGGACGCGATGCAATGACCTGACCAATGCGTTCAAGGCTTATCGCACCAATGTCATTCGTGATTGCGGGCCCTACGTCGCCAGTCACTTCAACATCACGCTCGAGATGTCGCTCAGCGCCTTGACCCGCAAGTACAACATTATTCAAATTCCCATCAGCTGGCACGGCCGAAGCTGGGGTATGTCAAACCTAAAGATCCGTGAAATGGGAAGGCGCTATCTGAGCACGCTGCTTATGATGTTCTTCCAGCGCATCCTCGTGGCCGACGATCTGATAGCCGAGCGGCTTGCCCGCAACGTTGAATATCACAATGACATGTCGCAATTGGGGCCAGGGATCACCTCACTGGAAACCAAAGAGGGCGACCAAGATATGCCGGGGCAAGGCACCCAATAGCAGGATACCCCACCAACACTCGATGCACACAGTCGAGCACCAACTTTCCGGGAAATTCTATTGGCCCAAATCATCGATACGCGTGCTGCCCAGCGCCTTTTGGAGGTTCCTTTGTGCTTCGATGTGGTCTGGGTTAATTTCCAGCGCGCGGCGAAAATGCTGTATCCCCTTGTCCGGGCTACTACGGATCATGAATATCCTACCCAACTGATTATGAAGATTCGCAACATTCGGGTTGATTTCAAGCGCCCGTTCAAAGCAGGAGGCAGCCTCCTGCCACCTTGGCTTGTCCTCCGATGCCAACGCTTGGCCCAATAGTAAGAGCGCCGAAAAATTTTTGGGGTTCACTCCTATGGCCCGGCGCAACGCTCTGATCGCCTGCTCCTGTTCACCGTTGCTGAGCAAATTAGGTACTGGCTCTAAAATTGAGCTCGCGACAATGTCTTTCAGGTTGTACTGGCGAATCGACTCACTGGCCACCGTCAAAGTTGAGTCAGCCGAGGCATCGAGAATTGCGGGTATAGGATCGAGATGGTTCCTGACCAAGGCCACAATCTCCGGCAAGGAACGCGTCTTGCGATTAACTGAGGTAGTGTACTCCAGATGAGGTCGATCATCGTGGTAGATTGCTGCTCCTTGTACCATACGCGCAAGACTGTTGGAGCCCATCAGAAAGCCGGCCGCCAGTGCTTCGGGGCGGTTCAAGTAATGGGCAGGGCCACCCCAGTACGCAAATTCAAGATCCTTGCGCAATCGATCATTCCTGGAAATCTCGATGAGCCGATCAGCATTCAGACTAAGTTCATCGGATGCTGTGCCGATCAACAGCATCTCGGCAGTGTTGTACCAGAGTACGCCGTGCGGGAACACGTCAAGAAACGTAGCAATAACAGTCCGAAACTCATCAAGATCAAAGAAGGTGATCGGTACGAATTGGCTTATCACCCCCCCGGGGTTTAAACGTTGCCGTGCGCGACGATAAAATTCGTGTGTATAAAACCCGGCAATACCAGGACGAAAAACCTGGCCAACCTCAATTGAAATGAGGTCATACATCTGGTCGGTGTGCGTGATGAAATTGCGGCCATCCTCAAAAATGAACCGGACACGGGGATCATCCATCCAATCGGACTCAAAATGCTCCCGCACAAGTGGGACAAGTCCGCTCTCGATCTCTGCGCAGTCCAGACCGTTGATGTCATGAAAAAGGAATCGGCCGGCCGTCTGACCGACACCAAGACCGATCACCAGGACCCGCTGCGGGGCCTGGTGCAGTAACATAGGTATGTGCGCCGCCATGATCTGGTGGTACTTTTCGTCCTGTCCCTGCCACATCCGATCAATTTCCAAATCAAGTCTTCCGTCACGGCGCAAGACGGCCATGTGGCAACTCAAGCCCTCTCGATAATCCACCAATTCCCCCTGACCTGACAGAAAATCCGCCGGCAGTTGTGTACCCATCAAATTTGGAACGCCAAGCCAAGCCGCGATACAAAGCGCGATCAAGCCCACACGCCAAGGCAAACCCGAGGAATGATCAAGCAAAAGCCAGGCGGTGAACCCAACAAGCAGGCTGATCCCGGTCGTAGCCATGACGCTGACGTGCAGGCCCCACAAAGGTATCGCCACAAATCCGGCCAACAGTGCGCCGAAGATTCCCCCGAAAGTATTGAGCGCAGCCATCTTGCCTACACCGACGCCGGCCAATGCCGGGTGATCAACTACCATGCGGATCGCCAGTGGAAAAGAGACCCCCGACAACACCGCGGGCACAAGCATGACGAGCACAACGATCCAGAATGGCACAAGCGCAAAGGTGTGCCAGAACGCGGCGGGCAACATCAGCACCGTTAAAACGATCAGGCCATTACCAACCTGAATCAAGCCGAATAGCAGCGCCCGGCGATGGCTGAAGTCAAAATAACCCCCCGCCCACATACTGCCCAAAACAATCCCGATTAAAACCACCGTCAGTGTTAACGTGTAGGTGTATACCGAATTATACAACAACAGGGTGAGATACCGCGCCCACAAAACCTCGTTGCCGAGGGCAACAAAACCTACCGCCCAAAAAAGCATATAGATACATACGGTTTTGCGCGAGCCGGCTTTCGCCGTAGATGAAACACCTCCATCAGAATCCAATGCCCTGCTATCGCCCATGACCGGTTCAGCCGCAAGAGGAAGCATCCACGCGATAACTCCAACTGCGATGTTGACTGCAGCCGCGATAAAGATTGTTGTGTTGACGCCCACATAACGAATCAACAGAAATCCACACACGCCGCATCCAATAGCTGCGCCCAAAGTGTTAAGTCCATACAACAAGCCTACCGCACTTGATATCCCTCTTTGTCTGCGCACATATTGGCGGCAAAATAGCGGTAAGGTTCCCCCCATGAGTACGGTCGGTGGCAATAGAATGGCGACCACGAGCACGAAACGCATCAACGACAGCATCGCAAAGTTGTGTTGTATGTTTGGATAAAATTGCTCGTAAATCACATCGATGGCGGAAAAGGCGATGGGCGTCAACATGGCCAACAGGCCGACACAGATTTCCATCACCGCGTAGATCCGCAATGGCCGGTTCGTGCGGGGTGAATACCGGCCAAAAATGAAACTGCCCAAAGCCAATCCCGCAAAGAAGACTGCCAGGACAGTGCTCAACGCCAGGTTGGCCGCGCCGAATACCAGAGACGCCGTACGAATCCAGCAGATTTCGTAAGTCAGTGCAAGAAACCCTGAAAGGAAAAAGCATGTTCCAGCGGCAAAATCGGCGGCGCCGATTTGTTTCTCGCTACTGGCGGAACCTAATCCTGAAGTGACACTTGCCACTTTATCCGTCATGGCTTTCCATCTTTCTGCGGCGTTTAACCTGTACAATCGTTTGTTTCATCCAAGGATCGCAGTTTCCATAAGGCATCAACTGTGGGAACAAATCCAGTTTCGACCAGCAGGACCTCACATAAGTGATATGCAGCTTGACCTATTTTACCTCGGCCCGCCAAGGTTTTGGCCAAGTTACCATGAGCCTCGTGATAGTTCGGCTTGATCTATATTGTTCCTCGACAATGAGAGGCTTTGCCTAAACCATTATTGGACCACAGGGGCGGACCAAAACGCACTCCCGTTTGATTGGCCCTGCGTGGCTCCAGTTACCCATTGCGAGTTCTCCCTGCTGATCAGAATGCTTCTTGAGCATGCCCTGGCTTTCTACGGCGCGATACTTGATGTCGTGTTAATCACGCACAATGGGTGGCGGGGGAAAACTTAGCTGCTTCGCCAACACGCCCCCATACCGCCTTCAGTAAGCCTGCCAGGCATAAAGTACGACTGCCACCGGGCAGGATCAACGATCACGTTGGGGGTACACGTACTGACCGGCGCAAGTGGCCGCATTATGCATCACGGCAGCGTCTCACCGTCCTGATGGGCTTGCTGCTTGCGGTAGAGTTGCAGGCGCTTATCAATTTGACTGGCCAACTGGGCATGCTGCGCCTTACTTGCGATGGCCAGTGCCTGCTCAGTCGTCGCAATAGCCTCGCCAAGCCGCCCTGCCAAGGCCTGTGCTGCAGCCAAGACCTTAAGCACTGTCGGTTCACGATAATTGGTCAACTGGGCCGCGCGCGTAGCATATTCTATCGCTTCATCCGGGTCTCGATATTTCGCGTTCGAGTGCTCGGCACGGATCAACGCCAGCATGAAACAGGGCTCGACCGATTCCGGCGCAATTTGCATCGCTTTTTGATAATGCGTAACGGCTGCGTCGATTCGCCCCATCGATCTAAGCGTGTTGGCAAGATTGCGGTGCCCTTCGAAATAATCCGGCTTTAGTCGTACTGCCGACTGGTAATGGTCAAGCGCCTTATCTCCGGAAAGCAACATCGCCAAGTTGTTGTGCGCCTCGGCATGGCCTCTACTGACCAGCAAGGTCATCTCGTAGTATTGCTGCGCCTTTTCCAGGCGACCCTGTCTGTGATAAAAGGAGCCAATGTTAAAATTAGCCACTGGGTGACTTGGCTTAATCCGATGAGCTTCGAAGAACTGGGGCATCGCCTGAGCGACTTTACCACTGAATGCAAGGGCCAGCGCCTTCGTACAGTACGCATCACTCGATTGGGGGTTCCATTCCAAAGCTTGCTCGCACAACTCGATCACCCGCCTAATCTGGTTATCCGCCTCTTCAATCTGGCCATCACCACGCAAGCGTTCTGCCTCAACACGTAAGTGTTCTGCCTCAAGGTAGAGTTGATGCCCCTTGATGTCTCCGGGCTTGATCGGCAATGCTGCCCAGACCATTATTGCAGCAAGCGGTGAGATGCCCACCAATATCGCGATCACCGTTGCAAAAGGATGTTTCGCCGATTGGCTGTCACTCATGAGGGTCAAACCCGTAACTTCCGCTTCGATACCCGGATGAGCACTACCGGACCTGCCCCTTGCGGACCGACCAGATAAATCCGTCGTACCAGAAGTGCAGGATCGAGACCACCATTACCATAGAAATCAGCGTCCTGTTACCCAATTGAAATCCAGGCATATCCAACAGGGTATACACGCCGTAACCCACGCTGATAAACACAAAGATCGCCAGCGCGATCTGTCGGCCAATGGCAATCCGGTCCAAACGGAAAACTGAGGTAATATTCTTCTTCTCCATGAACCACACAATAAAAAAGTACTGCAACGCATGAAAGAAGTTCATCACGAAGAATGCTTCTCCGAACGAGTCAAACCCCCAGCAAGCCAGAGAAACTATCGCCACAATGACCAGCAAGAACACCTTTTGAAAAGAAATTTTGTATCCCTTCTGATGCAGTCGCCAGTATGCGTAAACGTAATAAATGCAGAAGGGGATACACACGCCCAAGAGCGCGTAGGTAGTATATTGGCTGGTCACCGTTGTTATGGCGGGGACCCACTCGAACATCGCGGTTTCCAATTTTGGCAGATCAAGGCCGGCGACGAACTCGTTCTGCTTGAGCAGATGAGTCATCAAACTGACGCCGCCCAAGATCGGGCCTACATAGAGCACGAGATTAAGCTGATAATCGAGCCTACGTCCTACCAGTGCATCATTACCACGCCTCATGTCGTAGATTCGCCCGAGTCCAAACGTCTGCATGGCAGAGTGATAAACGTCCCACCACACGGCGAGTATCGCTACAAACGCGACTGTCCACGACGATAACATCAGTGCCACAAACAGCCCGATGGGCACCACGGTGAATCGGATCAGATGGAGTTTGAAAATATCGCGATTGAGGTGACTGCGAAAAAAAACGAGGAACAGGTGAGAAAAAATCACTACATGAATAAACGCGTCTCCGAGCGACCGGTTGCCTCTGATCAACGTTTCCTCGGCCGACAACACATGGGACAGCAGCGGAGTAGTCCGAAAAGGAATGAACACAAGCACGGCAACCAGCGGTGCTGCGATCAGAAACACCGTGTCCGTAATCGGACCGGCAATAAAACCAGACCGTGCTTGTTCCGGATTATTTTCCATTCCCATCCTCGCCCGTTATTCTACGTACCTTATATCGGCACTCAAGACCGGGTGACCCATATAGAAAAGCCTTGAATCGCAAAAAGTCGCCACGGACAAGGCGATTAGGGCCAAATACCTTGAAATTCAGCGGCTGAAGGTGATTTTTTCGTTGAAAAGACGTTCAACAATCGATTTTTGGATTCTATAACCGGGCAATTCGGGCCACGTCTAATATCTAGCATATCCTGAAAAACGAGTGGGGTGATCACGCCTTGTGGAATTATGGAACCTGATCTACCGGCTGCCGCTTTACTTTCAACACACTTTCTAGGTGGCGCTGGGCTTCGATGTCTGCCGGGTTTATCTGAAGGGCATTGCGATATTGCTCGGCGGCTGCGTGGGCCCGGCCTTGGGACATCAACAAGTTTCCCAGTCGCACGTGGCCTTCGGCGTCGTCACCCTTGAGTTTCAAAGCCCGCCGCCAACGATCGATACCTTCTTCGGACCGGTCCTGTAATATCAACAACTGGGCCAGTATTTCCAGGTCCCTTGCCAAGTCCAGGGCAAAATCGGCCTTCCCCTGCCGCATCAAATGCAACCGGGCTGTTCGCACATCCACCAGTCTTTGTACAAACCATGTCGAATCTTGCGGATATTTATTTTCGAATGATTGCGCCGCTCTTTGCAGCCAAAAGTCGATTATCCCTGACGGTTGGCTGTGCCACTGCCCGGCAAAGGGAACGGACATATCCCGCCGCTCCCGAACTGTGGCTTCCATATGCGTTACATCATGTATCAGGACATCGAGGTCAATGGGTCCCCGATAAATAGCCGATAATTGCCCCTCATCATCCAGCAATATGCTGATCGGCACGCCTAGCGGCGGTTGGCGATCAAAAAGTGCTTCCTGAATCAGTTCCACCTTGTTCACCAATGGCGTTGTCGCTAGGCCACTGTCAAACGGGAAATCGATATCTCCGATGAGTTTCCAAGCGTTATCCGGCGTGGACCTGTGCTTTTCTTCCAGACCATCCACACTCAATGCCAGAATGTTCAAGCCTGTGTTGCGCAGTTTATTTTCGTGCGCAACAAAAGACCTCAGCTCCGCAATGCAAGGAAGGCACCAACTGGCCCAGAGATTGATCAGCAACGGCCTGGCATCCGTATCAATCTCCTGCAACTTGGTATCCCCAAATTGCCGATAAGACAGGGGCGGCAACGGCAGGCGAGCCGGCAAAAGAATATGCGCTGCGTCTGTCGTCGGGGGCGGGACAAGGTGTGACGAGGGCAGGTTCACCGACCGTCGAGGTTTGTCCCATTCAGTCGCCCGGCCACTACCTTCCAACAAAATATACCGGCCACCCCGCGACACCTGATCGAATACTTCCATGCGGCCTGCAGGCCAGTGCACTGCGACGGATTCCACGGTTTGCTCGCGCCCAAGGCCAAAATGCAGCCACTTGCTTGACTGCGACAAAAATCCGTCGCCCGCATGGAGCGTTGCAGTCATGGGCCCCTTGCTTGGGTTATTTAGCTGCACATCAACTCTGGCGCCAATCCCATCACGGTTGGATGTTGTGCCATGTAACTGCAGCGCGACAAACCCATCACGGTCCTCACCGGTCGGCTCGTAGGTCCGATTGACCATCAGCCTGAGCCGCGGCGAGGTACGGTTGGTAAACCAAAGATCAAGATCTCCGTCCTGGTCCCAATCGACAACCGCCAAGGCACGCCCATCTTCGGGAAAATCCAGACCCGATGCTGCTGAAATATTGGCAAAGGTAGAATCCGCTGTATTGAGAAACGCGCAGTTACGCTCATGGCCACTCCATGATCTACCTTGCCTGACCATACGCATCGTGGCTGACCATCCTGCCATATATCGGTCCAGCAACGGCCCGGTTGTTGTCCGTGGTGACTGCGACACGACCTGTCGCCAGAAAAAACTTCACAAGTCACCGCTGTCTTCAGCGGTGAGGTATCCATTGGCTACCACCAAATCGAGCCAACCATCATTGTTCAGGTCCACAAACTTCGATCCCCATGCCCACAGACCCATGCTCACACCAGCCGATTCGCTGACATCGTCAAATCTGCCGTCACCGGTATTGGCAAACAAGGTATTGCCCCGCGCCATACGTCGTACTTTCGCCACCACAGCGCCTGCTCCGATCTGCTCGAATCGGCGCTGGTACGCCACCCTGTTGCCGGCCGCGGAAAACATGTTGCTGACATATACATCAGCGTAACCGTCTCGGTTGTAGTCACCCCACGCCACTGACATACCTGTAGCGATGTCTTCCACCCCCGCCTCGGCGGCGACATCTCTAAAGCCGCCCGCCTCGTGACGGTAGAGGTTGTTGCGCCCAAAATCATTGGACACGTACAGGTCAAGGTCGCCATCGTGGTCGTAGTCCTGCCATGCCGCGGCAAAGCTCCATCGGGAGTTGTTGTGATCCAACCCCATCTGCCGTGTTACATCGACAAACCGAAAGTCCCCATCGTTGCGCAAAAGAACGTTGGATCCACCGTTGTTCGCATCGTGATACGGTACTGGCACGCCGCCCTCAAAGCCGCTGGCCCCACTACCGGCCTCACCCGGCTTCGTCTTGGCACCGTAGCCGCAGACGTAAATATCCAGATCGCCGTCGGCATCGTAATCCGCGGCACACATTGAATATGGCTCGTCAACCACTGACAGTCCGCTACGTAACTCAAATCGCCCCCGTCCATCATTGTCGGCAAACAGCAACTTGGGCCAGGCCGCGGCGACAAGGTCCTGATCCCCATCGTTATCCAGATCTATCAGCAACGCCGAAGTGGTCAATTCCAGCCAGTCGGTGCCCGACTCGACCGATGCATCCCTCACCGTACCGTCCATGTTTTGCACGTACATGCGATTGGGCAGCCCACCTCCGTCGCATACGTAAATATCCTCGAGCCCGTCGCCATTGATGTCGCCCACCGCCAGCCCGTGGTGGCCGAATATCTGCATGTTGGCCAACCGGCTAATCCTCACTGACCAGTGATCCACGCTCTGTAATAGCTGCTGTTGATAACTGGCTATCTCACCCATGACCGATTCGGTCCCGTCGGTGAATAACACGCCGCTGCGTGAACGGACGAGCACTTGCTCATACCGTTCAACTTCGATTGACAGCAAGCGTGGAGCTTTTTTTTCGTCTTCGCTCTCACCTGGATAGCTCCACCGACAAATCCATGTTGCGTTCTGCGATACTGTCGGGCCTGAACCACGGCCAGTCGCCTGGTAAAAAACGCGCGTTGAGAAATATTGCTCGGATTTAATGATCCTATAAACCTTCAGCCCAGTTCGCTTTTGCGCACCGTCACCGAGGCTCGCGACAAGTTGCCGCAGCGCCATGAGCAGACCCGCGGCGCCAGAATGATCCGTGACGGACACCATTGATGGCGTTTTTTGTGGTTCAGGAGATCTATAAACTGACGTCATTCCGTCATCGAAAACACGGACAAGTCCAGTGGGCCACAGTTGCTCGCAGAAGAAGCCATCGGCTACAAGTGGCGCAATGTTCGCGATTTCGATCGGCTGCTCGTTTGCAATCAGCTTCCCCAAACGCTTCAGTTGCGTCCCAGCGGCAGCGGCGAGAACTTCTGTGTCCCAGTTATCATCCTCGGGATTCGCCTTCTGCGCCAATTGATCCACTAGCCTCGCCGGCCGGTCTTCTCCCACAACATCGTCGACGCTGACTCGCTCCATCACCGCCGACAGCGACGCTGGATTCGGTCGCGTATGCAACTCGGTGCGACGTGTTCTCAAGGCGTCATGCCGGCCTGTAAACCAACGCAACTGCGCCCAATACACCCCGCCGCCCAATATACCGATCACTAATATCTGGGCCAGAGTGAACCGCCACCATCGACGATCTTGCCGGTACCGCCGAGTGGTTTGCCGATGCATCCTGTCCTGTTTGCCGCCATTTACTTTCATCGTAGTTTCAAACGCTTTTTGTCCGACTTGCTCTAGCCCGCAACCACTGCAAATATCGGCCCCAGCACCAATAATCCCATAGTCTTGCTTTTGCCGACCCAGTGCCAATGGTCCGATGTTCTTAAAATGATGCCCTTTTTATGATTGGCGAGGTCGATTTTCAGTCGTTCGAGTATTATATTTCCCTGCGGCTAGCCTAGAACATAAGCTTGGCATCGACTGACGGTCCAAACGTGAGCAGGAGGCGGTAATGTCAATTTCGGTTGTACTTTCCGGCACAGGGCATGGTCGTCGATTGCTGAGAATTTTACAGACTCTCCTGCCCGTGTGCGTTATTCTCGCGGGTACCAGCCCGGCCCTCGGAGTGCCAGCCAAGGTGGTAGATGTTTCGAATCCATACAGGGGTATCGTCTCGGTGCCCTTACATGGTTACGCTACGGTCCGTGAGGATGGTGAATCTGGACGTTTCAACAGCCTTTCACCCAACCGAACCGGCATTGATTTTACGCATCGTTACCTCTCAAGTGCCATGCTAGGCCATGACCTCGAACGGGCAAAAATCTGGGGCGGGGTATGCCTAGGAGACTACAACGGCGACGGTTTGGCCGATGTGTATTTGACACGGCCATACCAGGGCAATCGCCTTTATCGCAATCTCGGCGAATTTAGATTTAAAGACGTGACCAAACAAGCAGGCGTCGGTGCCGATCGCAAATGGGCCAACGGTGCTACTTTCGTTGACATCGATAACGACGGTGATTTGGACATCTACGTCTGCAGTTTTTTTTCCCCCAATCTCCTGTACATCAACCAGGGAAACGGCACGTTCATTGAGCGTGCCGGTGACTTCGGCCTTGATTTCAACGGCGCCAGCATTATGGCCGCTTTCGCCGATTACGACCTTGATGGCGATCTCGACGTTTACCTACTTACCAACGGCGCCACGCCTTCCAATTTGCCTTTTGAGTACAGCTTACGCGATGGGAAATGGCACATACCTGACCACCTTCGGCAGAACTACGATATTCTGCAGCGCCCCGACGGCCAGGTGTTGCGCATCAAGGCCGGCCAGTACGATCATTTGTATCGCAACAACGGCGACGGAACCTTCACAGACATCAGTAATGAGGCAGGTATTTCGGGCAACCACCTCGGGCTGTCTGCCCGGTGGTGGGATTACAACCACGATCGTTTCCCAGACCTCTACGTGGCCAATGACTACTGGGGATCCGATCGTATTTACCGCAACAACGGCGACGGAACCTTCACAGACATAGTCAACATCGCGGTCCCCTACACGCCTTGGTTCTCCATGGGGTCGGATGCCGCCGACATCAACAACGACGGCCTGCTGGACTTCATGGGTTCCGACATGGCCGGAACCAGTCATTACAAATCCAAGGTTGCCATGGGGGACATGGCGAAGAACGCCTGGTTTCTCGACTCGGCCCAGCCTCGTCAATACATGGTCAATGCCCTGTACGTCAACAGCGGCGCCGGCCGCTTCATGGAAGCAGCCCAACTCGCCGGCGTGGCCAGCACCGACTGGACCTGGTCGGTCAACTTCGCGGACCTTGATGGTGACGGCTGGGTGGACCTGTTCGTCACCAACGGCATGATGCGTGACTGGTTCAACAGTGACCTGAGGGCCAAGGCGGAAGAACTCGGCGGGATGGAATCGCAGGCTGGACGCGATTTCTGGCTCAAGCAACCCCAAAAGCGTGACTCGAATCTGGCTTTTCGCAATCTTGGTGATTTCCGTTTTGATCCTGTGGGTTCCGCCTGGGGCTTGGCCCATGAAAGCGTAAGCTTTGGGGCTGCGGTGGGCGACCTCGACGGCGACGGCGACCTGGACCTGGTGGTCAATAACTTTGAAGAATCCGCCAGTGTTTACCGTAACGATGTGGCCACGGGCCATCGAGTGATGATTCGCCTCATCGGCACGGCCAGCAACCGCGATGGGATTGGCGCGATGGTGCGTTTGGAATACGCAGCCGGCGTACAGGTGCGTTACCTGACGCTGGCTCGGGGGTTCATGTCGGCCGGCGAGCCGCGAACGCATTTCGGCTTGGGCGATCACCAAAGCATTGATCGGCTAACGGTGTACTGGCCCAGCGGCCACCAGCAGGTGTTCGGCTCATTGGCCGCCGATCGGCTGTACACCATCCACGAGCCCAGCGGGCCGGCGTCTTCATCGCCGACGTCTTCATCGCCGACGCCGACCACCATGTTCATCGAATCGCCGGCCCTCAAGAGCTCGGTTCACCGCGAAAAGTTCTACAACGACTTTAAGCGTCAGCCACTTTTACCCAACAAGCTGTCGCAACTGGGCCCGGGTCTGGCCTGGTCCGATGTCGACGGTGACGGCGACCAGGACGTTTACATCAGCGGCGCGGCCGGGGCGCAGGGGGTGCTGCGGATCAACGAGGGCGACGGCGAATTCTCCTGGCGTTACCTGGATGCGCCGTGGTCGAACATGCGTCACGAAGAGATGTCGCCGTTGTTCTTCGATGCCGACGGCGATGGCGACGAGGACCTTTACGTGGTCAGCGGCGGGGTGGAATGCGAGCAGGACGACCCGCTGCTGCGTGACTGGCTGTACCTCAACGACGGGCACGGCCAGTTCAAGCTGGCAGCCGACGACACCTTGCCGGACGTGCGTGACAGCGGTTCGATCGCCACGGCTGGCGACTTCGATCGCGACGGTGATCTTGACCTGTTCGTAGGCGGCCGCTCTATCCCCGGCCAGTACCCGCTGTCGCCGCGCAGCCGACTGCTGCGCAACGACGGCGGACGCTTCACCGACATCACCGACGAGACGGCGCCCACCTTAAGCCGCAGTGGCATGGTCACCAGCGCCGTCTGGTCGGACGCCGACAACGACGGCTGGCTGGACCTGCTGGTCACCTACGAATGGGGTCCGCTGCGTTTGTGGCGCAACCAGGGCGGACAACTGGTCGAACACACCGAGGCGGCCGGTCTGGCCGGGCGTTTGGGCTGGTACAACGGCATCGCCGCCGGTGACGTCGACCGCGATGGCGACATGGACTACGTCGTGACCAACTTCGGGCTCAACACCAAGTACCACCAGCCCACGGCCAACAAGCCGGTGCTGATCTACTACGGCGACTACGAAGGCACCGGACGCAAACGCATCATCGAGGCTGAGTATGAGGGCGACAGCCTTTTTCCCGTGCGCGGCAAGAGTTGCTCGACCAACGCCATCCCGTCACTGGGCGAAAAGTTCACCTCGTTCCACGACTTTGCCATCGCCCCCCTGCAGGAAATCTACACTGCCAAATGCCTGACCGAAGCCAACCGGTTCGAAGCCAACTCGCTGGAGTCGGGTGTGCTGATCAACGACGGCAGCGCCCGATTCACTTTTCATCCCCTGCCCCGCCTGGCCCAGATCTCGCCCGGATTCGGCGTGGTGTTGACAGACGTGGACGGCGACGGGCAATTGGACCTCTACCTGGTCCAGAACTTCTTCGGGCCCCAACGTGAAACCGGTCGCCTGGCCGGCGGGGTCAGCCTGCTATTGACCGGAAATGGCGACGGCACCTTCGAGCCGGTCTGGCCCGACCGCAGCGGGCTGATGGTGTCCGGCGACGCCAAGGGTCTGGCCGCTGTTGACATCAACAATGATGGATGGATCGACCTGGCCGTCACGGTCAACGATGCCCCCGTACAGGTCTTTGAAAACCAGGGACACCCCGCCAATCGCACCGTCACCGTGCAACTGCAAGGCCTGCCCGGCAACCTCACCGCCGTCGGCAGCCGGGTCACCGTGCACATGGACGACCAAACCACGCAAACCGCTGAAGTCCACGCCGCAAGTTCCTACCTGTCACAGTCCGCCGCCCCACTGATCTTCGGCTTGGGGCCGTCGGCACACATCCAAACCTTAAGCGTGCGCTGGCCCAACGGCAGAGAATCCTCATTCTCGCCCGAAGCAGAACAACGACAAATCAATATCGAACAACCCACCGATTAAGACTGCCATTCACTGACCGGCCACCGCATACTGCCTGCGAAGCTCACGCCGTATTACCTTCTGGGAAGCGGTACGGGGCAGCGCATCAATCACCACCACGTCAGCAACTTTAAACAGAGGGTTGAGTTGCTTGCGAATCGCCCGCTGCATCACCGGGCGCAATTGATCGCCGCTTACATTGGCTCCTTGTGACAGCACAGCGTAAATCACCAGATCCGCTGGTCCGTTATCGGCAGGCGATATGGCAATGGCTGCCGTTTCCCTGACCGGCTCGATCCCGGCCAGAGCCTGCTCAATCTGCGCCGAACTGACCTTTATACCCCCCAGGTTCATTGTGTCGTCAGCCCGCCCCAAGGCACGATAGGCCCCGCCGGCCAATCGCTGAAACTGATCTCCGTGGCGGCGCAACTTCGCACCACCCGGGCCCAAAGGTGTGTCTTTAAAGTACACCTCATGGTGGTCACGGTTGAGTAATCGCCGCGACAGCCCGAGGGACGGACCTATCAAGAACAGCTCGCCTTCGTCCGCCTCGTTACCCGCGTCGTCGAGTATGGTAAAGTCGATACCAAGCGCCGGCGTGGTAAAGGTGCTCGGCGAGTTGGGCTGCACTACGGTACTGGTGATATAACCGCCACCGATCTCCGTACCACCGCAGTACTCGATAATCGGCCTGTAACCGGCCAGGTACATCAGGTAGAGCATGTCCTGCCAGTTAGAACATTCGCCCGTCGAACTAAACGCGCGGACACAGCTCCAGTCAAACTGTTCCATGCAACCAGTCTGCCGCCACCGACGCACCAGGCTGGGCACGAGCCCGAGCATATTGACCTGGGCGTCCTGAACAAATCGGCCGAACTGCCCTTCCGTAGGTACGCCGTCGTACAAAGCGATCGTTGCCCGATTCATCATCGCCGCAAATATTAGCCAAGGGCCCATCATCCAGCCGAGGCTGGTCGGCCAGGCAATCACGTCGCCCGGGTGCATGTCATGGTGATACCGCCCGTCGACGGCACAGCGAATTGGCGTGGTGTGGTCCCAGGGTATGGCTTTGGGCTCGGCCGTGGTGCCAGAAGAAAACAATATGTTAATCACACCTCGGGGGTCACACGGCCGCGGGTCAAACACTTCATCGTCACTCAAAAACTGGCTCCACCATAGGTCACCGTCGCGTAGTTTCAGATTGCCCCGATCACCGAGAACGATAGTTAGCGGCGCATCGGCCGCAACGATCTTTTCATACATCACCAGCCGCTTACCACTCCGCTCGACAAATCCACAGGTGAACATGGCCTTGGCGTCAGCAATTTTCATGCGTTCGGCAATTTGTGGTGTCGCAAAACTGTCTGCAATGCCTACCACCGTGCATCCTGCCTGCACAATGCCCAGATAAATCGCCACCGTGGGCGGTGTCATGGGCATGTCAATCGCAATCGCATC
>Ga0310125_10000595_pt1 | contig 17409 bp, 8 predicted proteins | sample CB11b_Tmax_Bot8__FD_203508 | JGI IMG/M metagenome (GOLD analysis project Ga0310125, IMG submission 203508) | Marine microbial communities from Western Arctic Ocean, Canada - CB11b_Tmax_Bot8 | ecosystem: Environmental > Aquatic > Marine > Oceanic | place: Canada: Western Arctic Ocean | collected... | reverse complement strand
TCGGCCGGCTGGGTAATGGCCACTCCGGGCGTGGGCCCACCGGCGGATGACACCAGGGCGTACAGGCGGTCAAACACCCACGACGCGCGACAGAGCGCCGTGGTAAAGGGCAGGAAATGGGCGCCGTGGTCGAGTTTCGTCTCCTGGTGTCCAATGGGTATCGAAGGCGCTCGCGTATCCGAGATCTGTCGATGTGCGCCCTCGCTGCCGGCGTAGTAGATTCTGAGCGTATTGCCGTCCACCATCAGGTTCTTGCTTTGCCATATCATACCTCCGGCATACTCGCCGAGCGGACCATTGGCCATGCAGGGATGATGCCGGTCCGGAAACCACCACTGGCGTCCGTCCCTCGATGCCGCCATCCGAAGATCCAGCGTCTGGCTCAGCGGGTGAGAGGCCGACACCGTGGCGATGTACCCGCCGTCCACTTTCTGCGGCACGCACTCCATGAACTGTGTGTCGCGATGTTCGTGCTCGTCCCGCGCGATGACCATCAAATCGTCCTGGGTCCATTCGTTACCGTCTTTACTCAAGCAGCGGAAACAGGTGCGGCGGGGACAGTCCTCCCAGGCGGGAAGGTGGTCGCCCTCCTGAATCTCTGTTCCCGTGCGGTAATACCCCACGTATCCACCTTCCTCAGCGGCGTATACAAACAGGACATCTCCCAGGATACATCCGGTGATGGGCCCATGGACCCAATCCCAGTGTTTGCCGTCTCGCGATCGATACCGGTGATACCCGTAACCATGCGGAGATTTTGAGATCTCCGTGTCGGTCTGAAGCACCCACATCTGGTACGGCCAATCCCCCGCATCGGGATCCACCAGCACGGACGCGTAGGCCTGCAACCCGAACTTCGACGAGGGGAAGATGACGTTGGTCTTCTCATACTCACCATAGGGGTGAATATCCAGCTCGGGCCGGATCCAGTGGACGCCGTCCTTGCTTTCGTAATAGCAGATGCTGCGATCCCGGTCGTTGGCGACCGAAGTCCACCCGTTGGGCCAGCCTTCGTCGGTCTCCTCCGCAGGCGTGCCGACGACCCGGGCCTTGAACAGCCCTCGGATCTTTCAGCACCGTCCCATGGATCCCCACCCCACCCCGGTCCCAGGGCATCTCACCTTCCAGTAGCGGGTTATTCGGATCCTGCCTCGCCGGCTCGACGCGCCAGGCACACAGGTGCAGATCGCTGAAACAGTCGGGCATGAGCAACGGCATTCGGGACGAATCTTTGGAGGACGCGGTTGGATTGTTTTTCATGGGGCTTCTACCTACGCTTCCAGGGAAGGGTCGTAAAGAAAATCGTTGGCTAGACCAATGGATGAAGTTTGTATGCGATCCGCAAATCGTGTCGAATCGGCAACACGATCCCCGGAGCGGATACATATGAATCGCCGGGGGTGCCAACCCCCGGATTCAACGACAGAAGCAGTCGACCCTGGCTTGTCCCGCCGTAGCTCGCGAAGGCGGAAGGGGTCGAACCGCGTTCGGTGATGTCACAACCGGGACCATGGCAGAATTGCTCAATGACGTCTGGTTGGCCACCGCGTACGCCCGTGCCATCGCATGCAGCTCGTCGTCCAGAGAAATTGAGATGCGTTTCATCCTTTCATCATGATGCAAAAAGACTGAAGGTTAACCATCAGGCTCCATTTTGAGCAGGAAACAATAGTTCCCTTCCTCTCTGATGACGTTGCTAATTCTACGAATTTAGTCGACGGTGTGATCATGACATCACGATTCTGTGCCTTGCTAGCCCTGCCTATGACCTCATGGCTGTCCCTGGCGTGGGCCGTTCCAGACCTGCAGCGCCCCTTCCTGGCCGTCCCGAGAACCGCCGCGGCGCCGGAAATCGACGGGACCCTCGACGACGATGCCTGGGAATCCGCCGGGTGCGTCCCTTTCATCTTCCAGCGCGGAAGTTTCCGTCCGGAAAGCCAACCGACCCGCACCTTCTTTACCTGGGACGACGAATCCCTGTACGTCGCCTTCGACTGCGCCGAGCCGTACCCGGACCGGATCATGTACCGCCGGACGAAACCGGATGTGAGCGGCCTCGATGACGATGACTGCGTGCAACTATTCATCCAGCGGCCCGGAATGGAATTGTACTACCGGTTCGTCATCAACACCGGCGGTCATGTGTATGACGAACACCATTACGATCTGGAATGGGACAGCGAATTCCGCGGCGCGGCGCACGTCGGCGAGAAAGCCTGGACGGCCGAGATGGCAATCCCCTGGACCGCCCTGGGCGGGCCGCCGGAACCGGAGACGCCCTGGCGGGCCAACCTCATGCGCCATCGTCTTACCGAGGGAGACCGTTTCAGCCAGTGGTCCCGCACGGACCCCGAGGTGCGCAAGCCACACCAGTTCGGGTACCTTCAGTTCGTCAATAGGGCGCCGGTTATTCACCGGCTCGAACTGGGCACCGAGCTCCCAGGATTGAACCGGTTGAGCGCCCACGTGGTGAGCCCTGCCGGGGACGCCCAGCTTCGCGTCCATCACGCGGAAGGAGCGGACGGCACGACCTCATTCCCCCTGCCGTCCGGCGAGGACCGGGAGGTGACTGTCGACTATCCCATCACCACAAGGAGTCCCGAAAAACTGGTCATCGAACTGGCGGATGAAAACCGAACCTATTTCCACCAACCCATTGATCTTGCGGTGACACCGCTGATCAGCGCCGCGCAGTTCGACCGTTCCATGGTCCAGCTTGCCGGGAAGGCGGCGGCGACGGAGGATGAGACCTTTCGCGCCGCACTGAACCGGCTGCGCGACCGCGGGCAGACGATCCTGGCGGGGCTCGATCGGGTCGTCACGTCGGCAATCGATGCCGGCCAAACCGTGCCCCGGGAAGAGTGGGAAGAGGCCGCAGGACCGGTCCTGGCCTTCCAGGAAATGACGCAGCAGCCGGTGCTATGGACGCAGCACCCGCTGGCCCGGACCCGTCCGACAACGGTACCCGGCGACGTGAACCGGCTGGAACCGATCCAGATCGCGGCCGCGGTGAATGAACTGGAGGCCGGGGCGCTGCTGGTGCGCAACGCGTTCGCAGACCAAGACGTGGATCTTCGGTTCGAGATGGGCGAGGTGGAACAGGTTGAGGGAAACGGCGCGAATCCGCTCCGGCGTGCACACATCGCTCTCTGCGAAGCCCTCATGATCCCCACCCGCGCGCACGGTGTCACCGCGGATCCCGTCTCGCCCCTCGGCAAGGCCGGCGTGATCCATGTGCCGCTGGACCAGACTCGCGAGTTCTGGTTCCAGGTCGACACCGCGGGCGTGTCACCGGGTCTGTATGCCGTCCCGGTCCACCTCCATCCGCTGGACTATGAAGCCGGTGTCCTCATTTCGTCGTTCGAACTGCAGATCCGGGTGTGGGACTTCGAACTGCCCGATGAGATGCCGATCGCGGTCTACAACTTCGATTACACCCGCGCACTGAGAGAGCACCCCGACCACCGGACCGATCAGCTCCGGTGCCGCACGACCGTATTCCAGGTTACCGGCATCCCCAATCCGGATGACGACGGCCACGCCGACTTCTCGCCGCTGAACCCGGTGCTGGACCAGCTGCCCGAGGATGGACAGGCCTTCATGGAGGTCTGGTTCATGCGCTCGCGTGGCTGGCAGCCGCGCTTCGAGCCCTGGCTCCGGAAGCTGGTCCGGTACATGAACGCGCGCGGCCTGGGCTACGACCGCTGGTTCCTCCACATCTTCGACGAGAGCGCCAGCGAAGATTTCGAGGCGTGCGCCACAGAAATCAAGCGGATCGATCCCCAGGTGCGAATCTCCACTACCCACATGGCCGAACCCGAGCGGCTGGAGGCCTTTCTCCCGCTCATCGACATCTGGATTCCCCTCTTCCGGCACCTCGACCGGCCGGAACTGGAGACCATGAAGGCCACCGGCAAGCCGGTCTGGATGTACGACTGCGGCACCACCCCGATGTTCGCCACCTCCCGTCATCGCTTCCTCCCCTGGCGTGCCTGGCGCTACGGCCTCGACGGGGTCACCTTGTGGACCTACTCCCAGAACAACTGGAACGACCTGCCTCATGAGAGCAACTTCGGCCAGTTCTTCCGCGCCGCCGACGGCGGCACCGTCCCCAGCAAACGCTGGGTGGCCTGGCGGGACGGACTGGAGGATTATCTTTACCTGGTACTTTATGAAGCCGAACTGGGGAAGCTTGGCAAACCCACACCGGAAGACGAAGCGCTACTCGAACAGGCCCGTGAACTGGGCGCCGAAGATCCGGCGGAGGTTGAGCAGTATCACGAAGTGCGGACCGCAATTGCAGAACGGATCCTGGAGTTGCGGAATTCGAAATAGTGAAAGGGAAATTCGAAACTCGAATCTCGAATCTCGAAATTCAAAACAAATTCGAAAATCGAATCGCGAAGCACGAAACAATCTCGAAGGTCGAATTGCGAAATTCGAGACAAGTTTGAAAGTCGAAACAGATCTGGTCAGCTTTCTGATACGCAGGCACATTTCCATAGACACTAGCGATCATCGCTGGGGCAAACACAACAAAGGGAGGGCAGGATGAGCGAAAGTGAGGTTTCTGAAATCATCGCGGAAGTGGTCAGAGAGACCAGATCAACGTACTACGATCTCGAGGAAAGAACGCTAGAACTCGCTCGAAGGGTCTGAGCTTTGATTAAGGCCATTGATAAGAGCCTTTCGAATATCGAGGATGCAAAGCAGCTGACGAGGTCTTCCGGTTCCGTCGGATCCAACTACATTGAAGCGAATGAGAAACTCGGCGAAAAGGACTTCTTGATGCGCATCAAGATCTGCAAAAAGGAGGCCAAGGAATCCAGGTACTGGCTCCGGCTCCTGGATCTTGCCCATACGCCCGATCTTGTTTCAGAGCGAGACCGACTGGTTCAAGAAGCCACTGAATTAATGAACATCTTCGGCGCTATTTACAGAAAAAGTGTGTAGCATCGAACAGTGATTTCCGATTTCGGGGTTCGATATTGTTTCGAATCTAGAGCTTCGCATTTCGAATTTCCTTTTTGGGATTTCGAATTTGTTTCGATTTTCGAGATTCGAAATTCGGATTTTGCGAAAGAGGTAAAGATATGAACAAAGACCCTGACAACAACAATATGATCACTGTCCACACCGGTCCCGCCGCCCCCCGGGTGCCGGAGGCGGTTCTCTTTCCCTTCGACGAGTTTGCCGTCCCCTTCCGGCGGGGGATGCGGCTGGAATTGCAGAGTTGCACTCGCGAGGGGGTCGTCATAGCGCCCGGTCCGCCGGGAACCGTAGACACGCTCCGAATCCAGTACTACGGCACCGTGATCCGCATCGGGGACGAACTCCGGATGTGGTACCTGGGCATCGGCGACCGGGAAGGCGAGGACGGCGTTGCGCACCAGTTGAAGGTCTGCTACGCGACCAGCCGCGACGGCGTGCACTGGGAGAAGCCGGAGCTCGGCCTGGTGGAATATGGAGGGGACTCGAAAAACAACCGGGTGCTCATCCGCGGCATGGAAGAAACCTGGATCTACGCCGCGGTGGTGCTGCACGAACCCGAGGATCCGGATCCGAACCGGCGATGGAAGATGGCGATTGAGATCCCGGATTACGACGGGCAACTCGCCATCGCCACGAGCGCCGACGGCCTGGACTGGCAGGCCTCGCCCGCCAACCCGGTCGGACCCCTGCACGAGTTCAGCGGACTCACGAAATTCAACGGGTGCTACTATCTCGCCGGCCAGGGCGCTACCGGGTATGGCCGCGAAATGGAAGTCCTGGCCTCCTACGATTTCGAACATTGGACCATGGCTCCGGCCATTGGACTGAGCCGGAAACGGCAGGGCTTCGAGCCCAACCGTACCACCAACCGGTGGATTCCCCCGGTACAGATTCCCCAGGAGCGGGAGATCCATATCGGCGCCTCGCTCTGGAACCGCGGCAACGTGATCCTCGCTGTCTTCGGCGATTGGCGATGGGATCCCCGGCATCCCGGCGACCGGCAACACGTCACCATCGACCTCGGATTGCTCACCAGTCCAGATGCCATTCACTACCGCGAACCATCGCCGGATATCCCGCTGATGGTTTCATCCGAGCAATGGAAGACAAATGACGACTGGGACTCGCGGCTCATTCAAGGCCAGGGCTTCGAGAACATCGGCGATAAGACCCTCTTCTGGTACATGGGGGCCAAAGGCGGGGTTCACCTGGCCACCTGGCCGCGTGACCGGATCGGGGGCTTCCGCATGGAGGAACATGCCCTGCATCCCCACTGCTCCCGGATCCTTGGGCACCCGCATTTCATCACCTGTCCCATCACGGCCGGAACCGGCAGCGCCCGGGTTTTCCTCAACGTCGATCTCGGCAACACATCGCACGCCGAAGTCACCGTGGAGCTCTGCGACGAGCAGTTCCGGCCCCTGCCGGACTATTCCGGAGACAACGCGGCTACCGTGGCCGAGCCGGGATTGCGCGTTCCCGTGAAATGGAAGGCTACGGATGCGGTGCCCGCGAAGGGTCAGCCATTCCGAATCCGGGTGAACTACGGGGGCATCCGGACCGAGGATGTGAGGGTGTTTGCGGTGTATGTGGGGTAAATTCGAAAATCGAATAGCGAAACTCGAAACAAATTCGAATGCAGAAATCAAAAATTTGAAATATTCAATCGTCCGGGTATTGAGCCTCTGACCATTTCACAATTCGAGTTTCGAATTTTCTTCCTTCGGGTTTGTTTCGAATTTCGAGATTCGGATTTCGGATTTTTTCTATTCGTCCTTTGCCCCATTGAAACCCGGCCCCCCAGCCGCAACGTAGCCTTGACTGGCTCCATGGGGTTCCGGGCTGACCCAGAAGGCGTAGAGCTTCGCGTTGCGCAGGTGGAAGCGGAAACGTACCGCCTGACCCGACAACGAGGAGAGATCGGCAGCGCCACTCCAGTGGAGATGCACTCGCGTTGAATCGGAGCGAACCACTGCGCAGTGTTCCCGTGAAAACGGCTCGATCACCGCCCCGTCCGCCCCCAAAACCTCCGCCCGAAGTTCTCCAGCACCGCCGTCCACGTTTACAAACAGAAACTTCCCGTCAAACCGGACCGGACGCGTGGTCAGTGTCCCTTCCGGTTCCCGCGCATCCATCGAAGCAAACCCGTCGCGGCGCAAAGTGGCCATCCCGGTGGTAAGCACCGGACACGGTTTGCCGGGATCCTTCGACCGCGACCATCCGCTGCAATGGAAGTGGAGCCGGTCGCCGACGATCAGGCAGCCGCCACCGACGGACTGCACGTTGCCCCAGTTCCAGGCCTCCGGATCGTCCATGTTGACCCCCATGAAGGGACGGCGGTCAGGGCGGTCGAAGTGATACCCGTCGCGGCTGAAACCCAACTTGATTTCGTTCCGCTTGGGATAGGCGCCCACCGGCTCGGTGTACTCGCCCTGCCAGATGCAGAACTGGCCCAGGGTAATGCTTTCGTACGCCATACAGTCGAGGTTGTAGAGTTGCGGATTCTCGTGCGCGAGTTTCGGGTCCGGGTGGCGCAGGTCGAGTGGATCGGCGCCCACCCAGAAGTGTGACTCGGAGGCATCCCAGCTCCAATCGGCCAGCGGATCGGTGGTTTCACGATAACACCGGCTCCGCCTGATCCCCTCGTGGCCGTGACGAATGCCGAAGACCCAAACCCCGCGAAAGGGATCATAATGGACCGTGCTGCGGTCCCCCATCCGGACCGGCGAGGTGAGCCGGCCGCTCCAATGGATCCCGTCCGGGGAGGTGCGCACGACCAGTGCGTAGATCTCGTGATTCCAGTCTGGGAACATCTCGGTGACAAACATTTTATAACGGTGCGCCGGATTCTTCTCGTTGTTATCCAACCAGACTGCGGCGGAGTCGCGGTTGTGCCGCAGCACGATGTTCGTCCCGGGTTCCACGTCGAGGTCCGGCTTCTCCCAGTGGACGGCGTCGCGAGACACCGCGTAGGCGGTCGCCTTGTTGAATCCGCACTGGTACCACATCTTGAAGATCTTCTCATCCGGATCCCACCAGGCCCCATCGCTGAAGGGATGGGCCGTGGGCCGGCTGCGGTGAAAGAGCCGTTCTTTTCGATGTGCCTCCGGGGCCGGTTCGCTCCCCACCTTGTCCCAATCACCCTCCTGGAAGGTCTCCCACGGCCGGTCCGGACGGATCACCGGACAGGTGGGATGGTACTCGGCCGGGTGATAGGTGCGCTCCAGGTTCTCGGCCGCCTCCACCAGGAAATCGTCCACGAATAGCTGGCGCCCCACATCGATGGGAATGACGTCGGGGATGTTCCCCGGCTCAAGGTAAGGCACCGGCATGGGGGCATATGCCGGCTCCCGCACCGGCGGCCAGGGGTCGGGCAGGACAATGCCGTTGTGGAGGGTCTTGGGCATGAGACAGCCAAGCATGTAATGATTAAACGTTCAACATCTCCTTGAAGCCACCGCAATCCGCCCAATATACTCCCGTCTCCTCCATTGATCATGCACATCCCCACCACAAACCTGCGGTTGACAATACCCCTCCTCATCCTCTGCTCCTCCGCCTCCCCTGCCGCCCCCTACCGGGAATCCCCGCTCCTGGCCGCCCGGGTCGCCGCCGGCGATTTGCCCCCGGTGGAGGATCGCCTGCCGGAAGAACCCCTGGTGGTGAAAACCGGCTCCTACGGCGTGACCTCCATCGGCCGCTACGGCGGGGTCCTCCGGCGCGACGGACTGGCCACCGCCGACATGCAGGGCGCCACCGACATCACCGTCCCCTTCTATAATGACCTCCTCGATGAAGGCGCGTTCCTCCCCCTGGGCTGGAAAGGCTACGAGAAATCAGCCGATGCCTCGGCCTGGACCTTCTTCCTCCGCCGCGGCATGAAGTGGTCCGACGGTCACCCCTACACCGTCGACGACGTCCTCTTCTGGTTCGATGACTTCATCCTCCACAGGGAACTTACGCCCATCCCGCCCTCCTGGCTCATGCACGGCGGCGCGCTACCCACGCTCCAGAAGATCGACGACCACACCCTCTGCTTCCGCTTCGCCGCGCCCAATCTCAATTTCCCCCGCATCATGAGCTGGTACGCGGAGCGGAACTTCATGGCCTTCCCCAAGCACTACCTGAAGACGTTCCACCCCGGGTACGTGGAGCCCCAGAAACTGGAACAACGCACCCGCAAAGAAGGTTTCGACACCTGGACCCAGCTCTTCGAGTCCAAGCGCGACATGCTCTACCAGAGCAATGCCGAGCTCCCCACTCTCTGTCCCTGGATGGTCAAGGTCGGCGTCCCCAACAACCCCACCCTCTACGTGCGCAATCCCTACTATTACGCCGTCGACACCGAGGGCAACCAGCTCCCCTACATCGATGAGGTCCGCTGGACCCTGGTGGGCAACTACGACCGCATCAAGATGCGCATGATGAGCGGCTCCGTCTCCTTCCAGCGCATTAAGGAGCTGGAATCGGCCGAGTTATTCGCCCAGGCGCGTAAGAAGGGCCACATCGATTTTGGCATCGTGGAGCCCTGGGAGAATTACACCGGGCACACTGCCGTCTTCAACCTCGTCACCCCCGATCCCGTCAAGCAGCGCCTCTTCAATGACAAACGCTTCCGCCATGCCCTTTCCCTCATGATGCCCCGCGAAGAAATTGCCGATCTCATCTACTCCGGACTTGTGCAGCCCAAACAGATCGGCATCAAGGATCCGGATCACAAGTGGTACGTGGAAGAGCTGGCCACCGCCTTCGTCGAAACCGATGTCGAAGAGGCGAACCGGTTGCTCGATGGCCTCGGGCTCACGCAACGCGACAAGGCCGGAAGACGCCTTCGCCCGGACGGCAAGCCCTTGCAGATCACGGTGCACGCCCTGGTCGAGCCCCGCTACGAAAAGGCCGCCGAGATCGTCTGCGAACACCTGCCCGATGTGGGGATCAAGGCCAACCTCCGCATCATAAGCTACGACCGTCTGAGCGACGCGCTCCGGGAGGCCGGCTGGGAGATGTTCATCGTGGGAGATGCCATGGGTCACACCTTCCTCTGGCCCTCCGGCATGGAAGGCGTTCGCGCCTCTCCCTGGAATGCCTACCCATGGTACGAGTGGCTGAGCAGCGGCGGTACCAGCGGCGAAGAGCCGCCGGAGTCGATGAAGACCTCCTGGGCCTGGTGGCAGAAGGCCAAGGTGGCGCCGAGCGAAGAGGCTCTCAAAGAGGCCATCGTCTGGCTCCAAAGGAACGCCGCCGACGAACTCCTGGCCATCGGCCTCACCAGCTTCACCCCCCAGATCCGGATCAAGGTCCCCCACGCCAAAAACGTCCCCTTCGCCGACCCCTGGTTCCTCTACAGCGCCGCCTACTTCGAAGAGTAGGAGAATAGCCGCAAAAGAACGCAGAGAGCACAAAGCAACGAACAACGTCGGCAAGGGGGTAGGGCAGGGGTTGCGCACCTGCCCACGAGGATAGGTGGTTGGAGAAAGGGAAGAAAGATATAGACTACTGTGGGCATTGTCGCTTGAGGGGCAAGACAAAGGTGAACTGCCGTGTCGTTCAGGCTGGGATTGAAATCCCGTTCTTCTTCGTTCCTCCATCTTCCTCATCCTCTGAACAGGTGCACAGCCCCTGTCCTACCGCGCGACCCGGGCACAGGAATGTGCAGCAACGGTCGCAACCACGTTTACTTTCTTTGCGAGCTCTGCGATCTTCTGTAAATTCGTTACTTATGCCCATCACTCCCCACATCGGTTGGAAGGCCTCGAGCCGTTCCGGCGCGGTGGCCGCCGGTGCCCCTGAATCGGTCGCGGCGGGCATCGAGATCCTGGAGCAGGGCGGTAACGCGGCCGACGCCGCGGCCGCCACCATCCTGGCCCTCAATGTAACCGACCACGGCGATTGTTCGATCGGCGGCGAAGTGCCCCTCCTGATCTTCGACGCCCGAACCAAGACGGTGAAGTCTCTTTCCGGCCAGGGCTGTGCCCCTCTCGCGCAGGAAGCCATCGACTGGTACATGCAAAACGGAATCCCCGACGCCGACATCAAGATGGCCCCGGTGCCGTCCGTCGTCGATCTCTGCATCACCACCTTGCAGCAGTACGGCACCATGACCCTAGCCCAGATCACCGCTCCGGTCTTCGACCTGCTCGACGCCGGTCAGGAACCCTGGCATCCAAACCTGGCCTCCACCCTGCGCCGGATGGTCGACGAAGAAAAGCGCACCCGCGGCACGCGAGAAGATCGCCTGCAGGCCGCGTGCGACCGTTTTTACGGCCGCCATTCCGAACGAAACGACATTGCCGAAGAACTGGAGGCCTTCTACATTGAGCAGGGCGGTTTCCTCCGCCGCGCCGACCTGGCCGCCCATCGCACGCGAATCGAAGATCCGGTGTCCGTGAACTACCACGGCTACACCGTCTGCAAGTGCGGCCCATGGACCCAGGGCCCTTTCCTCTGCCAGGCTCTGCGCCTGTTGGAAGGATTCAACCTGAAGAAAATGGGACAGGGATCGGCCGACACCATCCACGTGGTCACCGAAGCGATCAAACTGGCCATGGCCGACCGCGACGCCCACTACGGCGATCCTCTCTTTGTCGACGTGCCCATGGCCGAGCTGCTTTCCGATGCCTACACGGAATTTCGCCGGCCTCTCATCGACATGCAATCCGCGTCGCAGGAAGCCCGGCCGGGCGATCCGCGCGGAATGAAGCCCCTGCTGGGCGAGGGCGTGTTTCGCCCGGGCACGGCCGGCACCACGACCTGCGTCGTAGCCGACCGCTGGGGCAACCTGGTCTCGGCCACCCCCAGCGCCAACGTCTATCACGCGGGGGGATGCGGCACCACGGGGGTAAGCTACGGCAACCGGTTGCGCAGCCTGAACACTACCCATGGGCACCCCAATTGTATCGAACCCGGCAAACGGCCGCGCATTACCCTGACCCCCACCCTGGTCCTGAAGGCCGATGAGCCCATCCTCGCCGTGAGTGTGGCCGGGGGTGATCTGCAGGATCAAACCACGTTGAACCTGTTACTCGACTTTATCGATTTCGGGATGGCCCCCGCAGACGCCGTCACCGCCCCCCGGTTTGCCACCGCACACCACCAGGACTCGTTCGATCCCGATCCGGTCCGCGAGCATACATTCGGTCGTGCCGGATCCTTGACCGTAAGTGAATCGATCGAAGCGGGCGTGCGGTCCGAACTCGCCTGGCGCGGACACCTTGTGGAAGTCGCCCCGGGCCCTATCGCGCATCCCGTCATGCTCTACGCCGAACGGGACAGCGGTCTTTACCACGCGGCCGGCGACCCGGCGGCGGGACGGCATGCCGCAGGGCTGTCCCAATAAATCGGACGCACGCCGGTACGTCCTTTCCGTCCCTTGCGTCCTTTGCGTCCTTTGCACACGTTCCGGAACTCCGGCGGATGCCCCCTACGCCCCCAACCCCCGAATAAACCGCGTATCCATCCGGCATTGATCGATCACTGATTCCGGCGGGAGACGCCCGTACTCGCAATGGAAACTAATGGGCCCTGTGTAGTTGATTTTCTTTAACGTATTCAACACCGTTGGAAAATCGCCAAACCCAGTCCCCAGGGGCACCACATCCACCGTCCACTGCGGTTTGCCATCCACCATCACGGATTGACGCACGAGGTCCTTGAACGCGATCACGGACAGATATTCTTTTACGATGTCCAGGGCCATGGGATAGGGTTCGCCCACGATCGACAAGTGACCGACGTCTGCATAGACCCCCACGTGAGCCGGATCGAAGTCGCGGACGAGATTCATCACCGAGGAAGAGTTCAATCCCATGCTGCTCCCGGAGTGGTTGTGGATCACCGGCTTCACCCCGGTCTGCTCTGCCAGCTTCGCGAACTCTTCCAGGCATTTCCGGTAGCGGTCGATACTCGACCAGTAGCCGTCTTCGCCCATGTGCCAGTATCCCAGCTTCACGAACTTCACCCCCGCCTCGGCGCACGCCTCGAACAGCGGCGGCACGTAGGGCAACCCCGCGTCCACGCAATCGCCGGGCGTCGTGATCAGGGGAATGGCCAGTCCCGCATCGGCAAATTGGCGGGACGCCTCCGGCAACGCCTTCTTCGCATTGTCGGGATGCACCGGGTACCCCGGCCGCACGCAGAGGTCCGCGCCATCTACTGTCGCCGCCTTCAATCCATCCATGATCTCCTGGAGCGAATACCCCTCCAGGTGCTTCGTAAACATAATCCATGGTTTCATAACATCTCCCTAAGGGGTCGAAGGTCCGAACGTCGAAGGTCGAACGTCAAAGACGGACACCTTCCCACGCGAAACCTAGACCTTCGACTTGTGACCTTCGACTTGTGACCTTCGACTTGTGACCTTTGACCTTCGACTTTCGGACTTTAGACCTTTAGACCTTTAGACCTTTAGACCTTTAGACCTTCGACTCCTACATCTCATAGTACGGATGCAATTCAATCAAACCAAAAAGAAGCCGCTGCCCGGCCGGGCCGCCCGGCGCATCGGACGACGCCCAGTCGGACATGATCAGTTTCGAATCCGTGCTGCGGGGGCGGAAGACAATCCGGTGATAGTTGTGCCAGAAGGGGTTTTCCATCCCCACGATGCCAAACGGCTTGAAATTCCGCTGCATGCAGCCGTTGAACACAAAACTCCTCGCTTCATCCACCTCGGCATCGGTGATGGTGATGGAAACCGCGTCCGGCTTTTTGACGGATGTTCCCGTGATCATGTCTTCGTAGTCTCCGGTATAGACGGCAAGGACGTAGGGCTTTCCCGGTGAGAGCTTGTGCAAACGTTGCGAAACCGTGTTGGGCCCCTTTTCGCTACGGGTCATGACCAGCGCCCGGTCTGCATTCAATGCCGCGCTGCTTCCCAGGACAACCTGGAGCCCGTCGATGTACGGCGCCTCGATCGCTCCGGGCTCGGCCGGCTCCGGCGACCATTGCTCGAGTCCATCGGCAAAGTCGACGTTGCGAATGTGATCGAGTTCGTAGAGATACCCGTACTCTTTCGACAGCAAGTCGGTCTTCCCCTCGATGCAATAATGCCGGAAGAGGCGCCCCTGCCAGCGCACGAACTCTTCATCCGCCTTACGGGAAGCGTAGTTCGACACGCCGTACAATTCCCAGAAGACAGGGTCGGTCGCCATGATCTTGAACTGCATGTCCATGAACACCTTGAAATCGACCCGGCTGTGTGCGGCCCAATTGCCGATGGTGGGCATGGAGAAGTAGCCGAGGACTTCCATTGTGCCCTTTTGGATTCCCGGGGCGAGTTCCGCCCAGCGGGCCAGGTTGCCGCGGATGTTGGCGTCGAAATAGCTGCGCACGTAGGGCGCCGGGACCTCGTAGAGATACGTCTCCAGGCCGACCGTGTCGCCTTGACGGACCAGCCGCTCAGCGAAGGACACGGCGTCCTCCCCGTAGTAACACCCGTGGTTATAGAACCCGAGGAACTGTTTCTTGCCATAGGTCTCGTGCGCGCGAATGCGTTTTTGTGCCTCGATCCAGGAGCCGAATTTCTGCGCGTCGTAGGAGCCGAATTCGTCGACTCCGATAATATCGCACCGGGGATCGGTATAGGGGTCACGCTCCGTCCAGTAGGAGTAGGCGCTGTCTGCGGTAACGGTGCCGCTACCCACGCCGGGAACGACCAATTCATAAAGGATCTTCCGGCCCGATTTCTGCCAGGCACCGGCTCGGTCCTTTTCCACGATGCGCGATCGGGCGCCGTAGTGGGCGGAGAGCACGTTACAGTTGCGCAGCACATCGGGCCAGAGCCAATCCCAATCCATCAGCGGAAAGTTGGGGATCACATGGGCGCCCCAGCGTTGTTGCAGCGCGGCGCCCGGCGGTTCGTCCGGCTGGCGGCACATGCGAATGTGGAGGGTCTCCGGCATGGTGCGCACCACCAGGGAGTCGTGGCGGGGCTTGCCCTGGTGGTCGATGCGCAGGGCGTACTCACCCGCCGGAAGTTTGCGCATCGATTCGAGTGTGGGCTCGGCATCTACCCCGTGCACCAGGATGGGGCGCTCCCGGGACACGGCCTCGAGATAAACGTCAACACCGTCTTCGCCGCCGGCCCGGGCCGAGGAGGAAATAAACAACCAGCCATTGCGCGGATTCGTGAAGCGAAATTCACCCGGAGACGGCTTATCGAGCAGAAGCAGCTCGGTGACGAAGTTATTGAGCACAGTGTACTCCGGTTTCGCCTCCGGCCAGGCCGGTCGTTTCGGCCACAGGATCCGGGTCTGCGCTTTTTCGGACGCCTGGCCGTCTTTCGACGTCACGTCCGACTGGATCAGGTGGATGCCCGCCGCCAGGCCGGGAACCTTGAGCCGCAGTGACTGGTACCCGTCCCGGTCCGCCTTTGATGACGCGCGATAGGATCCCGCGGTGGAGGGGATTTCCACCTCGATAGTGGATCCGGCAGCCACGTTATCAAACTCCACCACGATCTCATCGTTGAACCGGTAGGCGAAACTCCGCAGGTTCAGCCCGTACTCCGCGCGGGTGGAATCGTACCGCCCGGCCACTTCCTCCGCGGTCAGCGGGCGGTTGTAGATTCGCACATTATCGATCAGTCCGGCGAAGGCGGTCCGCCAGTTGACTTCCGAAACGTCGTCGTCCTTGTGTCCGGCGCCGATGAGGAAGGGGGTGTCCCGGTCGACTTTCAATTCCTTCGGATCATGAATGTTCGCCGCCAGTTGCTTGCCGTCGATGTAGATCCGGGAGTTCGATTCGTCGAATGTACCCACGAGGTGATGCCACATTCCGGACATGAACGGCGCCTCCGCGGCGTCTCTCCAGCTTGGGAACTGTACCCACCCACCCGAGCGGGCAAAGAGACTACACGCCTTGCCTTTGCCCACGACCATCTGCAGCAGGTAGGGAGCGACGCGGTCGGGCCGAACCCAGGCCTCGAGGGTCACTGCTTTCGTAAGGTGAAGCGATTCCTGGGTACCGCAGTCGACGAAGCTGCTTTGGCCATCGAACCGCAGCGCATTGCCGGTCGCGGTGGGCACGTAACTGGCCCCTGAAATCCGGCCAAGGTTTTCATTTCCAGAGGCATCATGGACCATGTCACCGGTGAGCTCGTCGAATGGATAATGCAGCACCAGTCCCTCGTCGGATGCATTCACCTGGCAATTCCCGGCTAGCAGACCGGCAACGATGGAAAAAACGGCTCTATTCGGCATTTGCACGATACTCATGTGTTACCTTCATCCGGTCAACCTCGCGGAGGCCTGTTTCTTGTACGCTTCTTCCCGCACCGGGCAAAGATTAAAGCGTGGGTACCCGAATTTCGCATGTCGACAAAGAGTGCGCTAACGGGTACTAGACAGCCAGGAGAGCACCCATGTCGATCTTCAAAACCGTTCACGGTATTCAACGCGCCAACTGCCTCACCTTTGTCCTCGACGAGGACATCGCGGAGCGCGATGCCATCGGCTGGCGGTTGGAGAAGGCGGTACTGGACCCGGCGAATCCGCTGATCGAACCCAAGTATCCGTGGGACAGCGGCTGTGGTTTCGCGCACGGGACTTTCCTGATCGATCCCATCGACGGGTTGTGGAAGGCGTGGTACATCTCGACCCCGGCCGGTAAAGCAGATAAAGCAGGCTTCGAGAACTTCCGTTGCCTCACGTACGCCGTCTCCGAAGACGGCGTAAACTGGACGCGTCCGGAACTAGACCTTTGCCCGCGACCGGACTACCCGAAGACCAACATCCTGTTCGATTTCGATTCCGGCGGCAACTCCATGTACGCCTCGGTCATCGTGCATCCGGAGGCGGAGCATGACGCATACTGGGAAAAGCATGGCGAGCCCGGGAGGGAATATCCGAGAAGCATGGAACTGGACAGCTGGGACAGGAATCCCTGGGACCCTGAGGGCCTGGCCCGGTTGGCCGTCGACACGGGTGCCCGGTACGTCGTTTTTGCTGCCGTGAGTGAATGGATTTTTTTTCCCAGTCGCTATGCCGACATACCGGGCAGCAAGTTTTCGAAAGTCGGACCCGGCCAAAAGGACTACGTCGGCGATATCGCCGAAGCCGTGCGCAGTCGGGATTTGAAATTCGGAATCTACACCAATTACCAGCGGCCCTACATGTATCCGTACTGGCACAGGATCATGTACGACATGATTGACCGATACCAGCCGTCCACGCTCTGGTTCGATGAAGACAAGATGGGCAACACGGCGGCACTGCTGCACAGCCGGGAACTGCTTGCCTACTACTACAACAATTCCACGAACCAGGATGATGTGGCGGCCGAAGACGCCCTGGGTTCATACAAGGCCGAAACATGGGGCAGGAAACTTGTGCACGGCGACTGGTACAGAAAGGAAATGGGACCGCGACACGATGACATCTCGGAGGGTTCCTTCGTCAGGTATGAGCCGCTGTACCGCTG
>Ga0310125_10000587_pt1 | contig 17536 bp, 11 predicted proteins | sample CB11b_Tmax_Bot8__FD_203508 | JGI IMG/M metagenome (GOLD analysis project Ga0310125, IMG submission 203508) | Marine microbial communities from Western Arctic Ocean, Canada - CB11b_Tmax_Bot8 | ecosystem: Environmental > Aquatic > Marine > Oceanic | place: Canada: Western Arctic Ocean | collected... | reverse complement strand
GGGTCCTCGGTGGCACGGACATGCTTTGGCTTCAATTGGTGGCCATCGTGATGGGCGTGGTGATGCTCAACGCAATCAGCTACGTAACGTTATCAACTGGAAAACGGCCTTTTCCACTTATCAACGAGCACATCAATCCCGCCTTGGGTTGGGGATGGTTGATGGCCACGATTACGGCCAACATGATCTGGTGTATGCCGCAATTCGGGCTCTGTTTTGAAGCCTTGGAGAAAAATCTAATCGGATTTGGCAACACGGATGCCTACAAAGCCGCCGTTGCCGACGGCGACAAAATGTATGGATACAAGATTACCATATCTGTCATCTTTTTTGCGCTGGCCGGTGTCCTGGTTTATCTCAACAGCCAACGTGGCCGGGCGGCCAAGATTTTTGATGGGGCCCTGAAAGTCATGGTTGGTATTGTTGTGATCTCCTTTTTTGGAGTGGTCATCACTTTATCCAGAAACGGCGATTTGGCCTGGGGAACGATTCTTTCAGGATTTATCCCTGATCTAACCCAATGGGTGAAACCTGCCGGAGCCGTTGCTGACAACATCAGCAGTTTTACCGGAGAGATCGCAGAGTTTTGGAGCAAACGCGTCTTGAACGCCCAGCGAGACGTGATGATCGGAGCAGCAGCTACTGCAGTCGGTATCAACATGACGTTCTTGTTGCCCTACTCGATGTTGGCCCGAGGTTGGGATAAACCATTCCGCGGACTGGCACGGTTTGATTTGTCGACCAGTATGGCAATTCCTTACGTTCTGGTGACCAGTTGTGTTGTGATTGCTGCCGGTACCATGTTCAATGGAAAGATGGATGAAAAGTTTGGTAGTCATGAAATTGCGGTCATGAAGCAAAGCCCGCTATACAAAGATGGCAGTACCCATCTGATTGCACGTTTGGAAACAACCGACGATACGGTCAAGGACCTTTCAACCGGGGAAAAAGAATCCCGAATTGCCAAGCTACCAAAAGCCGAGAAAGAGGTTGCCGCTTCGCTGGTCAAACGAAACGCTTTTCAACTTTCCGAATCCCTGGCACCGCTGCTGGGTCCTACCACGGCAAACACCGTGTTTGGAATCGGTGTACTGGGCATGGGTTTTTCGTCGATCATTATCCTGATGCTCATTAACGGCTATGCTTTCTGCGAAATGCTCGGCAAAAAACAGGGAGGAATGCCTCACATTGTGGGCTGCCTGATGGCTGGCCTGGTGGGAGCCAGTTGGTGGCTGTTCTGGGACGGCGACGCCAAAATGTGGTTGGCGATTCTGGTTTCAGCCTTTGGCATGATGTTGTTGCCAATTGCTTACGTGACTTTTATGCTCATGATGAACAGCAGAAAAATCCTTGGTGACGACAAGCCGGAAGGAAGCTCTCTGTTCTGCTGGAATGTCCTCATGGGAATTTCCGTACTGGGTGCAATTGCTGCTGCGTTAACCGCAATTGTCGGCAAGGCCAGTCATCCGGTTGCCGGCCCGGTAGTTACCAACGTTGGTGTTATTTTGCTGGCCCTGATTTTTGCGGGCTTCCTTTTTGAACCGCGATTGCGAGATAAACTCGCCAGACAGAACACTGATCGCGAATAAACACGGAGTTGGTTCCAAGGGTTCATTGTGCCAGGGAAATGGAATCGCAGACATGGATAAAATCACCGTATTAGCAGCTCGCAGCAAGGAAGTCATTGGTCAGCAGGTAACGCTGCAGGGCTGGATTCGCACCCGTCGTGACAGCAAAGGCGGATTTAGCTTTCTGGAAGTTAATGATGGCAGTTGCATGGCCAACATTCAGGTGATCGTAGATGCCGATCTACCGAATTACGAAGCGGAAATTCAGAAGCTGACCGCTGGCTGCAGTGTCTCGATCACCGGGGACATCAAAGAATCGACCGGCAAACAGGATACGGAAATCCAGGCCAGTGCCGTAACCGTACACGGCTGGTCCGATTCAGAAACCTACCCTTTACAGAAAAAGCGGCACTCATTTGAAAAATTGCGCGAGTGGGCTCATTTGCGGCCACGTTCTAATACGTTCGGTGCCGTCACACGCGTCCGCAACTGCATCAGTCGCAGTATCCACAACTTTTTTCAGGACGATGGCTTCCTCTATATCAATACGCCAATCATTACGGCCAGCGATTGCGAGGGAGCTGGTGAAATGTTTCGTGTGACAACTCTGAAAATGGAAAACGTTCCCAAGAAGAATGGCACCGTAGACTACTCCCAGGATTTCTTTGACCGCCCCAGTTTTTTGACCGTGAGTGGTCAATTGGAAGCCGAAATTTTTGCCACTGCTCTGGGTAAAGTCTACACCTTCGGCCCCACCTTTCGTGCAGAAAACTCAAATACTTCCCGTCACCTGGCCGAATTCTGGATGGTGGAACCGGAGATGGCATTCTATGAGCTGACTGACAATATGGATCTGGCGGAAATATTTCTCAAACGTGTTTTTCAGGACGTGCTGACAGAATGCCCCGAAGACATGGAATTTTTTAACCAGCGAATTGATAAGACCGTTATTGAGACATTGCAGAACATTATCAACTGTGACTTTGTACGTTTGCCCTATACCACTGCCGTGGAAATCCTGGAGCAAAGTGGCCAAAAGTTTGATTTCTCCGTGAAGTGGGGCAGTGATCTGCAAAGTGAACATGAACGCTTTTTGACCGAACAGCACTTTGGTGGACCGGTTATCTTGTACGACTATCCACGGACAATCAAACCGTTCTACATGCGAGTCAATGATGACGAAAAAACCGTGCGAGCAATGGATGTGCTGGTACCCAAGGTGGGTGAGATTATCGGAGGCAGCCAACGCGAAGAACGGCTGGACGTATTAAAACAACGCATGTCCGAGCAAGATCTCAATACGGACAATTACTGGTGGTATCTTGACCTACGAAAATATGGCACTGTTCCGCACGCCGGTTTCGGTTTAGGGCTGGAACGTGTGGTGCAGTTTGTCACCGGCATGGCCAATATCCGCGATGTCATTCCTTTTCCAAGAACTCCCGGAAATGCAGAATTCTAAGGCCTGAGAAAACGTCAAAAATCAGATAAAACGCCTTTTCGTCACCTACATTCTTTTAAGTTCTTGTTCGCCGATGTTGCTAACAAGCGACAAATGAACACAAAAATTAGACGGACAACAAAATCTACTTGAAAAAGAATTCATACTCCTCCAAAGGCGCGCCGACGAGCTGGCCGATTCGTTGAATCGGCAGAATTATGAATTTACCGATAAAAGAGGAAGTTACTCGAACACCAAATTCAAATGCCCTCGGCAACCGGTCAAGAAAAATAAATGCCGGTCAAGAAAAATAAATGCCGGTCAGATGCACGCCTTGGTCGCCACGAGGGAAAACCTAGCCGTTGGCAGCTATCAATTCGCAAAACTTATCGAACAAATAGTAACTATCGTGCGGACCGGAGGATGCCTCAGGATGGTATTGAACGCTAAAGGCAGGTAGATCTCGGTGCCGCAAGCCGGCAATCGTTTGGTCATTTAGGTTGCGGTGAGTAATTTCCAACTCCGGAGGTAATGTTTCCTCCTTAACTGCAAATCCATGGTTCTGTGCCGTAATCTCCACACGTTCCGTCTTTAAATCCTGGACCGGTTGGTTCGATCCACGATGTCCAAACTTAAGTTTGAATGTTTCGGCACCACATGCCAGTGCCAAAAGTTGGTGACCAAGGCAAATACCAAACACGGGAAACTTGTGTTCCAAAATAGTCCGAATCGTTTCAATTGCGTAAGTCAATGGCTCCGGATCGCCGGGTCCATTGGATAGAAACACACCATCAGGATCCAAAGCTTCAATCTGCTCAAAGGCCGATGTCCCTGGCAGTACGGTTACACGACATCCTGCGTCAACCAAATGACGGGGAATATTCCACTTCATTCCAAAATCGAGTGCCACGACATGTGGCTGTGGCTTGCCATTTCCTCCAGGTTCACTTTGTCCACCCAACTTGGCCCACGAACTGATCGGTTCGGTCCACTCTCGAGACTGGCCAGGAATCACCTCCTGAACCAAGTCACGGCCCACCAGACCGGGGCTTCTCTGAGCTTTTTCAATCAGACTTTGATCGTCAAGGTCCTCGGTTGACAACACTCCCTTAAGAGCCCCTCGAGTTCGGATCCGGCGAACGAGAGATCGAGTATCGATCCCAGACAGACCCACCACTCCGTGCTCAGCTAGAAAACCGGCGAGATCTCCTTCAGCGCGGAAATTACTCGGCCTGGAACTTAAATTTCGGACGATGAAGCCAGCCATATGAGGATGCCCGCTTTCGACATCTTCTCGGTTAACACCATAATTACCGATCTCCGGATAGGTCATGGCAACAATCTGTCCGCGGTAACTGGGATCAGTGAGAATTTCTTGATACCCGGTCATCGAGGTATTGAAACAAACTTCACCATCAACCTCGCCCTGGGCACCAAAAGACGTTCCGGTAAACACCGTGCCGTCCTCAAGTGAGAGTTTCGCTTGTTGACCCATCTAAACTAAAATCCCTGTTCTAGCATTTCCGATATCCGGCTAAAGGCTGTGGGTCTTCCAATTCACCCCATTCACCATTTTTTTGTATCAACCATTGGACTGTGTATTTGGACAGCCGTCGTCTGAACGTTTTTGCTACGGCGAGCAAAAACGCTCTTTTTTGAAGCTTTCAGTGTCGATGGTTGTGCATCGGGTGTCAAGAGTCGAGAACTAGGAAACCCGACTGCTGACGACAAAAAATTACTTCAGACATCTTCCAATTTGCCGGACTGCCTGGCGCAGACGATTTTCGTTTTCTACAAGGGCCAGTCGCACATATCCTTCGCCTGATTCTCCAAAACCACTACCCGGACTGACAGCAACACCGCCTTTGTCCAGTAACAACATGGCAAAGTCCATCGTGCTCATTTTTTCTGTCCAGGCCTCTGGAACCTTGGCCCAAACAAACATACCGGCTCTGGGTGGATCCACTTCCCAACCAATTCGCCCTAACCCATCGATCAAAACGTCTCTCCGTAGTTTGTACCGGGCCGCTTGTGCTTCAACTTCAGCCTCGGTATGTCGCAACGCTACGATCGCAGCAACCTGGATAGCCTGAAACATTCCATAATCGTAGTAACCTTTGATGGTCGCCAATCCACGAATCATTTCGGAGTTTCCACAACAAAAACCGACCCTCCATCCGGCCATGTTATAACCTTTGCTCATCGTGGTGAATTCAACACCCACTTCACTCGCCCCGGGTGCCGCAAGAAAACTGGGCGGCTGATATCCGTCAAAAGCGACGTCGGCGTAAGCAAAATCACTGATCACCATGAAGCCATATTTTTTCGCCAGTTTCACAACATTAACATAAAACTCTGGCTCGACTGTCGTTGTAGTTGGATTATGTGGATAGCAGATGATCAAGAGCTTGGGTTTGGGATACAACTTCTGGCAGGTGTAGGCAATGTCGGAAAGAAATTGTTCGCTATTGCCAACGTCCAACGCAATGACATTCCCGGATGCGAGGGCCACTGCATACATGTGCACTGGAAAATGGGGTGCTGGAACGATCGCCGTGTCACCGGGCCCCATCAAAGCCAGACACATGTGACTGAAACCTTCCTTGGAACCCAAGCAAGTGATGACTTCAGACTCTGGATCAAGACGCACTCCATATCGCTTTAGATATTTACTGGCAACTTCCCGCCTCAAGTTGAGAATCCCATTGGACGCACTGTAACCGTGATTCCGTGGATCTCGCGCTGCCTCAGCCAACTTTTCAATGACGACCTCATCAGGCGAATCCGAGGGGTTTCCCATGCCCAGATCGATGACATCATTTCCGTCCCGGCGTTTTTCATACAGCAGTTGATTGATACGCCCGAACATGTAGGGCGGCAACCGTAATACGCGTGATGCCAGCTGAACCTGGAATTTTCCAGAAGTTGAATCGGATGAATGAGGACCAATTGGCTGGATGTCGTATTCAGACATGACGGAACCGGACGTTACAGAACCACGAAGGATGCAATCACAGAAACATACGTGATTGAAAACTGGACCACTGGAAGATTCTCATTTTCGTTTGAATGATTTGTTCACATCGTTTCTGCTACACATGCAATCTCAATACCCCTCTGTCAGCCAAAATCTTACTTGGCATCGAATCGCTTTGCGACGGCATATTTCTCCTCGACACCAATGAGATCATTGAAACGCGCAAAATCCATTAACTCCTGTGTAGCACCCAACGTCGTGTTATTTCGCTGCAAATCCCGATAGAGCGATTCGATTGCATGAGCAGCTGCATACAAGCCGGCTAAGGGATAGAGGATCAGTTGGAACCCCATATTGACGAGTTCTTCTTTTGGCAATACGGGGGTCTTACCCCCTTCAATCATGTTCACCACGATCGGTGGCGGAGCCCTGCGGCCAACCTCAACCAGCTGTGAGTGACTTCCTGGAGCTTCTACAAAACTCGCATCAGCTCCGGCTTCACGAGTCGCTTCAACTCTTGCAATGGCTTCGTCCAATCCCTGGACTTGCTCGGCATCAGTACGAGCAACGATGAAAAAGTCTCGCCCGTCCCGAGCCTCAACAGCAGCTTGAATTTTTGCAACATATTCATCACGCGGAATCACCCGCTTTCCCCGCATATGGCCACATCTTTTGGGCCACATCTGGTCTTCCAGAAAACAGCCCGCTGCACCGGCGTCGATCAGTTCGTTGACCGTTCGAATCACGTTCAAAGGATTGCCATATCCTGTATCGGCGTCAACGATGATTGGAATCTGTACCGAGCTACAAACGCTGCGTGCCTGGCTGATCATCTCCGTTTGCGTCAACAGGCCAAGATCTGGCTCGCCGATCGTGGTCGCTGCCACGGAATACCCCGAAATAAATGCCATTGGAAATCCAACTCGTTCGGCAATTTTCGCTGACAGCGTATCGTAAACCCCTGGAAACGCAATCGCCCCAACATCCTTCAGAATTCGTTGAATCCGCAAATCTTTCAACTGACTTCCCTCTCGCCCAGTCATTCTTTGTTGTGTAGAACCACGCTTGTTCTCCACAATCTAACAATCCACCCGGTTATCGACAAGCACGACGAACATCCTGTCGAAGACTCCTCTAAATGCCTGAATCCGAACGGTCCTAACACAGATCAACCCTATCCCACGATTACGATGGATGTCGCCTCTACCTGACAAGTGTGATTTCGCTGGGCATTGCTGCCCAATGGCTGGCTTGGCGGCTTCATCTGCCAGCGATTCTACTTCTGCTGGTGATCGGCTTCCTGCTGTTACCTGTCATGTCGCTTTTTCATGACACACCCATCCGCGCCGAAGAACTGATTGCCAGCGAGGTGCTTTTGCCTGTCGTATCCATTGCAGTCGCACTCATTTTATTCGAAGGTGGCCTGTCATTGCGACTGAGCGAACTTCATGGTACGGGCCATGCGTTGTTTCGCCTGGTAACCGTGGCGGTTGCTGTAACATTCCTATTAGCCACGATAGCTGCAAAACTTTTATTTGAAATGGAATGACGAGTTGCTGCACTCCTGGGAGCAATTCTAACGGTTAGTGGCCCCACGGTTGTCGGCCCTCTGTTAAGGTTCGTTCGCCCTGTAGCACGCATCGGTTCGCTGGCTAAATGGGAAGGAATTGTCAACGATCCAGTCGGGGCAGTTTTGGCAGTACTTGTTTTTGAAGCGATTCGTATTCAAGCCACATCAGGTGTCAGTGATGCCGCCTTGAACACCATCATAGGATTGTTCAAAACCGCTGCCGTTGGAAGCATCACAGGAGTGGTTGCGGGTCTGATTCTTGTTGAACTCTTAAAGCGCTATCTGATTCCTGATCATCTCCAGAATGCAGCCTTTTTAGCCACGGTTGTTGCCGCTTTTTCCATTTCGAATTATATGTCTCATGAGTCGGGCCTGGTAACCGTAACTGTACTCGGAGTCCTCTTGGCCAACCAACGAATCGTTTCAATCAAACATGTCATTGAATTCAAAAAAAATCTCAGAGTCCTTTTGATTTCCGTATTGTTTATCCTGCTCGCGTCACGTTTGGAATTCTCCGAGATAACACAAATCGGTTGGAACGGCGTTGTGTTTTTACTACTGTTGTTCTCGATTCGGCCTATCGCTGTCTTCTTATCAACCCTGGGAACAGATCTACGGTATTCTGAAATTGGGTTCCTGGCGTGGTTACATCCACGGGGAATTGTTGCTGCAGCAGTAGCATCTCTGTTTGCTTTGGAACTCGAGCATTTAGCCGAGCATCACTCTGCGTTAGAAGACGTCGCCAACCAGGCTGCTCGGCTAACGCCCATCACGTTCATCGTCATCGTTGGCTCGGTAGCCGTTTATGGCCAGACGATTTCACCCTGGGCTCGCTGGCTGGGAGTCGCTGAGGCCCATCGACGTGGAATCATGTTTGCTGGAGCCGAGTCATTCATCCGTCAAATTGCCAAGGCTCTTCAAAACGAGGGCTGCCAGGTTCTTTTGGTCGACACCAACCAGCGCAACATTGCCACTGCCCGTATGGAAGGCTTGCCAACTTGCTATGCCAGTATCCTTTCAGAACATGTCCAAGAAGAACTTGACTTGGGAACGATCGGCAGCTTGCTGGCCATGACACCCAACGATGAGGTAAATTCGCTCGCCTGCCAAGAATTTGCCGATGTCTTCAGCCGCGCCAATGTCTATCAACTCATACCCCTCACAGGGAATGACGAACATCCGAGAAAAATCTCACCTCACCTGAGAGCCCGGCTTCTATTTGGCAACGAAGTCAATAGCTCCGTCCTCCAGACTCGCACCGCCACAGGATCTAACGTAAAAACCACCCGATTAACTGACGAATTTGGCTATCGTGAATTTCGGGAACTGTATGGAGAATCGGCAATTGCCATGTTTATCTTCGAACCAAGTGGCAATTTTACAATCTGCACCACTGACATGACACTTGATCCGCTGCCTGGCCAAACATTGATCAGCCTCGTTGACCAAGTGGCGGATTCGACGGCATGATTTGTGCTCCATGCGGGCTGAAGTTGACCCGCTGCATGCAATTGTTATACTCGAATGGTCATCACAAAATCAAACCTGGGCGCTTCACATCCTAAATCACGAGAGGACTGATATGGCTACTGCGGAACGAACCGGTATTAACGCCGAAATTACACAATGCATTGGCGGCACCCCGCTCGTCAAATTGCGCCGCATAGGTGAAGGTGCCGCCGCAACGGTGGTAGCAAAACTAGAAAACATGAATCCACTCTGGAGCGTGAAAGATCGAATCGGTCGCGCCATGATTGATGCTGCTGAACGTGACGGGATGATTAAATCCGATACGGTGATTATCGAACCCACCAGTGGCAACACAGGCATTGCTCTAGCCTACGTTTGCGCAGCACGTGGTTACAAGCTGATGGTTACGATGCCCGAAAGTATGACATTGGAGCGTCGCCGTTTGCTGAAAGCTCTCGGAGCTGATATTGTTTTGACGCCTGCTGCTGAAGGCATGCCAGGCGCCGTTCGCAAAGCAGAGGAACTTGCCAATTCAAATTCAAACTACTTCATGCCTCAACAGTTTAAAAATCCGGCAAATCCGGAAGTTCACCGTAAAACGACCGCTGAAGAGATTTGGAATGACACCAATGGCGAAGTGGACATCTTCGTCGGTGGAGTTGGTACCGGCGGAACGATTACCGGAGTCGCCGAAGTCATCAAATCACGTAAACCTGAATTCAAAGCCATCGCTGTGGAACCGGCTAACAGCCCCGTGATTACCCAGCGAAAGTCAGGCGAATCACTGCAGCCGGGAAAACACACGATTCAAGGTATCGGCGCAGGGTTCATTCCAGATGTTCTTAACGTCGACATCATCGACGAAATCGTTCAGGTTAAGGACGAAGATGCTGCGGAAACGACTCGACAGATGGCCCAGAACGAGGGAATTTTCTGTGGCATCAGCAGTGGTGCTGCAGCCTGGGCCGCCCTGCAGGTTGCACAACGACCGGAAAATTCTGGGAAACTGATCGTGGTTGTCTTACCGGATATCGGTGAACGATATCTCTCTACCGCGCTTTATCCTGAATAAGCGCCTGTCGAGAAAACTTCGCGTGACCAAAAACCAAGCGATCACGGTCCACACAATACTGTGACCTTAAGTGCTGTTACTTAACGAATCAGCTACCCCATGTGGACTGTGGCGCCACCGACATGATCGGGCTCGACACCATGGCCTGCGGTTGGTTGACTTGTTATCGATGGTTTGTTTGATCATTTCATCCGTTGGCCTGCGAAATGGAAAAACTAAAAAGGGAGAGGTAAAAGTCCGAAAACAATCATTCCAAAGCAGGCAATGAAATGAGAGCTGGCCGTCAGAATTTTCCCTGCGAATCAATGTCCGAGGGCCCAATCCGGCTTGTTTTCTACAATTTTCGGGCACCAAAATATCCTTGCCTTTTCCCTTTTGGACATCCTTATCGTCCCAACTGCGTTCTCTCAATCGATTCTACAGATACAAGTCATGCCGGTTGATTGAGCGCACAAGCGGATCGCAAAACAACCTCAACAATGCAATCAAAAACTTTCAGATGATGGTTGGCTATCAGACAAAATCCTTGTTATCCTCTCGGCCCAGAAGCCAACCACTTGCCTGCTTCTTGAAAATCGTTCCACACTCAACAAACGTCAAATTCACGTGATCGAGACAATACTTCCTGACCGGCGACGCAGGATATTGTGCTTCTACGAACGGATCGACGACGCTTTCAAAGATCGTGGTAACTTGCAATCATCTGACTCACGACCAGTTCTGACGCTTGCCAGGCAACATGCTCCAGGTGAAATATTGGTCCGTACTCAACAAAAAATCACCTGATCCCTGGGACCAGCTTGCGAATATTTGTTGGCTATTCCTCGTCATCACGTAACGTTGCCAGTACAGAATAGTCTTCGAGTGTCGATGTGTCACCGACTTCCTCTTTTCCAGCAGCAATGTCGCGCAACAACCGACGCATAATTTTACCACTTCGCGTTTTGGGAAGTGAATTGGCAAAACGGACTTCATCTGGCTGCGCAAGGGCGCCGATTTCCTTGCGGACATGCCGTTGCAACTCACCTCGCAATTCGTCGCTCGGCTCTGCATCTTTTAAAGTCACGAACACAGTGACCGCTTCACCCTTGATGTCATGGGGCTTGCCAACAGCAGCGGCTTCAGCAACCGCCTCATGGCTAACCAATGCACTTTCAATTTCAATCGTGCTAAGACGGTGGCCGGAAACGTTCAAAACATCGTCGATTCGTCCCATAATCCAATAATATCCATCGTCGTCACATCGAGCATTGTCGCCCGTAAGATAATTGTGAGGGATCTTGCTCCAATATTGTTCCTGATATCGTTCATTGTCTCCCCAGATTCCTCTCAACATGCCTGGCCAAGGATGCGTTATCACCAACCAACCGCCCTGATTGGCATCAACCGGATTACCGTCTTCATCCACTATCGCAGGGAGCACACCAGGAAGCGGCTTGGTACAACTTCCGGGTTTGGTTGGAATCGCCCCCGGCAATGGCGACATCATGATTCCCCCTGTCTCGGTTTGCCACCATGTATCCACAATCGGACACCGTTCTCCACCCACTATCGTGTGGTACCACATCCAAGCTTCAGGATTGATGCCCTCGCCAACAGTCCCCAGTAACCTCAGACTGGAAAGGTCATGTTTCTTGACGTGTTCATCCCCCCACTTGATAAATGCTCGAATGGCAGTCGGGGCAGTGTATAGCATATTCACACGATACTTTTCAATAATTGCCCAAAAGCGGTCTTCTTCAGGAAAATTTGGAGCTCCTTCATACATCACTGTGGTTGCACCGGCCGAGAGGGGGCCGTAGACGATGTAACTGTGTCCCGTGATCCAACCACAATCGGCCGTACACCAATAAATGTCTTCATCGCGATGGTCAAATACCCATTGAAAAGTCTTCTTGACATACAGGTTATAGCCTGCCGTTGTATGTAAAATCCCTTTCGGCTTTCCAGTGCTACCACTGGTATAAAGAATGAAAAGAGGCGTTTCGCTGTCCAAGGGTTCTGCAGGACAATCAGGTGACGCTTCATTCATCAAGTCATGCCACCAGAAGTCACGCCCCTCTTGCATCTCAACTTCATTCCCAATTCTGTTTAAAACAACACATTTCTCCACAGTCGGTGATTTTTCGAGTGCTGCGTCCACCGTTTCCTTCAATGGCAGCTGTTGACCCCGCCGCCACGCTGCATCCGACGTGAGCTGTACTTTCGCTTTAGCATCATTGTTTCGATCGGCGATCGCCTCTGAGGAAAAACCTGCAAAGATCACCGAATGAATCGCTCCTATCCGCGCACAAGCCAACATTGCAATGGCAAGTTCCGGAACCATGGGCATGTAAATCGATACCACATCTCCCTGTTGAGTACCCAGTTGCTTGAGCACGTTGGCAAACTTACAAACTTCAAAATGCAGTTGTCCGTAGGTAAGCTCGCGTGTATCACCCGGTTCACCCTCCCATAAAATGGCCATTTTGTCTTTATTTCCATTTTCCAAATGAACATCAAGACAATTGTAGGAAGCGTTCGTGGTACCATCAACAAACCATTTTGCAAACGGCTCATTCCATTGGAGCACAGTTTTAAAGGGTTCGAACCAATGGAGATCGTCGACTGCCAATTTTCGCCAGAACTCAATTGGATCAGATTTAGCTTCGTCCCATATTTGCTGGTACTGCTGCATCGAGTTGATTCGGGACTGACTGACAAACTCTTCCCTCGGTGGAAAGAGTCGTTCCTCCTGCATCACCGTATCGATCTGGCGACCACTGGATTGTGACATTGCGAGGCTCCTCAATGCAAATCAGGAAAGGACCGAAAGTTGTAACGTTGGTGGAACCCGGAATTCTAAATCGCATAGAGCCGGGTGTCAACGAACCGGCTGCTGACAACAATCACAGGGAGCAATCTAAAAGGATGTCGCGAGAAGAATACGCTGAATGTGCTTAAAAACACATTCTTTTCTTAATCCGCTGTGCTCTCCCTACACCATGGGATTGTCCGAAACCGTATGCTGGGAGTTTTCGATTTCTGGTCGGTATGCTCGTGGTGACAGGATACCACTAGATCCGTAACCAGTTTCTTAATCCCAGTCGAAACAGAATATAGGCAGCAGCAAAAGCCTCACCACCGATCTTGGATTTGCCATGCTGTCGATCGACAAAAACGATAGGGCTTTCTCCCATACGTGCACCAAGCCTCTTCAAGTGCCAGAGAATTTCTTCTTGAAACGCGTACCCGTGTGACTTGATTTGTCCATAATCCAGTTGTTTTAAAAGCGCGGTGCGATAACATCGAAAAGCGCCACTACAATCCCGAGTACGCAGTCCTAACAACCGTCGCGCAAAAAAATTGACCGTTCGGCTCATGAAATGCCGTTTGAATGACCACCCCTCAACACGACCGCCTGGCACATAACGAGAACCGATCATCACATCCGGTGCTTGGTCACCACCAACTACCATTGCAGATAACAGGTTGTTGATATAGCGGGGATGATGACTGAAATCAGCATCCATATTCAATACGAATTCATAGTCCTTTTCGATTGCGAATTTTTGGCCCGCTATCATTGCCGAACCAAGCCCGAGCTTCCCACTCCGATGAAGACACCGTAATCGGGAATCCGTCTGGCTTCTTTCATCACACCAGTGACCTGTTCCGTCGGGCGAATTATCATCGATTACTAACACATCGACATCCGGCACATAAGAAAAAACCTCGTCAACAAGACGTGGAAGGTTTTCTATTTCGTTGTACGTCGCGATGGTCACGAGCGTACCGTGCCTGACGACCGCTGCCGAATTAGCAGAAGTAGAGGATGGTGCATTAACATCGACCTGATCGGACCGGGAAACTGGCGACATACTATCTCACTGCTGATTTCAAACCGTAGTTCAATCTTGAAAACAGATACTTGACAGCAGTTCTGTTGACAAGGCCAGCATATCCGTGATCGCTGCAAAAATCGACTGCCCACGCAACACCAGGAATTGTCAGGCTAGACGGCGACAATGGACCGATAATAGTCGATTGATGTGCGGAGCCCCTCTTCAAATTCGACACGAGGTTCATACGCCAGGTAACGTCGAGCCATCGCAATATCACCCATGCTTTCTCGCACGTCACCCGGACGAGGCAGCTCAAATTCAGGTTCTATCTCAGTACCGAGATATTTGTTCAACAACTCAATCAATTTCAACAAACTGGTCGTACGGCCGTTGGAAACATTGAAGACGCGGCCGGCAACGTGATCAGCATCGGCAGCTAGCAAGTTGCCGTCGACAATATTGGCGACATACGTAAAATCACGAGTCTGCTTTCCATCGCCGTAGACGACCGGTGATTTCCCATTGAGCATGGCAGTAATGAAACGGGGGATTACTGCGGAATACGGGCTGTCAGGGTCTTGGCGAGGCCCAAACACATTGAAATAACGAATGGCAACCGTTTCGAGACCGTAAGTATGAAAAAAAGCCTGCGCGTAATATTCCGCAGCAAGTTTTGCTGCCGCATAAGGTGACAGTGGGGCTGGCAGATCCGTTTCCCGCTTTGTCGAGTTGACTTGGTCGCCATAGGCGCTGCTGGACGCGGCATAGACCACACGCCGAACTTCTGCTTTTCGAGACTCGTTTAATAGATTGATTGTGCCGGTAACACAAGCAGCATGGGTATCCAACGGTGTTTTAATACTACGAGGCACCGAAGCGAGAGCCGCTTGATGAAAAACACAGTCAACGCCTTGCAAAGCCTCGCGCAGGATGTCCGTATCAAGTAAATCGGCTTCGAAAAACTCCGGTTGTCCACCAATTTCTTTTAGATTAGCAAGATTTCCCGTACTCAGGTTATCCAACACCCGGACCCGGTCACCACGCTGTACCAAAGCCGCAGCAATGTGAGAACCAATGAAACCGGCACCACCGGTGACTAAGAACGTCCGCATTTCCGAAACCTTTCTCAAACTGACGAGGAATACGACTCGTTCCAGACTCTACTAAATTATCATACGTTACCGCCTCGATCCAACAGCTGTCGAATTAACAATCGGATTGTAAAAACCCTCCATTGATGGGTTCAACGATCTCGAAGTCGATGTACCGTCCCTGGAGGCAAACAAGGATTTTTTCTCCCATCCCACACCTCTGGTAAAACGGGACAACCATCCGGGTGGCTCAACCCGGGTACTCCTATTCGACAGACTGCTAGCGCTGTCACACTTTCAAGACCTGACAAGACGGATGACAGACTTCTAATTCTGCCGCAAACCGGCGAAGAACCGCTTGTATTGCTGCCGACTAGGAGACTTTTCCTCAACCAATTTTGCTGTCTGTCCATCAGCTTGCACGACCGAGTGTCCCGAATCCTGTGAAACCAATTCCTGGTTTGCGGCAACTTGATTGGTTACCAGACTCTCTATCAAAATATTTTGAGGATCGGCTGGCAAGGTCGTGTGATTATCGACAGTAATCTCACTTTGTTTAGCCAGCAAGTCGTTAACATAGCCCACTGCCACAGGATCATGATTCGATGTTTCAATCGGTCGATGGACTGCCCCAAAAACATCCTCTGCATCTGTCTCTTCCTGAACAGGATTTAAACCACCGTCCAAATCCTCGACCGCCAGCTCCCAAAGTGCTTCTGATACACGATGCTGAAAACTGTGATCTCCATAGGGTGCCTGATCGTCAACGATCTCTTCTTCTTCAAATTGCTCAGCAAACGGATCCCTACAGATTTCTATCACTGGATCATTTTCACTGAACGACGGAAGTGGCTCTCGCAACTCACATTGCGAATCGCTGGAAGGTTGTGAGCCAATTTCCACAGCTTCTTCAACGTCCCGCTCTATGGCACCTAAAAGCTCCGCAGCGTCAGCTGTCAACTCGTCCATCGGCTGAGCCATCGTCGACGGCTTTACCGAATCAAATTCTGATTCAAAATCGCCAAATTCAACAACGTCCTCTGCTCCCGTTTCGGAACTCTCGCTGACAACTTCACACCAAGGAGTCGGTAATTGCTGAAGGTCAGCCCAAGCCTCTTGAATTTTAGCCGAATCAATTTGCATGTATCCACCAGCGTTTGCCATCAATAAAGCGTGGTCGCAAAGCTGATTGATTAACCTTGGAATTCCATCGGTTGCGTTATACATCGAGTGGAAACTGTCGTCATCGAAAATGTTGTCAGCATCGCCACCTGACTGGGCAAGCTGGTGTTGGATATAGCCAACTGTTTCTTCTCGAGTTAATGGTTCCAAATACGTTCGCGCTACGAGTCGTTGGCTGAAAGCTTCCAGCCTGGGATTGGCAAATTTTTCTTCCAGTTGGGACGTTCCGGCCAATACAAGCCGAACACGGCTCTCTCCGTCCCGAATCACGTTGGTAATCATCCTCAACTCTTCCAATAACGAGATCGCCAAGGTGTGAGCTTCGTCAACAAGAAGCAGCATTCCTCCCAAGCTTTCGCGACGCGAAGCCAAGTGATCGATCAACGATAAACGCAATTCACCCTCATCCAGACCGCGATAGGGAAGTCCTAATTCATAGAGAATTGATTGTAATAGTGCACGTCGACTGCAGAGGTGTGCACTCGAAAGATGGGCAACGCGGAACTGGTCAGCAAACTTGTCGGCAAGCATCTGGCAGACAAGGGTTTTACCCGTGCCCGTATGGCCAACGAGCAGGCCTGCACCTGCAGCCCGCTCAATACAGCGGCCAAGCACATTTCGAGCTGTCTCGATTTGAGCTGACGGATAATAGAATTCAGGTTGTGGAACGGCGGCAAAAGGCCGACGTTCCAGCCCGAAATGGGATTGGTACATCCTAAGCAGTTCCTGAGTCGCGATGGCACATAACCTCGATAGGGATCGGCCAGAAGGGAGAACTCACTTCAGGCGGACTAATCCAATCCGTACAGCTTTCCACCAATTCCTAGTAAGCCATAGCCCGCCAGCTTCAACAGCATTAGAATGGAGCTGAATCATTGACAAAAGGCAGACAATGTTTCGTGTCAAAATCTGTGGAATTACGAATCGAGAAGACGCAGTTACCGCAGCGGACAGCGGAGCCGACGCCGTTGGACTGAATTTCTTCGATGGGAGTCCACGCTGCGTTACTCGCGAAATAGCCCGGGAGATCCTCGAGATCCTGCCATCCCAAGTCACCAAAGTTGGTGTATTTGTGAATTCATCGGCAGCTGAAATTCGTAAGACATTTGATGAAATGGGTTTAGATATTATCCAATTGCACGGCGACGAACCGCCACCCATGCTCGGCCTATTTGGAAATCGACCTGTCATTCGCGCTTTTCGTTGCCGTGACACTGGTTTGAATCCAGTTGTGGACTATATCGAAAAATGTACACGTCTGGCCTGTATCCCCTACGGAGTCTTGATCGATGCATATTATCCAGGTCAATATGGCGGAACCGGACGGGCAGTCAATTGGAA
>Ga0310125_10000586_pt1 | contig 17558 bp, 17 predicted proteins | sample CB11b_Tmax_Bot8__FD_203508 | JGI IMG/M metagenome (GOLD analysis project Ga0310125, IMG submission 203508) | Marine microbial communities from Western Arctic Ocean, Canada - CB11b_Tmax_Bot8 | ecosystem: Environmental > Aquatic > Marine > Oceanic | place: Canada: Western Arctic Ocean | collected... | reverse complement strand
CAAGTCCCGTCCCGTCTCGCATGGGCGCCATAACCGTGCTGCACTCTGAACTTTGTGCAAGTGCAGCAGTCGACGCTAGAAAATGAATTGCCACAAGGCACGCAGCGCTAAACAACATCCTCCACCGACGCAATCTTGTGCCCGGAAATTCCAAATTATGTATCTGGTTGATTGTAGTGACCCTTGGCGATGGAATTAGATTCGCTGACAAGCCGTTAGGGTTGGAGTATTGATTAATCACGTCTACCTCCTGAACTGTGGAATGTTCGGGATGAAACCACACAAAAGGCAACCAGTAACTGCTCAGGAAGGACCTCCTGACACAACGAGGCCTGCGCGCAAGCATTGATAATCATTCTTACCTGGTCTCTTCACCGGACAGTCGATATAGATTATTGAAAGTTGACAGAAAGACGCAAAGGGCAATATTGACAGCCCAGGCGAGAAGGCCCGAGTGAAATCCCCAAAGACTACGAATCCCCATAAGCACGGATGCGCTTGTCAGCAAAGCGCCAACTGAAATCCCTATTAACGCCGCTCGCGCTGTTAACCGAGACCAGATGGCCCCAAGAACGAAGACGGGCGAGACTTGGACGAGAATTTCCATCTTCAACTCGATAAGGCCCCAGAGCGTCATCCTGGGGGCAAATGCAATTGCCGCGAGCACTGCTATCAGGACCCAGGAAATCCGTTGGCCTATTGCCGTCAGGCGCTCCCCGGGCGCATCCCGAAGGAACCTCTTGCCTAGAAAATCTTTCGAAAGAATGGACGACAGACTCAACAGAACCGAATCTGCAGTAGACATGATTGCTGCCAGAATCCCCGTCACTACAAGGACCGCCATAACGTACGTCCAAACCGAGTCCTGCGCCCAATCACGCAACAGCATGGGAAGGACCTGATCCGCCTCCACGCCCCCGAGATCACGAAAGCGACGCAGGCCGGTAAGTCCAACGAGTACGACGATCGGCATCGTCACGATGGGCATGAAGACCATCAACTGAAGAGATTTCTTGAGCGCCCTAGACCCCTGGGCAGCAAAAATTCGCTGTATAGCTTGAGGATAAACGGCTGCGCCGAACCCGATCAGAACGATAGAGGATAGCCAACGAGTAGACACACCGAGCGACGGGACGGCTGTCGTCGCTGGCGCGTTTTCATGTAGCCACTCAGTGAGGGCGTGCCAATGCGCCGGGCCCGGTGCGATTGCGGACATTAAGCCTAGGAGTCCGACAAACAGCATTAGTCCTTGCAGAACGTCGGTCCAAACCACAGCGCGGAGCCCGCCGAGTGTTTCATAAATAATGATGACGAGAATCAGGACAATAACGCCGGCCCAGTAAGGCACAACGTTCCCCGACAGCCCAGCCACGACATGACCCATCGCCATAAGCTGGGCGAGCAGGTAATTGGCAAGTGACACGACAAGCAAGAGGTTGGTTACTAGCGAAAGCAATGGGGAGCCGAAACGATGGTCGACCCAATCCCCCGGAGTGACGAACTCGTGACGACAGGCTAGCCGCTGGAGTCGCGGCGCATACAGTAGGTAGACGACCACAACGGCCATCATAAAGCTAATACTCATTATCCAGGCATAGCCGAGCCGATATGCCTCCGCTGGATATCCGAGCACGGTGTTACCGCTGTACTGTGTCGCATACAGCGTGAAAAATAGAATGAACGGGCCTAGATTTCGTCCGGCGAGGTAGAATTCGGTAAGTGAATCGCTACGGCGCCTCGTCCTGGCGAAAACACCAACGCCGAGCATCACAACGAGGTAGACGGCAATGAACACGACCGCCCCTACCCCCAATGGGATCGCGTTCACGATCCGCCCTCCTTGTCGTGCTGGTCATCTCCCCAGTAACGCCGGATGACGAACACGGTAAAAAAGGCGATGGTAAACGTAGCACCGAGGGAAATCGTCACCCAAAGAGGGAAGCCGAGCCAAGTCGTAGCCTGGGCACCAGGCGGCAGGTACCAGGGGATGGCTGCAGCGAAGAGAACGACGTAAACGACCCAAATCCACGGGTGAAACCGAGGCTCATCCACTGCGGACAGATCGTTTATTGCCGCTTCGCACTGAGCGACAATAAACACTTGTCGGGGTCGCGCCTGCCACTGTCATCACCACAAAGATGCCCAGATTCTTACGCATCGACCTTTCTCCTAGTGTTCTCTGCGTTTCCCGTCTTCGATTTCATTGTTCTAAAGTAGACCGCCTATTTACGTCGACATACTGCCACCAACCATCATTCAGTGACATTAACTCCACTTAGGGATTCGTAAAACGTCGTAAGGAAAATTGAGCGCCTCAGTGGCACATAGTCAATTTCGTGCAACCCTACAACTAGAAAACTGCTGGCCTTTATGCTCGCTTCTCACACCATGAATACACTGGAATACCTCTGGTCCGTGCGCGTACCATGGTTACCTATGAACGAGCAAGAGCTACAGGAGTTGATTGATGAACTAGAAGCTGCGCTAGAGAAATTTGAGCTGAAGCCGGAACCCGAAACTCACGAGCAAGCCATTTCTCGGGCGGCTGAGCGTCTCACGCTTGTTCGTAAGCTGGATGAATTGAAACAGTAGATCGAGTGAGGTTTAAGGTGCCGACGATAAATGAAGCGACTGCGTTCGGGTCCAGATCGTATCCTCCGGTCTGATGGGTGAAGTTACAAAAGGGGAAACCTGGGGGCTTCAACTACAGCTACCACCAGTTTGGCAAGGTTGTTGTGGCTATGCTCCTCCCAGTGATCGGATTACTGGGAGTGCTTTTCGCGGTTATTACGCAGCCCGTGTTTGTGTCCGTGTTTCTCTCGATAATGCTGGCGGCTTTTGTCTTGTTTCTCCTGCTCTTCTGTTCACTCCGGGTAGAGGTTTCACGAGAGTACTTGAAGGTTTGTTTCGGGCTAGGATTGATTCGTAGGTCGTTTGAAATCATCGAGATCGTCGACGCCTACCCGGTCCGCAACAAGTGGTATTGGGGGCTTGGTATTCGCCTGACACCTCACGGGTGGCTTTACAACATACAAGGTCTTGACGCTGTTGAAATTGTCATGAGGTCGTCGGAAAAATACCGGATCGGGACCCCGGAGCCTGAAGAGCTAGCACGCGCACTGCAGAATGCGGCCACAGCCATCCGAGAGGCTGCGCCACCAGTGGTGCAGAGTCCAGGTGTCCGCGGGTGATCTTCATGACATTGTCCAGATCACGGATTTGGAAGGAGAATCGGATGCGGCATGCCTTTCTGACACTTGCGATGGTCGCAGTCGTCTCGAACTTATTGCCAATGACGTCGAGCGAGGGACTGTACGGCCAAACCTCCACGACCAATCCGTATCGCGTCACCCTCGGTTGGGAAAAACTCCCTGAAGGAAGGACCCTGGGGATCGTGAGCGGGGCTTTCCCCGACCCTGATGGTCAGCACGTGTGGATGCTGGACCGCTGTGGCGGAAATCAGTGCGCCGAGACCAACTTGGACCCAATCCTCAAGTTAGATCTCGAAGGCAACCTCGTAGATAGCTTTGGCGCAGGAATCTTCGCCTTCCCTCACGGCTTTTACTTAGACCACGAGGGCTTTCTCTGGGTAACAGAGGGCGGGTCACATGGAGACGCCCGAGCGGCATTGGGGGAGAGCCTGGGTCTGGGCCATCAGGTTCTGAAGCTCAACCAACGTGGAGAGGTGCTGATGCGGCTCGGCGAGGCAGGAGTGTGGGGAGATGGCCCGGGCCACTTCAACGGCCCCTCCGGCGTTGCGGTCGCCAGTAACGGGGACATCTGGATCGTTGATGGACACCGGGGTGGAAACAATCGCCTGGTCAAGTACTCAAGTGACGGAACGTTCGTACTCGAAGTGGGTGGTGGTGTCGGTTCGGAGAGCAGGGAGCCGGGTCGGTTCAGCGACCCGCACGACGTCAAGCTCGATTCCCGGGGCCGAGTCTACGTCGCCGACCGCGGCAACAGCCGGATCCAGGTGTTTGACTCGAACGGCAACCTCCTCTACATCTGGACACAATACGGCAAACCAAGCGGGCTCTTCATCGACCGGGACGATATCCTCTACGCAGCCGACGGCCTTTCGGGCACACCACGAACCGGCCCCCCTGACCCCTGGCGGAGCAACTTTGGGTGGGAAAAAGGGATTCGTATCGGCGACCTGAAAGAGGAGCAGGCTTGGGTTGTGCACTTCGTTCCCCAACACGATGCAGACATCGGACCGGGGCTCGAATTCCTCGGTGTAGACTTCGCCGGCAACATCTACGCGGGTGAAATCAACCGTGAGCGTTTGGTGAGATACGCGCCCTTTCGGCCTTTAGACTTGAGAAAAGGCAAATACCGGTAAGGCGATCGGGACTCAATTCTGACCCTGGTACCGGTAGTAATCCTCCACGGGGATCATCAGGTGCGCGTAGTCGGTACCCACAAACATCGTGTATGGAGAACCTGCTGTGAAGTCGGTACCAAAGGCCTCCAAGCTCCTGGGGTCCTTTGGCATCAACATTAAGTGAGGTCCGGACACAATCCACTGGCTCGGATCTGCAGCTTCTGTCTGGCTCATAACCAGCGGCGTGGTGTTGTCCTCTCCCATGTCTCCGTGAAGCATCCAGACAATGGCATCGCGCTCGAGCTGTGGGCGGTCTCCTGCAAGATATGCGGCCACCCATTTCATGCCCTCTTCATCAGCGCAAAGAGGCATGGCTTCGTGGGCATCGTTCCACCCGTTTCCTGGATCGGACATACCTCGTGGATTGGCTGGAAGACATGTCCATCCATTCGTACCTTCCCTCAGAACATTATTCGCCCCATCTACGACCGTCGCATTGCTACTAATAAACGACGGGCTTGCTGTTGAGTAAGCCCATATCTGCCACTCCGTCGAAGTGTGAGGCGCATCAGGCTCGCCTGTCGACGTCGCAATTGAAGTCTCGGCTAGCGATTCTGGTTGAGCGTTACTCGGAGGCGAAATAGATGGTTCGCCACAACCCGCGAGTAGAAGCGTAAAAGACACAAGGGCAACACGGACCATAAGTCGACCTCCAGCAGTAGTCTTTAGCAGACATAGATCAGCATAGCAGTGATCGAACGACGCACAAATCTAGTTCGTATTGGCTCTTAGCAAGTATCTCTGTTATCAGGGCCAGCGCAGAGATCCAGCCCTGGAGGTGTACCATCGTCACCATGATAGTTGTGACATTGATGTTCGCATCCCTTAATAATCGCTTCGCGATAAGTCGCGTCGACCGAGGCTAACCAGGTAGCCCGGTGCCGTAACTAGGACATAGAGTTCGAGCGCCCCTAAGGACACAATCACAGGATAAGCACATCATGAAGACTCATGTTTGGGCACTTCTCATTCTGATTTCACTAGGTCTTGCATGTACGGAGTCGGGCCTGAGATCTTCCGACGACCGCATGATCGACCCGGCGGTGCTCGATGGAATCTTTTCCGATTTTGCTGGGTCCAACGGTCCGGGGTGCGCGTTCGCTGTCTCGCAAGCAGGCCAAGTTATCGTGACGCGCGCGTACGGGTCAGCCAACCTGGAGCACGACATTCAGAACACCCCGGAGACCGTGTTCGAGCCGGGATCGGTTTCGAAGCAGTTCACCGCCGCCGCGACCATTCTTCTAGCACTCGACGGGGAGATATCGCTCGACGACGATATTCGAGACTATCTGCCGGAAATCCCCGACTACGGGCAGATGATCACGATACGGCACCTCCTGAACCACACGAGCGGACTCAGGGACTGGGGATCGATCGCCGGGATAGGAGGCTGGCCGCGAACAACCCGGGTCCATACACACGGGCACATGATCGACATCGCGAGCCGCCAGCGTGCGCTCAACTACCCTCCCGGCCAGTACTACTCGTACACCAATACCGGTTATAACCTTCAAGCTGTGCTGATTGAGAGAGTAACCGGGCAAACATTTGAAGACTTCTCTCAGGAACGGATCTTCCAACCGCTCGGCATGACGAAAACGCAGTGGAGGGACGATTTCAACGAAATAGTGCAGGATCGCGCTGTCGCCTATCGACACAATGGCGACGGAAGCTGGAGCCAACTCATGCCGTTCGAGAACGTGCACGGAAACGGGGGGCTGCTCACGACCGTCGGTGATCTGCTTAAGTTCACGCACAACCTTGACACCGGGGCCACGGTGGGAGGAACGGAATTCGTCGCACAGATGCACCAGCAGGGCGTTCTCAACAGCGGCAGGGAGATTGACTACGCGAGTGGACTTAGGATCGGTGAGTACAAAGGAGTGCGTGAAGTCCAGCACAGCGGTAGCACTGCCGGTTACCGGGGGCACTTAATGCGATTTCCCGATCAGGAGATCGCAGTCTCGGTGATGTGCAACGCCGCCAGCGCCAACGTCACCGCCGCCCGCTTGGCCTATTCTGTGGCCGACCTCTACTTGGAGAACACGATCGATGAGCAGATGGTGCCAATCGCAGGGATCGAACTCCCGACAGACAAGCTGCGAAGCTTCACGGGGAGATACCGACACACACGGACCAACACGGCTTTAGAGATCGGACTGTTTGACGGTATTCTAATTCTCCAGGAATCCAACTTCGGAATGGGAGAGTCTGTCGGTACCCCGCTGACACCCGTGTCCGAAACACGGCTTGAGGCCTCCGCCTTGGGCGCGACAATTGAATTCGAAAACACGTCCCCTGGGCAGCGTGCTTCGGCGACATACACAATGGATGGTGACGCGGTACGGCTAGATCCTGTCGATGGTTTCGCCCCTACCGTCGCCGAACTGGCAGGCTACGTCGGTACGTACCATAGTGACGAGGCTGAGGTTACCTACACAATCGCGGTTCGGGACGGAGCGCTGGCCATACTAGACCGCTATGGCCGAGGCCAGACGCTGGAGCCTATTTACCTTGACGCTTTTTCCGCACGCGCCGAGATAGTAATGACCGGGTCGTTAGGGACGATCACTTTCCGACGAGATGATTCCAGCCGGATCGATGGTCTGAGCGTTAGTCAGGGTCGAGTGTGGAATCTACGCTTCGAGAGGCTGCAGTAAGAAAAAGACCCAACAATCACCAGCAAGTTCCACCCCAATCGACTTAGAGTTCCGGCATCGAGACACGATTTTCATGGAGGGTATCAACGATGACTGAAGCGACAGTGTTTGAGTCCAGAGTAAGCAAGCTAGAGCAAGATAACCGGCGCCTGAAGCTGGCGCTTGGTGCGTTGTTGCTTGTACTTGCAGCCGTTCCTCTGGTCGGTGCCGTCATACCCGAACAAATCCCGCACGTGATAACGGCGCGGCAGTTTCGCGTGATCGACGCAACCGACATCGTTCGTGCCTCAATGAGCAACTCAGGTATCACCTACTACGACCGAAACGGTGCCAGACGCTCCAGTGTCGCCGATGCAATTAATTACTGGGACGAGAACAACACTGTCCGCATCTTGATGGGCGATCCCGGGATCATCTACGCCGACGAAAACGGGAACGTGGTATGGAGGACGCCTGAGCGATAATCTGGCGGAGACTTGATGGACAGACGGGGCTTGTTGAAGACCGGCGGCTTAGCTGTCGCTGGGATTGTCGCCGGCGGCTGTTCCGCTCGCGGAACGCGAAGCACCCCGCAGGAACCCTACGTTAACCTGCCAATCGTCGAGGCCTCGTGGGACAGGATAATTCGGACCACGGTCGGCCTGCGACCATACCGCCCCTCCGGCTTTCACCTTCAAACCGAAAAGCTCGACGGCAAGACAGTAATCCATAACTATGGTCACGGGGGCGCTGGCCACTCGCTTGGTTGGGGCACGGGGGCGTTGGTTGCCGGGATTGCGCTAGAACACAGCGATCGCAGGGCGGCCATTATTGGATGTGGCACGATCGGCTTGACCGCCGCGCGACAACTTCAGCGGCGTGGCTTCGACGTAACGATTTACGCTAAGAGCGTGCCCCCGGACACCACGTCGAACAAGGCACTTGCGGGGTTCACACCAACCTCGGGACTGGTTGATACCGATCTACGGTCACCCGAGTGGGACACTCAGTTCCGCCGTGCGGCAGAGATTAGCTACGAGGAACTGCAGCTTCTGGCTGGTCGGGGATACGGGGTCTCGTGGATCAGCACCTACCGATTCATGGACGGGTTTCCACAATCGCGTCAGTCCACCGAGTCCGCGCCACCTTTGCGGCCACCGGGCACACGTGTCGGGGACGTGATACTGCAACCCGGAGAGCATCCGTTCTCGTCGCGCTACGCGACCCGCGCGCCTTGGCTGAGGATCGAGCCGGCTATTTATCTTGAGAGGCTCATGCGGGACGTCATCTACTTCGGCGGTCATATCGTGATCCGTGAATTCGCGACGCGAGAGGACCTGGCAACCTTGGGCGAATCACTCATTATTAATTGCACTGGGCTTGGCTCCCGTAAGTTGTTCAACGACGACGAACTGATCGCCCTGAAGGGACAGCTGACCATGATGGTGCCGCAGCGTGAGGTGAACTACGGGACGTTCGGCGGCGTGCCCGGCCGTTCGGGTGGCGGCTTTTATCACATGATCCCGAGAAGCGACGGAATCGCGCTGGGCGGGACATCTCAGTTCGGCGATTGGTCGCTGGAACCCGACGAGGATGCGCGACGCCGTATCGTCGAGACTCACCTCCAGTTGTTCAACGGTATGCGGACACCCGACCCGAAGGCGCGCCTGAGCGCGGCAGGTTCCGGCGAAAGTCCGAGACTCGAAAGCTTCTTCGGCCTCGAGTCTTAACCGACACTCCCCTGAAACTCCCGTGGAGACCAAGACTGAATGCTTACGCCTTGTCACGTTCACTACCCAGCCGGTAGATTCAGTCTTACTGCTACTGCTCGTGCCCTGTCTATGGCTATAACGGAGGCGACTAGATGAAGCGTGTTCTGCTAGCTCTTGTATTTATATTCGCATTTCACTCCACAGCGTTTGCCACCTGGTCGATTATCGCGCTCGACCGAAGCACGGGACAGGTCATCATCGCTTCAGCGACCTGCGTGCCGCAGGCGGGCTTTCCGGGGAGGCCGTCGCGGGACCTAATGGACATCCAGGCCGTCATCGTCCCAGGGGTCGGCGTCGCCGCCTGCCAAGCCGGGGTAGACAACACACGCGCTAACCAGATGCTCGTGTATCAAGAGCTTCTCAAGGGCACAGATCCCGTTGAGATTCTCGAAATGCTCCACCGGGACGAGCGCATCCAGAGCCGACAGTTTGGCATCATCGACATGCAGGGTCGCAGCATCGGATTTAGTGGCGAGAACAATCGCTTTGCGGCACTGCACGTCTCGGGTCGAGTCGGGGAGGATATCTTCTACCAGGTTCAGGGCAACATTCTGTTCAGTGAGCGTGTTATGTACGACGCCGCTTTGGCCTTCACCAAGGTGCACGGCACGTTAGCAGACCGGGTGATGGCGGCAATGAAAGCAGCTGACGATGCCGGCGGCGACAGCCGGTGCACCTGTGAGCGCGAGCCTAAGCCGGTAGCGGCCTGCGATGGCAAGACGGCACACGTCGCATACATCGCGATCGCCGACCGAGACGACACGCAGGGCACCTCTCACAACGACGGCGACTACTACGCCTATATCAGCGTCACCGACGAGAACATTCTGCCGACCGAGAACGCCAATCCCGTCAAGACGTTACGAATACGCTACGACGCCTGGAAAAACGACGGCTCACCGCGGCTACCGCCGCCGGGACGATAGCAAGGCACCGGTTGGCTCAGATGATGGCACGGTTATTGAGGCAATCCTATTAAAAACACAGGGTGTCGACGATGACTGAAACGACCGTGTTCAAGTCCAGGTTAAGCAAGTTAGAGAAATGTAACTGGCCGTTGAAGCTGGTTCTTGGGTCGTGGCGGCTGTAGTTCGAGTCGCTCTGGGGCTCCTTCTGCTTTCACTCTCCATAGTGTCCTGCGGTGGCGGTGGCGGAGGGGGCTACTCAACCTCCCCTACCACTTCTGGGCAAACGTACACACTCTCTGGAATAGTCACAGAGGGCCCTGCAACATCGGGCGGTGAGGGTTACTTCCGAGACGATATCGGTGGCAACCAAGTCGGCAGCTTCGGGCGAGGTAGCCAGTCCGTTCTCGGTGAGCAGTCCAGAGAACGTGAGCAACCAGATGAGATTCTGATAGATGCCAACTCCGATATTGCCGACCCGCTGCATGCTGCCGCAGTCGGCGACACCGTCGCCGGAGTCGTTGTCCAAATCATTGACGGCCCGCATATGGGGAAGTCAGCAACGACGGGAAGCGACGGTAGCTACCAGATCGTTGGCGTGAGCGGTGGAATGACCCTGACCGCGACGAAGTCGGGTTACAAAACTCAAACCAAGTCTGGAACGGTGTCAGCGAACACCACCCTCAACTTTGCCCTCGCTATAGATATTGTGACGTACACGCTCTCCGGGTACGTCCGTGAAGATGGAGTGGCCAGTTCGTCTACAGCTGGTGAGCCCGTGTCTGGTGTGGTTGTCCGGGTTACGGACGGTCCATACATAGACAAGTCAGCAACAACTGGAAGTGACGGTCGCTACGAGATCGTTGGTGTGGTCGGCGGAATGACCCTGAACGCGACGAAGACGGGGTACATAACTTTATTTAAATCCGTCACGGTGACAGCGGACACCACACTCGATTTCGATGTCGGGATAGAGACACGAAATATCAGTGGGCGGATCACCGATATCGTCACCGGTGCGGCGGCTGCGAATTTGACCGTTGAGATTGAAGGCGTTGGAGCTACGACGACCAACGCGGATGGGCAATACGGGTTCGATACGAACGCAACCGGCATACTTCCGATGACGCTGTCAGGTGCTGGTTACATAAGACGAGATACCTACATAGACGCCGGTGGCCCATTGACGGTCAACGCTACCGTCATCTCCGACGGAGGAGATTACGGTGCCAGTGGGTTCAGTTTGCCCTTTCACGATGAAGTGTTTCGAAAGAATGCGGAAAGAGGGACCCGCCGGTGGACGAGTCAGCCGACCTACCAGATCTGGATGAGAAAGCTAAGCTGCACCGAGACAGAAGCAACAGACGATGATAGATGGAGATGCAAGAAGGCGACGGTACTTGACGAATCAGTCAGTGGTAGTTGGTTCTATAACACGGTGATCTCGGCACTCGCAGGTGATGTGAGCACGCTCACTGACGGAAAATTTTCAGGTCCATATACAACATATACTCCACAGGTAGGCACCGAAATCGATATAAAGAGCTCCACCTGGCTTACCAGAGGCATTATTAACGTCGTGCAAGTTCGTTACCCGGATGCCCACACCGATCCGGACTACGTTGGGGTTTCATTTGCCGGCATGTGGTATTACACCGATTACAATGACTACTCCCGAGGGAGGGTGATTATTGACGACCTTGAAGACCGCGCAAGCACGATAACGCATGAAATAGCTCACACTCTCGGGTTTGGCCATCCCAATGGCTATGACTTCTCGCAATATCCGGGGGGATCTATCATGGGCGGCAATGCAATTACTGCTAGGGACGTTCTGCAAGGAGGCATCATGTACGACCGCCCGGTGTGGAGCCACACGCCGGACATTGATCCAACCTGGTTTAAGGTAAACGCGGCGATGTTTCGAAGTGGCGGTGGCAGGGGGCAACTGGTGCTGGAAATCCATTGCTGCCGGTGACCTGATTTCATTGGGGCCGCCGAAAACATTGGTCAGCATGCTGGCGTTTTCCATGGCGTCAGACTTCGATGTAAACTCTTAGTGGGCGTGGTTTTCGCGTTTCTTGCCCCTGTAGCTCAGGTGAATAGAGCACGAGATTCCTAAGCCTCGTCTAGCTATCCAGACATATTTTGTTAGGGTTTTGTTATCGTCACTCTAGTCATTGAGTGCTGATTCCGCTGGAATCGGCGTCTCTTTACTGAACCATTCTGGTCGTTTGAGAGCCGTCGGAAACAAATTGTTCCAAGCCCCTCAATCCAGGGGCGCTGATCATTGCCGTGAACACAGTTCGTGGCCCGAAGAGATGTGAGGTCGCGACTATGAACGACGTAAATGATCGCCACGATCCGATTCCCTTCTCTCTGCTGCCCGACACTGCCGAAGTGGGAGACGGCGGCCAGCTTCATATCGGCGGATGTGACGTCGAGGACCTCGCTGCAGAGTTCGGCACACCCTTGTTCATATACGACGAGGCGCACCTGCGCGCCCGTTGTCGAGAGGCGATCCACGCATTCGGCGACGGCGTCGCGTACGCAGGCAAAGCGTTCCTTTGCCTGGCGATGGCGCGCCTTGTGCACGAGGAAGGCATGCTCCTCGACGTTGCAAGCGACGGCGAACTGCATACTGCGATGCGCGCCGAAGTGCCCGGAAATCGCATCGTACTTCACGGTAACAACAAGTCGTTCGCCGAACTGAGATTGGCTCGCGAACACGGGGTGGGCCGTGTGGTGGTCGATTCATTCGATGAACTAGACCGCCTCGGAGAGCTGCATGCTAACGACGGCATGGTGGTCCGAGTACTCCTTCGGGTCACCCCTGGTGTGAGGGCTGAGACACACGAATTCATCTCTACTGGCCAGAACGACTCGAAATTCGGATTCGGGGTCGAGTCCGGCGCGGCAGCCGCTGCGGTAAGTGCGGCGCGTGCAAACCCGGGTGTGGAACTGATCGGAATTCACAATCACATCGGGAGCCAAGTGTTTCGGGTCGATAGCTTCTCTCGGGCCCTCGAGGTCGTCGTTGGGTTCTCCGAGCCACTCGGGCTTCCGGAGTTGTCGGTGGGAGGCGGTCTCGGCACGGCGTACGTTGAGTCTGAATCCGCGCCGACGATCGCCGCGTGGGGGGCAATGTTGCGCGAGGCCTGCAACCGCCTTGGAGTAACCGCGCAGGTATCGGCGGAACCTGGAAGATCGGTAGCGGCGCGCGCTGCGGTCACCGTCTACACGGTCGGCACCATCAAGCATGTGCCCGACATCCGCACCTACGTCGCAGTGGATGGTGGCTACGGCGACAATCCCCGCCCCGTGCTCTACGGCAGCGACTACACGTCGTTTGTTCCCGGCCGAGTCACTGAGCCGCGCCCCGACATAGTCCGCATCGTCGGCAAGCACTGTGAGTCGGGCGACATTCTAGTTCGCGAGGCGCCCGTACCCGCCGATCTCGCAGTCAATGATTTGGTGGCGACGCCAGTCACGGGTGCCTACGGCCACGGGATGGGAAGCACTTACAACCGGGTGCCTCGGCCACCCGTGGTCTTCGCAGTCAACGGTGAAGCCCGTGTGGTTGTGCGCCGGGAGACACTTGAAGACATGGTCCGGCTCGACGTCGAGTAAAACGTCTCCGTCATCTCCGAGGTCTCCGGCGCTTTGGGTATGATTGTGGGTTCGATTTTCGCCCCACCTGATCGACGGTACCAGCGAAACTCCGCCGCCACCGGCGTAGAGTTCCCGGAATCTAACAGCGATCTTCATGGAGGATACCGACGATGAGTGAAGCGACCGTGCTTGAGTCCAGGGTAAGCAAACTAGAACAAGACAACCGACGACTGAAGCTGACGGTGGGCGTGTTGCTTCTGCTGATGGCGGCGGTGCCTCTGATCGGTGCGGTGATGCCTGAACAGATACCGGAACTGGTCCAGGCGCGACAGTTTCAAGTGATCGACGAGGACGAGATCATCCGCGCCTCGATGAACATCGGAGGCATCTCCTACTACGACGAGAACCGCACCATCCGTGCCCGGCTAACCGCCGACGGCTTCTTCCACTGGGACGAGAACCGGGAGAGCCTCGCCTTGATGAGCGACGATGGCATCTTCTACACCGATGATAACCAGACCATCCGCGTCGAGATGGACGCCGACGGCATCCGCTACTTAGACGAGAACGGCACCCTCCGCGCCTCTATAAACGCCGGCGGAATCGCCCACGTAGGCGACAACGGCAAGGTTCGTTCCTCGATGACCGATTACGGCGTCGAATCCTTCGATGAGAACGGCATCAGACGGGGCGCGATGACTGTTGCCGGCATCCTCTACGGTGACGAGAATGGCACCTCGCGCGCCGTGATGGCCGCCAACGGGATCGGTTACTACGACGAGAATCGCAGACTAGTTTGGCGGGCGCCCGAGCGCTAACCAGCGTCAGGCATCGTCTGCATCGACGGTGACCAGTTAACTCCGACACAGAGGCCGGGTAACATCTCCCCCATGAGAGTTTTGAGATTGTTGCTCGTGGCGGTGATGGTTGCTGCGCTCGAGTTTGGTTGCGTTACCATAAATGCTTACCAGTGTCGCGGCAGACCGTGAGGAGCTCGTGCGGCGGTTGCTCGCCGGTCTACTCGAGGAACAGCGAATCATGATCTTGCAAACTGCTGCTCTCCACCGATAGATTGATGCGGTTATGAGCGCCACCATGAAGCATCCGGCAGCGATCCGCCGCGCCGTGGAAATCGAAGTCAACGGCGTCATCCATGCGGTCGAGAACGATCCGAATCGGAGCCTCCTGTGGGTTCTTCGAGACGACCTTGGCCTTACCGGCAGCAAATACGGCTGCGGTGAGGGCGAGTGCGGTGCCTGCACGGTATTGGTCGACGGCGTGCTGCGGCGCTCGTGCATCACCGTGCTTTCCGCCGTCGCCGGCAAGCAGATCATGACGATCGAGGGACTCGCCGAGGACGGTCTGCTGCACCCGCTGCAGGAGGCATTCCTGGAAGAAGATGCGCTGCAGTGCGGCTACTGCACGTCGGGGATGATCATGGCGGCCGCCGCGCTGTTGCGGCGCAATCCCGACCCCGGCGAAGCGGAAATCGTGCGCCATATGGACGGCAACATCTGCCGTTGCGGGATCTACCGTCGCATCGTTGCGGCGATCCGGCGGGTTTCGGAGACCACGAGCCCGGGTTCCGGTCACTCGAAAGCGGCGCGGGCGACGAGCCTCGGTGTGACGGTGACGAGAAGCGAAAAACCCGAGGCAGGCCGATGAGGGTGCCGGGATCCCGTCCGCAGGCAGACTGCAAACACGCGCCCGTCGAAGATCAACCGCATGATGCCCCCGAACGCTATGAGCAGCACGAGGGTCCCGCCTACAGCTTCGGATTCGATCGCCGTGACTTCTTCCGCGTACTCGGCGGAGGTTTGGCGATCGCCCTGGTCTTCAAAGACGCCACCGGACTGCAAGAATCCGGTGGCGGCCGAGGGCGGGGCGGCAGGCAGGCACCGAGCGACATCCGCTCGTGGCTGCACATCGGCGCCGACGGTGGAGTAACCATTCTCACGGGCAAGGTCGAGGTGGGTCAGAATATCCGCACGTCGCTGACTCAAGTTGTCGCCGAGGAGCTGAAGGTTTCGCTTTCGGCGATCTCGATGGTCATGGGCGATACCGACCTGACCCCCTATGATGCCGGGACCTTCGGGAGCCGCACGACGCCTGTTATGTCGCTGCAGCTGCGGCGAGTCGCGGTGGCGGCGCGCGAGTTCCTGTTGGATCTGGCGGCCGCTGAGTGGAGCGTTGATCGGGCCAGCCTGACGATCGAGGACGGGCGCGTCATCGATGGCACGACAGGGCGCACCGTCGGCATCGGCGAGCTCGCCGAAGGGCGAGAGCTCGTGCGAACGGTCTCCGAGGACGATCCACTCTCCGGTCCGGAGGAATGGAAGGTGGCAGGCACGTCGGTGCCCAAAGTGGATGGTCATGCGTTCGTCACCGGGGCGCACGAGTATCCCTCCGACATCGAAGTTCCCGACATGCTCTTTGGCAAGGTGCTGCGCCCAGCGTCGTTCAATGCGACCGTGGTTTCGATCGACACGTCGGCAGCCGCCGAACTCCCCGGTGTCACCGTCGTCCAGGATGGCGACTTCGTCGGGGTTACGGCGGCCACGGACGAGGAAGCCTTCGCCGCGATTGCGGCCATCCGGACAGAGTGGCTCCCGTCCTCCGAGATCGGTGGTCGGGAGCTTTACGATTACCTCAGGCGCACCGCCAGCGAGGAGCAGGGGGGCGGCCGGGGCCGCTCGTCGGCGCGAACAGCTGGCTCCATGGAAGAGGGGATGGAGGCCGCCGACAGCGCGCTTGAAGCGACCTATACGGTTGCCTACATCGCCCACGCTCCCTTGGAACCGCGCGCCGCAGTCGCCAGCTGGGAAGACGACAAGCTCACCGTCTGGACCGGAACGCAGCGACCCTTCGGTGTACGAAGCGAGTTGGCGCAGGCTTTCCGCGTGCCGGAGGAACGGGTACGGGTCATCATGCCCGACACCGGGTCGGGCTACGGCGGCAAGCACACCGGCGAAGCCGCGGTCGAGGCGGCGCGGCTGGCGAGAGCTGCCGGCCGCCCCGTGAAGCTCGTGTGGACGCGCCAGGAGGAGTTCACCTGGGCCTACTTCCGCCCGGCCGGCGTGATCGACGTTGCCAGCGGCGTACGCGCCGACGGCACGCTGACAGCCTGGGAGTTCCACAACTACAACTCCGGCGGCTCGGGGATCGACACGCGCTACGAAGTTCCGAACCGGCGGATCGAGTTTCACCGCACCGAATACCCCCTGCGACAAGGCTCGTACCGCGGGTTGGCGGCCACGGCGAACCATTTTGCCCGAGAGACCCACATGGACGAACTCGCCGAGGCGGTGGGCCTCGACCCCCTCGAGTTCCGGCTGAAGAACCTGACGGACGACCGCATGCGGGCGGTCTTGGAGGCCGCCGCGGACGCCTTCGGCTGGATCGAAAGGTCGCGCCTTCCGAATCGTGGTTCCGGCCTCGCTGTCGGCTATGAGAAGGGTGGCTACATCGCGACCTGTGCCGAGGTTGCCATTGGTGCGCGCGGTGACGTGGCGATCATCCACGTAGTTGCTGCCTTCGAGTGCGGAGCGATCATCAACCCGAAGCACCTCGAGAACCAGGTGGAGGGATCCATCGTCCAGGGCATTGGTGGGGCCATGTTCGAAGCCGTCGAGTTCGACTCCGGCAGGATCCTGAACCCGGGGTTCGCGCAGTACCGGCTGCCGCGCTTCAGCGATATGCCCGACATCGAGATCGTCTTGCTCGATCGGCAGGATTTGCCGTCGGCGGGCGCCGGCGAGACGCCGATCGTGGGGATCGCGCCGGCGGTCGGCAACGCTATTTTCGAAGCGACGGGCCAGCGTCTTCGGTCGCTACCGCTCGTGCCGAACGGGCTGCCGACAAGCGACGCATAGGGACGGGGCCGACGGTGTGGCAGTCGCTCAGGCGGTAACCAGCGTCAGGCATCGTCTAACCGTTGGCTACCAGCGAAACTCCGCCGCCATCGAAGTAGAGTTTCGGCATTCAAAGTGATCTCCAAAGAAAGGTTACCGACGGTGAGTGAAGCGACCGTATGAAGAAGGAACGCGTCTATGCTGTGCTGGCGATCTGTGCGGTTATTTTGGCCATGGCGGCGATTGTTAGGGGGCGGACTCTGTCAGCAGTCGCGCCGCTTCTGGGCGCGGTTAGTATGGTTTTCCTCGGGTGGCATAGCTGGTCGCGACGTAAGTGTTCCGAGGCTTCCGTCGCTTCCGAGGATTACGGCAAAAAGTCGAACTGAGCGATC
>Ga0310125_10000585_pt1 | contig 17564 bp, 16 predicted proteins | sample CB11b_Tmax_Bot8__FD_203508 | JGI IMG/M metagenome (GOLD analysis project Ga0310125, IMG submission 203508) | Marine microbial communities from Western Arctic Ocean, Canada - CB11b_Tmax_Bot8 | ecosystem: Environmental > Aquatic > Marine > Oceanic | place: Canada: Western Arctic Ocean | collected... | reverse complement strand
AACTCCATGATTCACTTCCCCGCCGGTGACCAGAACTACCAGGCACGGCAATGGGTCGAAGTCCACGAGTGGGCCGGCCGAGCCTGACCCCAGACCACTCACCGCAGCACACCGCAGCACACCGCAGCACACCGCACAACCACTGACCGGGATCCAGGGAAGGACCCGCTTGATGTCCACCAGCGAGATGGCAGCCGTCGAGACGGGCTCCGCATCGCGGCTGCCGGCCCGGACCGCATTCTCAGCCGCCGGACTCGCCGCACTGCTCACCTGGGCTGCTCACTTCCCACTCGACTGGGGAGTCCTGGGCTGGCTGGCCCCCGTGCCGCTCGTCGTCCTGGTCCGACTGCCCACCCCACCCCGCTGGATGCTGCGGGCCGTCTACCTGGCATCCCTGGTCGGCACGGCAGCCTCGTTGCAGTGGATGAGGCTGGGCGACGTCTGGATGATCCCCGCCTGGCTCTCGCTCTCGACCTACCTCGCCGTCTACCCCCCGCTGCTGGTCGCGGTCACCCGCACCGCCGTTCACCGCCTGCGGATCCCGATCGGCGTGGCCGTGCCCGTGGCCTTTGTCGCCACCGAGTACGCCAGGGCCCACGTCATGACCGGGCTCGCCTGGTACTTCCTGGCTCACACCCAGTATCGCTTTATCGAGTTGATCCAGGTCAGCGACCTCCTCGGAGCCTACGGCGTCACCGCCCTGGTGGCACTGGCCGCCACGTCGCTGGCCCTGGCCCTACCCACCGGCTGGCTGATGAAGTGGGGCTGGTGGCCCGCCCAGGACCACCCCGACACCACCCTCGAGATTCACTCGGTACGCCCAAAGGCACTCCCCACAGTCGTTGCCGCCGTCACGCTGGTCGGGCTGGCGATCGGATATGGAGTCCTCCGCCGCGGACAGGCCGACTTCACTCCCGGCCCGCGAGTCGCCCTGGTGCAGGGCAACTTCACCTCCTCACTCAAACACGACCCCGACGCGTTTGCCAACATCTACCGAGTGCACCGCCGGCTGACCGGGCTGGCCGTCCGCAAACAGCCCGACATCATCGTCTGGCCCGAGACCATGTTCCGCTACCCGCTGCTGGACCTCGTCGAGAAACTCGACGACGAACAGCTCAGACGGCTGGCACCGGGGATCCCGCCCGAGGAGTGGCACAAGGACGCGGTCCGCGAACTGCTTGCCGACCTCGCCGCCGAGTCCGGAGCCGGTCTGATCGTGGGCCTGGAACGACTCGAAGCCGGCCCCACGCAGCTCAAGACCTACAACTCCGCCGTGCTCATCCAACCCGACACCGGTGAAACCACCCGCTACGACAAGCTGCACCGGGTCCCCTTCGGCGAATACATCCCGCTCACCGAAACACTGCCCTGGCTCCACCAACTCACCCCCTTCCCGCCCAACTTCGGGGTCGCCGCCGGGGAATCGGCCACCATCTTCCGACAGGGCGACTGGAACCTCGCTCCGCTGATCTGCTTCGAAGACACCGTGCCGCACCTGGTCCGCGGGATCGTCGCCTCGGCCGTGAAACAGCAACGAGCCCCCGATCTACTCGTCAACCTCACCAACGACGGCTGGTTCCACGGATCCAGCGAACTCGATCAACACCTCGTCACCGCCGTCTTCCGATCGGTCGAATGCCGCACCCCGATGGTCCGTGCCGTCAACACCGGCATCTCGGCGATCATCGACGGCGATGGAGTCATCCGCACACCGGCGACCTTCATCGATGGCGATGCCGAAATCGCTCTCGAAATGGCCGCCGGGGACCGCTCGCAAAGTAAGTCCGAGCGGGAGGAACGGATGCAGGAGATCGAGACGCATCGCCGCAAGGGGTATGTCGATCCGATGACCGGCCGATGGCGACGTCAACTCAACGCCGTGCTGGTCGATGTCGTACCACTGGACTCTCGACAGAGTTTCTACGTCCGCACCGGCGACTGGTTTGCCGGCTCATGCACCCTCGCCACGTTGCTGGTGATCGCCGTCGGACTCATCAACCGCTGGCGACGACGACCCGAGGCAGCCTGAAACACCCGCCCGCCCCGCAGCCCGCCCCGCAGCCGGGCCTGCTATCATGGCCTCCGCGACTGCACACCCCACGGATCTCGCTTCATGTTCCTCGATCGCATCACCATCCACTGCCGAGCCGGAGACGGTGGGAGCGGCTGCATGAGTTTTCGCCGCGAGTCTCATATTCCGCGAGGAGGCCCCGACGGAGGCGATGGAGGCCGAGGGGGACATGTGATCATCCGGGCCGAAGAGAACATCGGCAGCCTCGCAGCACTCGCCGGTCATCACCACTGGCGTGCAGAACGCGGGCAGCACGGACAGGGACAACTCAAGACCGGCCGCTCGGGAGACGATACCGTCATCAGCGTGCCGCCGGGAACACTGGTCAAGGACGCCGACCGAGGCCACCTGCTGAGAGATCTTGTCGACTGCGATCAACAGGTGATCGTGGCACAAGGCGGCAAGGGCGGACTGGGGAACAAGCGATTCGCCACCTCCACCAACCGGGCACCCCGGGAGTTTGAAAAGGGGGGAGTCGGCGAGGCTCGTGAGGTCATGCTCGAATTGAAACTCATCGCCGACGTCGGCCTGATCGGCAAACCCAATGCCGGCAAGTCGACGCTGCTGAGTCGACTCTCGAAAGCCAACCCCGAGATCGCCAACTACCCCTTCACCACCAAGTACCCCAACCTCGGACTCGTTCAGGTCGACCTCGACAACCGCTTCGTCATGGCCGACATACCCGGGCTGATCGAAGGAGCCCACCAGGGCGTCGGACTCGGACACGAATTCCTCAGGCACGTCGAACGCACACGCCTGCTGATCCACCTCGTCGAACCCGAACCGATGGACCAGACCGACCCGCTTGAGAACTACCTCGCGATTCGAGAAGAACTCACGCTCTACAACCCCGAACTCGCCGTGAGACCCGAGTTGGTGGTCGTCACCAAGTGCGAACTGCCCTCGGCCTCCGACGCCCTCTCGCAACTCGACGACGCACTCGAAACACCCGTCCGCCAGATCTCGGCGGTGACCGGAACCGGTCTCGGCAAACTGATCGGTGCCACCGTGGTCGCCCTGGCTGAGACCGACTCGCCATGACCCATTTCGAATACTCAAAGTGGGACGGGTCGCAGGAATTTACTCCGCAATCGGCCGACAGGATCTTCGACCAGATCAGCGAACACCTGCTCGACTACGGGGAACACCTGTTGCCCAACCTCGAGGATTGGGAGCAAGAGCATCCCGAGGTGATCGAGATGCTCATCAAGCGAGGACTGATCGACAAGGACCAGGACGGAAAGTTTCACGTCACGCCCCGAGGAATCCGGCGGGTCCAGAACAAGGCGCTCGAGGAACTGTTCCTGCTGGGAAAGACCGGGCAAACCGGCAAGCACGACACGGCCATCCGAGGACCCGGAGAGACGCGGCACGAAGAGTCCCGACCCTACGAGTACGGCGATCCGGTCTCCAACCTCGACCTCCACCAGACGCTCCGCAATGCACTGGCCCGACAGGGTGGCGGCACGCCGGTCGGGATCACCAACGACGACCTGGAAGTCTACGACACCGAGTACCAGGCCGCCTGTGCCACCGTCGTCCTGCTCGACATGTCCGGCAGCATGTCCCGCTACGGCAAGTTCGGCCAGGCCAAGAAAGTGGCCCTGGCGATGAACTCGCTGGTCCGAGGCCGCTACCGGGGCGACTTCCTGCAGGTCGTCGGGTTCTACACCTACGCCACTCCGCTCACAGAACGAGAACTGCTCTACTCGGCCCCCAAGCCGGTCAGTATCTTCGATCCCCGAGTCCACCTCAGGATCCCACTCGACAACCCACCGTCGTTCGTCCCCGAACACTTCACCAACATCCAGGCCGGGCTGCAGTTCGCTCGTAGACTGCTCAGTCGACAACCGGCCCCGAACAAGCAGATCATCACGATCACCGACGGCGAACCGACCGCTCACGTCGAAGGCCGCGAGGTGGTCCTGGTCTACCCGCCAGCCGAAAAGACCGCCCGCATCACGCTGCAGGAAGTGCGGCGGTGTGCCAACGAGGGCATCCACCTGGCCAGCTTCGCCCTGATCGAAGACTACTTCTATCTCGACCTGGTCAACTTCGTCGAGCAGATGGCTCGAGTCTCAGGAGGTGTCGCAGCCTACTGCAACGCCGGAGACCTGGGGAACATGGTCATCGACAGCTTCGTCGCCGGCCGACGACGCAGACAAACCCTCTGACAGCCGGGACCCAACCCAGCGTGCCCCGGGCAGTCTACGCCACCTGGTGCTGTCACTGTTGTCCACGCCAGTATAGACTAGTATTAAACCAGTTTGTTCGTGCAGGCAGGGAATCATGAATCAAGTCGGAGCCTTTGAAGCCAAGACCCACCTCTCCCGCCTCCTCAAACGGGTCAGTGACGGCGAGGAATTCACCATCACCAAGCATGGCCAGCCGATCGCCAGGTTGGTCCCGGTGAATCGACGGGATGAGGACCAGGTGGCCTGGGCGGTCGCGGGCCTGCAGGCACTGAGGCAGAAGAACCAGGCCACTCTGAGCGAGATCGTCTCGTGGATCCGCGAGGGCCGGAACTGATGCAGAGGATCGTCCTGGATTGTTCGATCACCATGAGTTGGTGTTTTCAGGACGAGACGACCGATCCCTCGATGACGCTCCTGGGGTCTCTCGACACCGCGTCCCTGCACGTGCCCACGTTGTGGACCCTGGAAACTGCCAACGCACTGGCCACCGCTCATCGCCGCGGCCGCATCAACGACGACGATCTCACCGCCAGCCTGTTGTTTCTCGAAATGCTGCCACTGGAGATCGACAATCGCGGCGCATCGGCCAGCCTCACCGAGGTGCTCCCCCTGGCCCTGGCCTTTGAGTTGACCGCCTACGATGCCACGTATCTCGAGTTGGCCATGCGAATCGAGGCGCCTCTGTGTACGCTGGATTCCCGCCTTCAATCTGCCGCCAAGCGGGCCGGCATCGACACTCACGAGATCGCTCATGAAGACTGACCCCACGCGACGTGACGTCCTGGCTGCTTCAACCCTGGTGCTGGCCAGCGGCCTGGGCTCTTCGCTGTTTGCCGCCGGCGGGCGCCGGAAGCCGCCCGGGTTTGAGATCAGTCAGGTCGGTGTCATCAGTCACCTGGTCCATCGCTACCACGGTTGGCCGACGCTGGCCCGCCGCAAGAACGGCCAGATGCTGCTGGTCTGCTCGGGCGGACGAGAGTCTCATGTCTGCCCATTCGGGCGGGTCGAGTTGATGAGGAGTGACGACGGAGGCCGCAGCTGGAGCTGGCCTCAGACGCTGATCGACTCTGCCATCGACGATCGGGATGCCGGGGTGCTCGAAACCCCCAGGGGCTCGCTGCTGGTCACCACCTTCACCTCGCTCGCCTTCGAGCAGCCCACGTACTTCGCCAAAGCCGACAAGCAACAGGTCGCTCGCTGGAGTGCCGCTCGTGATCGCCTGCCCGAGGCGACTCGGAAGAAGATGCTCGGCGAGTGGATCATCCGCTCGACCGACGGCGGCCAGAGCTGGTCGGCTCCCTCCCGCTGCGGAATCAACAGCCCGCACGGGCCCATCGCACTCGCCGATGGCTGCCTGCTGTACGCCGGCAAGGAACTCTACCAGGGCACCGGCCGCATCGGGGCCGCACTCTCGGTCGACGACGGAGTCAGCTGGAAGTGGTCCGGCACCATCCCCACGCGACCCGGCGACGACCACCGCCAGTACCACGAACTGCACGCCGTCGAAGCCGCACCGGGAAAACTGATCGCTCACATCAGAAACCACAACCCGCGCGACGCCGGGGAGACCCTGCAGAGTGAATCGGCCGACGGGGGCAGGACCTGGAGCACGCCTCATGACATCGGTGTCTGGGGCCTCCCCTCGCACCTCCTGAAACTCGCCGATGGCCGACTGCTGATGAGCTACGGACATCGCCGCAAGCCGTTTGGCAACCAGGTGCGAATCAGCGACGACGCCGGAGCCAACTGGTCGGAACCGATCGGGCTCTCCGAAGACGGAATCGGAGGCGACCTCGGGTACCCCTCGACCGTTCAACTCGACAACGGTCAACTGGTGACCGCCTGGTACGAGAAGATGAAGGGCTCAGCCCTGGCCGTGCTCAGGCAGGCACGCTGGCGGCTGACCAGCTAGGCTCTGCGACCCCGGCCTGCTCATCGTGCCGCGACCAGACAGCGAGACCTACAGATGAACCGTGTCAAGATAGGCGTGATCGGCCTGGGCTGGTTTGGTGTCAAGCACTGCGAGGCCCTGGCGGCCATCCCCCAGGTCGAACTGGCCGCGGTGTGCACCCGGACCGAATCGCGGCTGAGCGAAGTCGCCGACAGCTTCGACGTGCCCACCTCCTACACCGACTACCACCAGCTGCTGGCCGACCCCGAGATCGATGCGGTGAGCATCGTCACGATGTGGGACCAGCACACCGAGCCCGCACTGGCGGCACTCGCGGCCGGAAAGCACGTCTTCCTGGAAAAACCGATGGCCTCGACCGCCACCGATTGCCAGGCCATCGTCGACGCGGCGGACGCCAGCGATCGAGCCTTCATGGTCGGACACATCTGCCGCTTCAATCCTCGCTACGCCGCGGCGAAACAGGAAATCGACGAGGGGAAAATCGGCCGGATCCTCTCGATGTACGCCCGACGCAACATCCCCGCAGCGGTCACCACCGACATCCTCGATAAGATCGGACCGATCATCGGTGATGGAGTCCACGACACCGACCTGATGCTCTGGTTTTCCGGCGATCGAGTCGTCTCGGCCTACGCCCAGTCACTCTCGTGGCGCAACAAGACTCACGCCGACCTCGGCTGGACCATGTTCCGCTTCGACTCGGGCGCCATCGGCGTGCTCGAAAATGTCTGGTGCCTGCCCGATCAGACTCCGTTCCAGATCGACGAACGGCTCGAGATCATCGGGACCGAAGGATCGATCCACGTCCAGGAAACTCACCCCAACTTCTCGATCGTCGACGCCAGGGGCTGGAGATCACCCGATACCACCTACTGGCCCACTCACTTCGGCCGGCTCAGAGGTGCGCTGGTCGAGGAACTGGCCTACTTTGCCGACTGCGTGAGAGAAAATCGAAAACCGGAAATGATCACTCCGGCAGAATCGATGGCGGCGGTCGTCGCCTGCCTGGCGGCCGAGGAATCGGCGAGAAGTGGTGAGGTCGTCACCCTGGCGTGACCCTGGCCTGACCCGGTCGGCCACTACTTCTTCTTGTCAGCGTCTTTCTTGGCCTCGGGCTTCTTGGCCTCGGGCTTCTTGGCAGCCTTGGCAGCCTTGGCCTTCAGTTCCCAGGTCACCAGCCGGTGATGACCCACGGCGTAGACCGTATCGTGCGGTTCGTTGACCACGAACTGGTGCACGTGCATCGGGGCCTTCTCCTGCTTGATCAGCTTCCCGCTCTTGGTGTCGTACACCGAGATGAACCCGTTGTGGTCACCTCCGGCAACGATGAACCACGCGCCATCCGGAGCAAACGCGATCTGCTCGACCAGGCCCTTGAACTTGGCGTCCTCGAGCTGGTGCAGCTTCTTGCCCGCCTGCCATTCGAAGACCTCGATCCGCGACGGCCCACCCAGGTGGTCGATGTTGCCGATCTTGCCGATGCCGCCGACGGCCAGCAGCTTGCCGTCGTGGCTGAAGGCGATGCTGCGGATGCCTCCGATCGAGTGCCGTCGCTGGCGGGGGTCCCAGGTGTACATCACCGGCGACTCGAGCGTCTTGAGTTTCTTGCCGGTGGCCACGTCCCAGACCACGATGTGCCCCACCTTGTCGGCGGTCGCCAGCCACTTGCCGTCCTTGGAGAATGTCACGGCGTAGAGCATCGAGGGGTAATTCTGCGGAGTCATCGGCTTGTGCTCTTTGAGCGTCGCCTTCAACTCGCCACTGGCCACGTCCCAGACCTTGACGTCCATGTCGTCCGAGACACTGACGGCGAGCTTGCCGTCGGGGCTGGCCGCCACGCGACGGATCCGCTTCTTGTGAGCGTCCTTGATGATCCGGACCTGCTTGCGGGTCTCGGTGTCCCACCACACCAGTCGGCGATCGTAGCTGCCGCTGAGAACCGTCTTACCCGCCAGGGCAACCGTCGTCACGTAACTCCGGTGACCCTCGCCCTCGAACACCCTCGACACCGGCTTCTCGGCACCAAAGTCGTACTCGTACACCTTGAAATCCGAACTGCCATAGAAGATGCGATCGGATTCGGGCACGCGGTCCAGGCCAAAGGCGATGCCCTGAGAACCGACGTTCTTGGCGAGCTTCAACTGCTTGGGATCGGCGGCCATGTCGAGTGGCTTTCGGTTGGTGGTGGTGAGTGAATTGAGTCGAGCAGGTCGACGGCCCGGGAAGGGATCAGGCCAGGACCGCGTCGATCGGTTGTGCTCCGAAGTCGGAGATCGGCAGCGGGCGGGCCCCGACGAAGTACTCCTTCTCGTGATCGATCCCCAAGGCCTTGAAGATCGTGGCGAACAGCTGACCGGCCCCGATCTTGCCCTCGGCCACGTTCTGCCCATCGGCGTCGGTCTTGCCGTAAACCGATCCGCCCTTGATGCCGCAGCCCGAGAGGCTGGTGCTCCAGGCGTTGGCGAAGTGATCGCGGCCCAGGCTGGCGTTGATCTTGGGCGTGCGACCGAATTCGGCCAGGGTGATCACCAGCGTGTTCTTCAGCAGGCCGCGTTCCTCGAGGTCATCGAGCAGGGTAGACATCGAGTGGTCGAGGTCGGCACACAGTTCCTGGTGCGTTTCGAAGTTCTGACCATGACTGTCCCACCACGCACGGGCCACCTTGACAAACGGAACACCCGCCTCGACCATCCGCCGGGCGATCAGGCACTGCTGAGCGAACTGCGTCGGGCCGTACTTCTCGCGGATCGCGGTCGGCTCGCTGTCGATGCTGAACAGCTTCTCGCTGGCCATGATGCCGCGGACCCGCTGGTAAGCATTGGTATGAGAGCCCAGCACGTTGTTGCGGCTGTGGCGACCCTGGGTGAAGCGGCGAGCCAGCAGAGCACGCAGGTCGGCACGCTCCCTATGATCCACTTCACTGACCGCTTCCAATCGCCGAATGTTCGGCGGGATCATGCTGTCGGAGAGGAACATCGGAGCAAAACGGGCGCCCAGGAAACCCGAGGTGCCCTTCCGACGGCCCTCAGTCGAAGTGTAAAAACTGACGTAGTCTGGGACCTGGCTGTCGGCACGTCCGAGTTCCCGGGCAATGATCGCGCCCAGGTCGGGGTACTGCAGACCCTGCTCCTTGCGACGACCGGTCTCCATCAGCGACGCCCCACCACCATGGTCACCGATTCCGGTGCTCAGGCTGCGGATGATCGCGGTATCCTGCATCCGCCCGGCCATCTTCGGCAGCAGTTCGCTGATCTCGACACCGGGAACGTTGGTCGAAATCGGCATGAACGGACCACCAGTCGGCCGACCCGGCTTCGGATCCCACGTCTCCAACTGGCTGGCACCACCGGCCAACCACAACAGGATCACGTGCTTCTGCTGCTTCTTGATCTCCGCGGCAATCAGCGGGTTCTTCAGCACGTCGAGCACCGTCATGTCCTGGGCGAAGCCCGCCGCGGTGGCCCCGGCGGCCGCCGCACCCAGGAATCCTCGCCGAGACACATGCTCGGAGGCCGCAACCATGTCACTCGTTCGACGTGTCATTTCCAAACCACTCCTTCAGGGCCGATCAATCCGGCGGATGAGCCCAACAGACCGGGGCTTTTGGGTATCGTCGGTGATCAGTAATTGAACCGCAACTCGGGACTCGTCAGCAACGCCCAGACCATCTGCTGGATCGCCGACACCCGCCCCGCCTTCTCTCTCTTCGTCAAAAACGCCTCGAACACCGCAACCTCGTCCGCATCAGGCGCACGCGACAGCATCGCCTCGAAGGCGATCCCGATCAACTGGCGACGGTCACTGACCGATTTCAGAGTGCCAACCAGCCGCTCGGCCGAATCCTTCAACAGGCTGTTCTGGATCTGGTCGTTGTTGGAAAACAACAACGCCTCGTCGATGCTGACCTGGAAGTTGTCCCCGGGCAACTCGATCTTCCCGGCCAACCCGTTCGATTCGTTCTCCAACTGCTCTCGCCGCTTGGACCAATCGGCCGAGAGCACCTGCTTTGAGGCCTGGTCGGGATTCGCCGAGGCCAGCAGCAGCGACAGCGAGTACTGCCTCGGAGTCAGCAGCCGCACGCTCGCCACCGCAAACGTCTCGGCACCGGGAACCTCACCCTCGCCGGCAAACCGGCTCGAGATGGCGTAGGCGTCGCTGAGTACGATACCCCGGATCAGTCGCTTCAGGTCGTAGCCGTGGTCGGCCAGGTCGCGAGCGAGCCACTCGAGCAGCTCGGGGTGCGAGGGGGTGTTGGCCGAGTGCATCTGGTCGGGAGGATCCACAATGCCCCGACCCATCAGTCTCAACCAGATCCGGTTGACGATCGCCCGGGAAAAGAACTCGCGGTCCTTGGCACCCAGGGCCACCTCGACCAGCTTCGCACGAGGACTGAAGCCGGGGACCTTCGCGGCGGGGGCCTTGGGGTCCTTGATCTGCCGCTTCACCTCGGCGTCCTCGGCCTTACGCTGCTCGGCCGTCTTCTTCTGCTTCGGTTCGGCAACCTCCGCACCGGTCAGGAACATGAACCGCGACTGCTTCTCCTTGCCCTCGGTCGTCTTGAACTTGATCAGGCCGCTGTACTTCTCGGCCAGAGTGTTCTTCTTGGTCAGGTAGGTGCGAGTGAAAAACGACGCCATGCCGTAGAAGTGATCCTGCTTCCAGTCGTCGACCAACGGGTGGTCGTGGCACTTGGCACAGCTGACGTTGACTCCGAAAAAGAGCACGCTGGTGTCGTTGGTCAGGTCGTCGAGACTGCCGGCTCGTGCCTTCAGGAAGGCCAGGGCGGGCTTCTCGGCCGCGTTCGCTTCGCGACCGGTCATCATCTGGCGGAACAGCACGTCCCAACTGCGGTTCTCGCGAGCCGCCTGCAGCAGGTACTTGCGGAACTCGCCGTCGTTCTTCTTCGTCGCCAGCAACAGCAGGTCCAGCTGGTTGCGGTGGTGGTAGGCAAAGTCGGGGCTGGACAGCAACCGGTCGGCCAACGCCGTCCACCTCGACGGCGAACCCGAATCGACAAACGCTCGAGTCTCGCCCACGGTGGGAATCCGACCCGCCAGGTCCAGGGTCATCCGACGCACCAGCCCGGCCCCGGAGACCAGCGGAGCCGGTTTCACCTTGGCCTCGACCCAACCCGCCTCCAGGTAATGGTCGATCGCCTCGTTGATCGGCGTCCCCGACGGCAACAACTCGGCCGAGGACACCGGCGACGCGGCAAGTAAGGCACACAGAACAGGCCAACAGAATCTCATGAGCTTGTCGCTGGAGTGAGGCTGCGGTGAGGTTCGAAGACGAGGCCAGGACGGCTCGTCGGCGGGGGCGACCACAACACGGCCACCGGTCACCCCATTTTACCCCCAGCAGGGACCTCCAACAACGTCTAGCTGTCGACACGCGGCCGACTCGCAGCCTAGCGTCGTTCGGCCGCGGGGGCTGGCGGCAACGCCGATTGCCTCACGGCAGGCTCCTCGGCCCACCGAGCTACCGACCACGTCAGGTGACTGCCGATCACGCCCTTGGCCATGTCGTCGATCACCGTGCGGAGCAGCTCGGGTGAGATCCCCGCGTTGGGCATCACCCGCTGCATCAGGAACCTGCGGTTCTGCCGGTCGTAGGCAAAGAACTTCCCGTTCCCCAGCCTGTCGTTCTCCGACAGCATCTTCAGCAAGGCCGCCGCCGGGACCTTCGACGCCTGCTTGGGCATCTCCTCCAGCCACGCCATCAACCAGATCGTCTTAGCGTCCTGGCTGAGCACCGCCGACATGGCGAAACCCCACTCCTGGTCGCCTTCCTGCTTCTGGAACTCGAAGTCGAACCGGGTCCCCGCCGCTGTGGGCTTTAGGCCCAGCGTGACCAGCATGCGACCCAGGCTGGCTGGATCGACCGACCCGGACTTCGACACATCGGCCGCATCCGACCAATCGGCCGCCCAGGCGACCAGCACCACCAGGACACCCGCCACGCCGACCACCATCCGGGTTCGCATCGTTCGCATCGTCCGCACTCCCTTGCCGACACCGTTGCCAGGCCGCCTCAGACACCTCCCGATTCCGACTCGCCCAGCAGATAATCCAGGCAGATCTGCGACCAGGTCTCGAACGACTCGCGGTCGGCGACCAGTTCTTCGGGAGTGTGAAAACCTGTTTCGATTATCGACTCCTCGCGAGCACGAACTTTGGGCTCATCCAGTTCGAAGACATGCACCACACCCAGGTGCACCGCCCCCACCTCGGTCAGGTCGTCGTTGATCAATCCCACGCAGCGCTCGGTGTGTTCGGACTCCACGAACACCTCCTCGGCAATCTCCCGTTGCATGCCCTCCTCGTAGGGTGACCCAGCGGCGTGAGTGTCCTGCGAGGAGATGTGGCCGCCGATCCCGATCGATCGCTTGCTGTGCAGGCGGCCTTCGCCCTGCTGAGTCCCACGGCGGTAGTTGAAGATCCGACCGTCGTGGCGAAACACGCAGTAGGGAATCAACTGCTTCAGGCTCGGGTCCTCCTCCACCGTGTCCCTGGGCCGGTAGCTCATCTGGGCCGGGTCGAGCAGTCGCTCGAGATAGACATCGATGTCGGGGCAGAAGCCCTGGAAGTGCCCGATCTCGTGGAACAGGCTCGTCGGCACCACCAGCACGTGCTCGACCGGATAGTCACTCGTCATTCTCGTCGTCTCCGTACTCGGTCACCGGGCTCACCCTCGCGGCACACCCACCAGTTCACGTGTTTTCTCGGCCACCGATTCGGCCCGCATCAGCGTCTCACCGACCAGGATCGCCTGCACCCCACCCGCGGCCAGGAACTCGACATCCCGCCGGCTGCGAATCCCGCTCTCGGCCACCAGCATCGTCGTCTCGGGCAAGTCGGCCCCCAGCCGCAACGTGTGCCCCAGGTCGGTCTCGAAGGTCTTCAGGTTGCGGTTGTTGATACCCAACAGCGGGGGATCCAGCTCCAGAGCCCGCTCGAGATTCTCCGGCTCGTAGATCTCCAGCAACACGTCCAGACCCAGTTCACCGGCGGCACGGTACAGGTCTCGCAACTGACCGCGTTCCAGGCACTCGGCGATCAGCAGCACCGCATCGGCACCGGCCACACGGGCTTCCAGCAACTGGTACCGCTCCAGCAGAAAGTCCTTTCTCAGCACCGGCCGCTCGACCCGCTCGCGGATCGAGACCAGGTCCTCGAGCCGACCCTGGAAAAACGGTTCATCGGTCAGGCAACTCAGGCAGGTCGCCCCCGCCTCGGCATACGTCGTGGCCAGCTCGACCGGCTCAAAGTCCTCGCGGATCACTCCCGCCGATGGCGACGCCTTCTTGATCTCGGCGATCAGTGCCACGTCGTGCGACTGCCGGATCGCATCGACAAACCCACGCACAGCAGGCGCATCAGCCAGCCGGCTCTCGAGTTCCGCCATCGGACACTCGGCCTCCCGCGCCGCAACCTGCTCGCGTTTCTTCTCCACAATCGTGTCCAGGATGGTCGTCACGCGGCCGATGATAGCAGCCTCGGTTCACCGAGACAGCTTCAGGTCCAACACCTCGATCACGTACAATCCCCGCCATGTTGCCGCAGTCCTACATCCTCCTGCTCGGCCAGCTGTTGCTCGGCAGCCTGGGCACCTGCGGGTACCTCGGCTGGCGAGCCGTGAAGCGAGACCCCTGGCCCAGGCAACACGAGCGGACCCAGATCCCCTGGCCGGGGTGGCTGTTGCCCCTCGCGATTGTGACCTGGGTCGGGCTGGCAGTCTTTGCCAAGCGACCCGTCCCGCTGACTGCCATCGACCCCGACGCCGTCAACGGACCCCTGATCCACAACTCGCTGATGGACCTGGCCCTGTTCATCTTCCTGCTGGGAATGATTGAATGGTCCCAGCACCTGGCCCCACCTCCAGGCGACACGGCACGGGGTCGAGAACCCATCTCCCGTCAACTGCTCTACGGAATCGTGGGCTTCCTGGCCTGCCTGGCCCCGACCCTCGTCGTGTTCCAACTGACCCTGCCCTTTCGCCCCGACGACATCCTGCATCCTCTGCTGAAGCTGATCAGCGAGGACGAAACCCGGCTGATACTGATCTCGGTGACCTTCAGCGCCGTCGTGGTCGCACCGTGGTTCGAGGAGCTGATGTTCCGGGTGATCATGCAGAGGACGTTTTTGAAGAGGTTTCCGCCATCGGTTTCGATCCTGCTGACCGCGGCGGCCTTCTGTGCGATTCACCCCAGCTGGCAGGATGCCGTCGGCCTGGCCCCGTTGGCCCTGGTGCTGGGGGTGACGTACCACCGCACCGGCAGCTTCCTGGCCGTGGTGCTGATTCACATGCTCTTCAATGCCTTCAACATTCTCGGGATGCTGATGGAGTCGCCAGTGGGTTGAGCCACTCCCTGAGGTCACCCGCGATGGCCCACCACCAGCACTTTCCCCTCGACCAAGTGGCTGGTAGCTTTGGGATCACCACGACACCTGCACGCCGCGGATGACCCCCGATGCCGTTTGCTCCCGTCGATGAACAACTCGCCGTCATCCGCCGGGGCACCGAGCAGATCGTGCCCGAGACCGAGTTGATCGAGAAGCTCGAAAAGAGCCTCGCCACCGACACCCCGCTCCGCATCAAGTACGGCATCGACCCCACCGGCATCGACCTGCACCTGGGGCACACGGTGCCCATGAGAAAGATGCGGCAGTTCCAGGCACTGGGTCACCAGGCCGTGATCATCATCGGCAACTACACCGCCCTGGTCGGAGACCCCAGTGGGCGAGACGAAACGCGGGCACGACTGACCGCCGAGCAGGTCGAAGCCAACTCCGCCGATTACCTCTCACAACTCGGACAGGTCATCGACCTGGATGCCGCCGAGGTGGTCCGCAATGGCGAGTGGTTTGCCGGGATGTCGTTCCTGGAAACGCTCGAACTGACTAGCAAGGTCACCGTCGCCCAGCTCCTGACCCGCGACGACTTCTCGAAACGCTACAGGTCCGAGTCTCCCATCTACCTCCACGAATGCCTCTACCCGATCATGCAGGCGTGGGACTCGGTCCAGGTCTCAGCCGACATCGAACTCGGAGGCACCGAACAACTCTACAGCTTCATGCTCGCCCGCGACCTGCAGAAGGACGCCGGAGCACCCACCCAGGTCGGCATCATGTCTCCCATCCTCGTCGGACTCGACGGACACCGCCGGATGGGCAAGAGCCTCGACAACTACATCGCGATCGCCGACTCGCCGTTCGAGATGATCAAGAAGTTCATGCAGCTGCCCGACGAGTGCATGAAGATGTACTTCGAACTGCTGACCGACGTGCCGCTCGAAGAGGTCGAATCGCTGCTCGAGGGCCACGCCAAGGAGTGCAAGCAGAGACTGGCCGCGGAGGTGATCGGCGAGTACCACTCCGGGGAATCGGCGGCCGAGGCGATTGGACGCTGGGAGCGGGAAATCGGATCGGGTGGACAGCCCGCTGACATCCCCGAGGTCGTTGTCTCGACCGCCGACCTCAACGACGGACACCTCCCAGCCGCTGTGCTCCTGAAACTCACCCAACTCTGCAATTCGACCAGCGAGGCCCGCCGGGCGATCTCGCAGGGAGGGGCTTACTTCGGCGAGGACAAACAGCGGTTCGAGAGCCACGATACCTCCGTTGCCGTCACCGACGGCCTGCTGCTGTGGGTCGGCAAGAAACGCTTCTGCCGGGTCACGCTCTCTGACAACTGATTCCCTGAACTCCCCACACCACCACGAGACCTCAACATGGCAACCGGATTCGGCATCGTCGGCTGCGGCATGATCGCCAACTTCCACGCGTTGGCCGTCAAGGAGATCCGCGGAGCCAGGATCTCCGCCTGCTTTGACGCGTTCCCATCCGCCGCCGACCGCTTCGCCGCGGCCAACCCCGGCGTGACCGCCCACGCGACACTCGACGACATGCTCGCCGATCCCGCTGTCGACATCGTCACGATCTGCACCCCCAGCGGAGCCCATCGCGACCCGGCCATCGCCGCGGCGGCCGCCGGCAAGCACGTCGTCGTCGAGAAACCTCTCGAAATCAACCTCAAGCGATGCGACGCGATCATCGCCGCCTGCAAGAAGAACCGCGTCAAGCTGACCACGATCTTCCCGTCGCGGTACCACGGTGTGACCCAGGCCCTGAAGTCGGCCATCGACGGCGGCCGCTTCGGCAAGCTCACGCTCGCAGACAGCTACGTCAAGTGGTGGCGGACCCAGCAGTACTACGACAGCGGGGGCTGGCGTGGCACCTGGGACCTCGACGGCGGCGGTGCCTACATGAACCAGGCCATCCACAGCGTCGACCTGATCGCCTACCTGATGGGAAACGTCGCCCAGGTCACCGCCCTGACCGATACGCTGGCTCACAAGAGGATCGAGGTCGAGGACACCGGCGTGGCGGCATTGCGGTTTGCCAACGGGGCACTGGGCACGATCGAAGCCACCACCGCCGCCTACCCGGGCTTCTCCAAGAAGGTCGAGATTCACGGGACCGAGGGGACCGCGGTGGTCGAGGAGGACCGGTTGGTGACCTGGGAATTCGCCAGCGGACGCAGCAACGATGCCGCCCTCAGGCGACGCTTCGGTGGCGACGACGTGGGAGGCACCGGAGCCAGTGACCCCTCGGCCATCTCCTACGACGGTCACACACACCAGCTCAAGGACTTCATCCGCTCGATCAAGACCGGCAGCAAGCCGCTGATCGATGCCAGGGAGGGTCGCCGCAGCGTCGAGATCATCCTGGCGATCTACCAGTCGTCCTGGACCGGCAAAACGGTCACGCTGCCACTGGCCCGCGACCCGAGAATCCCGGCCGAGCTGCGTCGCAAGAAATAGAGACCGCCGGCCAAAACAGTGACCCGGCCATCGCCGTCTTCACTCCAGGAGCTCTGACATGATCCCAGCCGCACCCACCACACGCTCGGTGGTCTGGATCGCCGTGTCCCTGTTGCTCCCCGCCTGTCTCCAGGCCGAAACGCCCAACTGGGTCGTCTACCCCGGCAAGACCTGGAAGGTGCTCACAGCGGCTGAGGCCGGAGTCCGGGATGTTGCGGCCTGGGACCGCTTTGTCCAGGCCGCTGGGAAGTCGACCCGGGGAGCGAGTTTTCACGGTGAGGATCACTCGGGGAACCGCTGGGGAGTGGCGATCACTCGCGGAGGGTACTTGATCCAGTCGTTTGGCGACCCCGACTACAGGTTCCAGACCGCCTCGGTCGGCAAGTGCTTCACGATGGCCTGCCTGCAACTGGCGATCGACGAGGGACGGATCAAGAGCGCCGACTCGCTGATCGGGGACTACTGGACCGGCAAGGGCCAACTCAATGGTCGCCATAAGCAACTCGACCAGGGACACCACCTCTTCCTGACCTTCAACCACCTGAAGACGCACCGTGGCGCGTT
>Ga0310125_10000584_pt1 | contig 17568 bp, 12 predicted proteins | sample CB11b_Tmax_Bot8__FD_203508 | JGI IMG/M metagenome (GOLD analysis project Ga0310125, IMG submission 203508) | Marine microbial communities from Western Arctic Ocean, Canada - CB11b_Tmax_Bot8 | ecosystem: Environmental > Aquatic > Marine > Oceanic | place: Canada: Western Arctic Ocean | collected... | reverse complement strand
GCCTTCAGTTCGCCCCTGACGTAGATGCTACCGGAGGGCTCCTCTACAATCTGACAGGACTCGATGCGTCCCTCCTGCACGTACTCGACAAAGGTCGGGCTGAAATCGATCACATTGTGTTTTTCCTGCTGTGTGCGATACAGATGCAGCATCAGCAGCACCATGGCGAGAATCGCAACCCACGCCAGCACGCCGCGCATCGGAGGAGAAGGGATTCCCTTCTGCTCGGATTTTTTCGATTCCTTCTTGTCTTTTTCTTGCTCGTCCGACATTGCCAGATTTCCTATTTAGCCAATTAACATAATACTAAAATAGACGGAGCGCGGTCAATCAGATGCGTTCCACGTGAATCTCAAGGATCTTGTCGCATTCTTTGACTTCCCATCCCCTTGAAACACGGTGACCGGGAATCCAGACGATCTCTCCACCGCATTCGAGCAAGGGAATGCCGGTGCGCTGGTCGCGGGGCACTTTGGCGTTGACGAAGAGGTCTTGCAACTTCTGACTTCCGGACAGACCTATGGGTCGTATGACGTCGCCCGGTTTCCAGGTGCGAACATAGAGACACTTTCGTCCGATTCCTGTTCTACTCACGGAAGCGCTTGCAGGCAGCGACCCGACACGCTGCCCGTGGGGTTTCAAGATCGTGTCGCCTGCGAGCGTGACAATATGCAGCCCCTGCTCTCCCAGTATCGTTTCTCCCGAAACCGCAATCTTTTCGCGAAACGGTTGCATGCATCCAAGTTTTGACGCCTCCGAAATGACGACCAATCTGTCGTACTTTTTTTCGACTGCACGATTCATCGTGACCGCTACCCGGCCGGTTCCCCGGGAGGCATGCATGAGTGCGAACACTTCGTCAATCCGTTGAAGCACCAGATCCCCCTGAGCCAGTCCATGCTCAATCAGCCACAGTCGAAGCACGCGCCTGGCGGCGGCGACGCCATGTTTGCGCAGGACGTTAACATCAATCGCCCTACTGTCCGTCTTGTGTCGGCATGTCTCCAACAGAGACTGTGCGATCGAATCCAACCATGTATCCTCTTCGCGTAGGATCCCCGCCGTTCGAACCAGTGCATCACGAACCTTCGGGTTCAATTTTTCCAAGGCCGGCAGGATTTCATGCCGGACACGGTTTCTGAGAAATTCAACGTTGCGGTTACTTTCATCTTCGCGCCACGACTGTTCGTTCGAGTTGAGATACGCGATCACCTCGCTTCGGTTTGTGTCCAGCAAGGGACGCACGACCGCAACGTTGTCGATGTATCGCTCACGGCGAATACCGGAAAGCCCCTGTCGTCCCGTTCCTCGGGCGAGTCTCAAGAGCATCGTCTCGGCCTGGTCGTCAGCCGTGTGTGCGGTAACAATGACAACGCGAGCTGTCGTTGTCCCGCGAATGTCGCGCGCGATTCGTGACAGAGTCTTGTAACGAAGATCACGAGACGCCATTTCGATTGAAATGCCGCCTTTTTTTGCAGCCTTGCGTGCATCAACCTTTTCGACCCGGCATGCGAGCTTAAGCCGCTTGGCAAGGGCGACGACGAATTCGGCGTCACCGTCGGATTGTGAACCCCGAAGGCCGTGATTTACGTGAACCACGGTTAGCGACAAATTGAATCTCGGAGCGAGCGCATGCAGTGCATGCAACATGGCAATCGAGTCTGCACCGCCGGATACCGCGAGGAGAAGCTGATCGCCGGGCGAAACGGGGCCGGTGGACCCGATGCAATTCTCAATTTTCCGTTCGATATTCACGGTGAAACTCAGATTTCACGCTTCAAGTTTCTCCACTCCCTGCATGTATGGGACAATCGCTTCCGGCAGCTTTACGGATCCGTCCGCCTGCTGATTGTTCTCAAGAATGGCCACCACCAGACGCGGCAGCGCAACTCCCGAACCATTCAGCGTGTGCACGAAACGGACCTTGCCGTCTCCGTCTCGGTAACGGATGCCGGCCCGCCGGGCCTGAAAATCCTCGAAATTACTGCATGAGGAAACCTCGAGCCAGTCGTTCTGACCGGGTGCCCAAAGTTCGACATCGTAGCATTTCGCAGCGGCAAAGCTGAGATCGCCGGTGCAAAGCGCCCGAATGCGATACACCAGACCCAAACGCTGAAGAACCGTTTCTGCATTCTTCAGCAACGACTCCAATTCATCATACGACCGTTCGGGTTCCACGAATTTAACCATTTCGACTTTGTCGAATTGATGCACGCGGATGAGCCCGCGTGTTTCCTTGCCCGCGGCGCCAGCTTCGCGTCTGAAACACGGCGTGTATGCGGTCAAGTATATTGGGAGCGGCTCCTCGATAACTTCTTCCCGGTAAAAATTTGTCACGGGAACTTCGGCAGTTGGTATCAAGTAGAGATCGTCCTCGCCCATGTGATACATGTCCTCGGCCATCTTAGGAAGTTGGCCCGTGCCCGTCATCGAGGCTCTGTTGACAACAGCGGGAGGCCACACTTCGCGATATCCGTGCTCGGCGATGTGAAGATCGAGCATGAAGTTAATTAGCGCGCGTTGCAATCGCGCGCCCTGGCCCATGAAAAGCGTAAATCCGGAGCCCGACATTTTCGCCGGTCGGCTGAAGTTCATCAGTCCAAGCTTTTCACCTAGTTCGACATGGTCAAGAGGCGTAAAGTCGAATTCACGAGGAACGCCAACTTCACGCACGATCGCGTTGGCCGAATCATCTGATCCTACCGGGCTGCTGCTGTGCGGTATGTTGGGAATGCCAAGAAGCGTTTCTTTGAGAAAATCATCGATTTCACGAACCTTCTCATCCATATCACCAATGCGCTGCCCCAAATCGCGCATGGAGGATTGGGCATCTGAAGTATCCTCGCCCTTTTTCTTTAGCGCGCCAATTTCCTTCGACACCGTGTTCCGTTGGTTCTTGAGTGATTCCACTTCGGTCAACATCTCACGGCGCTGCCGATCAAGCGTAAGTGCGCGGTCAACGAGGTCGGCGGGATCCTGACGGGACTCAAGCCCCTTGCGTACGTCGTCCGGCATTTCCCGCTTCATGTCCAGCATCGAAATTTCTCCTCAACAGCTTTTAAACCTGCATCGTAGGCGATGACAGAACTACGAAAAAGCAGAAAATGAGCAGGAGATGGGCAGGAGGTAAGGTATCGTGTTGGCCTAGATTGCGGGATGCCCATCCTTCTGCGTGTAATAGAAAGTGCCCTAAGATCATTGCGTCGCTTTTCGTCATTTGATTTGAGATTATAGTGTCCCGCGAGAAGCACATGAACCGGAAAGAACCGTCACCTGGCATTCGGGTTGTCCGTAATAGAAGGCCAGGCCATGCTGCGTCCTGGACGAGGCTCCTCGGTCTTGCCTCACTCATCATTGTGGCGGTTCGAGCGAGCGCCGCGGATGAGAATTCGAATACGTTATTCCATGCGGCTGAGCGGTTCCATGCCAGGATGTCCGCCGAGTACAAGGGCAATGCCGACATCATGGTCAGTCGCGGACTCGTTGCAGATCGCAGAACCCGTCGCATCGATCTCTTGGCAGTCTCAACCGGTGTCGCCAAGAACAGTCCGGTTGAATTTCTCCTCGTCTCTCCCGAAAGCGGCCATGACTATGAGGCCCTCGCTATCGCAGCTGTGGATCCAAGCACCGTGCATGAAGCGCTTACCTTTATCGGTCTCGAGCCGGGACGATCCGTGAATTCTTCTGAACTGGAGTTCTGGCCGAAAGGGGAAAGGGTAACCATTAGTTTTGCCTGTCGTGAAACCAATTACTGGGAGGGAAGAATTGCGGCGGAGAACCTTGTTCGTGACTCCGTATCCGGGAATTCCATGCCATCAAGCGGGTTCGTGTTTGTTGGTTCACATTGGTTCACGCCCCAGAATTCCACTAACCGTCAATGTCTGGCGGACGTGACTGAACCGCATTCGATCGCCTCCTTGTACAACGAAATGGGCACGGTGCTCGACCTTCCCGGGCAGGCCACTCAAGGTGCGGTATACGGCACCCGTCTTGCGAACCCGGAATACGTGCTGCCCGCCAATACGTTGCTGGATATTCGGATCGTGCCTGAGCGCGTGCCCGGTGCACCCCGCGTGCGAGAAATGATTCTCAGCATTTCTGCGGTGCCACATGCGCAGCCGGGACTGGCCGGCGTTCGCGGCTCATTGAAAGAAGATAATAAATCGGTGTTCCGTGACCGGGCAATGAGTGAGGTCCTGCGTCATTTCTCGAATCTGGTAGAAAAAGAATTCGATCCGTTCGTGGTATTCAGCTTCGACGGCCACATCACGATGGAGCAAGCCAAGGCGGTGAGCGAAGTGTTGTCGTCTCTCGAAGGCGAGCGAGGTATTCGTATCGAGCCACCGCCTCAGGGCCAGCTCTACTACAAGGCGTTCCTCCCGAATGAAAAACATCGAAACCGTGGAGACCGGCATGCGCAACCCTGGGAGCTTCACCTTTATTCCTCAAGCTCTACGAATCGAACACTCCTCACGCACATCGAAGAAATCTGGAAAGACGACAGCATCTATCCGGAACTGAAACCAACCAATTTTCATGTCGGAGAAGCTTCGGAATTACGAGCACTTATTGACAAACACGGTCCTGGACTTCCGGTCATACTCGTATTCGCCGAAGCGAAAGTTACTCACGCTGAACTCATGCACATGCTGGCACCGGTCATGTCCACGCACGGAACAGTGCATGTGTTTGTGGATTGATGATCGGGGGGATTGGAGTGTTGGGCTGCGAAGCATAAAACACCCACGGCGACAGCGAAACCACCTATCTACTCTCCCTGCCGAATTTCCTGCCCAGCTCCTTGAACGAGGTGAAGATCAGCGTCGGACGTCCGCGCGGGCATGTGTAGGGCATTACCGTTCGGGCGAGGTCAACAACGAGCTGCTCGATTTCCTCGAGCTTGAGCTTGTCACGGCTGTCTACCGCTGCGTGGCAGGCTGCCTTGGCAATCGCTTCTTCACGCCAACGCGTCTGGCCTTTTCGTGCACCCGCTGCTTCAAGCCCAGCCGCGACCTCCACGAGCAGCGACGTGGATGAGGCATCCGAGAAGTAGGCAGGCATTGCATCGACGACAAAGGCATCGCCGCCGAATTCTGATATTCCGAAGCCCATGGATTTCAAGAGGTCCACGTGCTTGCGAACACGCAGAGCGTCCGCCGGTTTCAGCTCCGCGGTTTCGGGAATCAGCATGCTCTGTGAAGAGATCTTGTCTTTTGCAACATCCGCAAGAAACCGTTCATAGAGCACACGTTCATGGGCGGCACGAGGATCCATGACAACGTAGCCGTCCTCGGTTTCGAGCATCACGAATTGCCCGCCAACGAGTCCGACCACACGGCACCATGACCAGGGACTATCGAATGTATCATCTACATCCGTGGGCGCGTCCTTTGGCGCCGAAGCGGAATCCTCGTGTGGCGCAAATGCCATGCCGCCGTCATCGGCCGGCACGTGTTCCGCTCGAGGATAATGAAATACCGGAGTCTCGGGCAGGTTCTCGATCCGCATCTGAATTTCCGTACCTCCGGGACGCTTCCTCCGTTCGTCCTTCCACAGGTTGTCCGACACGACTGCGCCGTTGCCTCCAAGCGAACTATCCATCGCTGCGATCAAGACATCGCGTACCTCACCCGGTTTTCTAAAACGGATTTCTCTCTTGGTTGGGTGCACGTTTACATCGACATGCCCCGGATCAATGCCAAGGTGCAGGAAAACGGCAGGATGCCGGTCTTTGGGCATACAGGTCCGGTACGCCTCTTTAATCGCAAAACCAATCACCGCGGCACCTGTCGCGCGACCGTTTACGTAGATGAACTGCTCGTCACGATCCGCTCGGCTCAAGGCGGGCTGACTAATGTACCCTGTGATCTTGAGGCTGCCGCCGTCATGGCGCACCTGGACGAGATTGTCGCTATATTCAGGCCCGAAAAGATCGCGAAGTCGGTCTTCGAATTCGCCCGCGCCCGCGAGACGATAAATCTCTCGCCCGTCGACATTCAAAGAGAAGCCCGCGCGGGGACAGCCAAGCGCTTGTACCAGAAATGCTGACCGGACATGAGCCAGCTCGGTCTGATGGGTCCGAAGAAATTTTCGCCGTGCGGGGATGTTGAAAAAAAGATCGCGGACTTCGATGCTGGTTCCCACGGGACACCCCACGTCGCGAACGTCCTGGATTTTTCCGCCGGCTACGGTCACTTCTGTCCCGCCTTCGGTTTCGAAATCACAGGTCGTCAATTTGAATCGCGACACGGAAGCAATTGCGGCGAGCGCTTCCCCGCGGAAACCCAGCGTGTTTATGTTTTCGATGTCGTCAACATCACGAATCTTACTGGTTGCTTGAGGTTCGATGCAAAGCAGGGCATCGTCGTGATTCATCCCACGTCCATTGTCACTGACCGCGATGAGCTTGCGTCCACCGGCCGTTACGGCCACGTCAATCTGCGTGGCACCGGCGTCGAGGGCGTTTTCGACGAGTTCCTTGAGGACCGATGCCGGACGCTCCACGACTTCCCCGGCAGCGATCTTGCTGGCAACGTGTACCGGCAGAACCCTGATCTTCGTTTCGCTCGCCATGCAGATCAGCATATGCGGGGCCACCGCCGGGGACAAGGCTGGATGAACGACCTACAGAATCTCGATATCGATCTCCTCCGCCTCTTCCCCCAGCGTGAGATTTTCGAGAGGAATTTCGGCGGGCGCTTTATACGTCGGCAGGTATCGATAGTATACTTGCAACATCAGCGCACAAAGCGATGTGCTATAGACTCTACCGTAATTCTCGTCCTTGCCCGGTGATCCCCAATGTCCAATTTTATAGGGTTCCCCTTTCCACGTATATTGGCCGCTCTCAACGTTCTGATTCGCGGCCAACGTCGGGGCGAATTCACGGTTCCACCTCGTCCAGATAGCCTGACCCCTGTGAAACTTGGCTTGGGTCTCGTAATACCAATAGTAGAGCGGCTTGTCCCCGGACGAGTTATCCCATTTGCAGGTTCGCGACTCAAGAACCTGAAGGCCACGTTTGGTGTCGGGATCTTTGGCCGCACCGAGAAGTTGCATGCAAAGCACGCCCGCACCTGTCAGTGCACCGTTGGCCTGTGGAGTTGTGTATCCAAAACCACCAGCAGGGCTGGCATTTTTCTTAAATCCCAGAATGGCCCGCTTCATCGCCCGATCCAGTCCCGGTACGTTAAGCCTGGCCATCTTGGCGGCCTTTAAAGCCTGAGCGCACCAAGCCATGTACGACGTGTCGTCGCGAGGCAGGCCGGTCTCCGGATCTATTGTTTTGGACCCCATATTGTAGTCCCATCCACCGGATTCATGTTGCCTTTCAACAAGCAGTGCTGCGGCGTTTTCTGCTGCGGCCTTCACCATTGGCACGGAAGTCAGCGCAAACGCTTCGCTGAGCGCGTATGTTGCAATCGGATGGGCGTAATTCCTGCTGTCGCGGCTTTTGAAGAGCCCGTCCTGTTGCTGGTCATTCAGCAGGAACTCGATTGCGCGTTGAATCGTCTCACCGAACTCTTCGGATGACGTTGGCGTTGCGCCGTTCGCGAGAAATGTGAGCAGCGCAAACGCCGTCATCGGCGCCGCATGTGCCTCTCCATCTCCTGTCCATGAACCGTCGCCGGCCTGATGGACTTTGAGCCAACGCAACGCCATCAGGACCGAGTCCTCGGTTCGTGAGGTCCCACCGTGGTCCACGATGGCTTTCTTGCGCGATTTCTCATCGCGTCCACCGAGAAGGCCCCCAACCTGCATACCTTTCATGACAAGAGGGCTTTTTGTCAGCGCAACCCCACTCATTACCTGCGGCGCCACCTGCGGTAGATCCGAAACAACCTCACTGAACTGAGAATCATTCGGCGTGATGATTTCAATTTCTTCCGGCGGCTCGATCTTATCCAATATATCTTCGAACTCTTCCAGTTCGTCGAGCGATGTCGGATCTATGATCTGAATTTCGATTTCGCGAGTCGAAGGCGTTGTCACCACGAGTGTCGTCAGGATGCACAGCGCGAGGACTGGGACGGCAATCGCTGCCAGGGGTGCCGCAAGGCGTTGCAACTCAAGTTTGGCATATTTGTAATCCCCGCTCTTTTTCGGGCGGGACAGGCCGTAAAACACTTTGCGCCATTTCTCTCGGAATGACAGCGTTTCGAAGATCTCCATTATGCTGTGGTGACCGTGATCTTCGTGATGCCTGTGGAGATTTTTAGCCATGACTATTAATTTTCAGCTTCAGCAGACCTTGGTGCAGCTTCCGTGCCTGCCGTCCGCGGTTTTCCCTTTTCAACATTGGGACGTTCTGAAATCCGGGTTTCTTAGTCAGGTATGCGGGTTCAAAGGCTGAAGACCGAGAGATTCTTTAACCCGGCGGCTGCGCAAACATCGAGAAGCTGAACAAGTCTCTCGTGGCGGGAGTCGGGTTCACACTTGATGATCACTGAAATGGTGCTGCTGTATTGTCCTATGCGTCGCAGCCGTTTTTCAAGATACTCGAGGGACACGGCCCGACCTCTAAAGCTGAACCCCTCACCTCCCAGCCTTTCCTCGTTATAAACAACGATTTCAAGCAGATCGACCCTGGGCGGTTTCGTGTTCTGGTCCGCCGTCGGCCGGTTAACGTCAAGGCGTGAAAAAATGTCCTCCTGCTTGAGTGTGACGATGAAGAAAATCAGCAAAAGGAAAACAACGTCTATCATAGGCGTCATTTCCAGTTTGGGTTGATCGCGGACTTTTCGTTCACGATTCTTTTTCATGTCTTCTTTTCTTTGATCGCTACGAAACTGACTTTCCAGAGTCCGGCATTGGCGCAAATCTGCATGACTGACTGAATGTCGCTATGTTTCGTGCGAAGATCGCCGCGGATCATTACGGGAAACTGGCCGTAGCGGTCGTAGCGTCGCTTTATGATCTGCCGTAACTTGTCTCGGCTGAATTGCGCCCCGTGGATTGATATCCACCCTCTACTATTGACCTCAACGACGAATGTACGCGGATTGTCGCCCGTGATCTCCCTGCCTCTTGGCGCGTCCGGCAGTACGATCTCCGGGTTAAACTGTTTCTGCATCGTAATCGCCACAATGAAAAAAATGATTAGCTGAAAAACGACGTCGATCATGGGCGTCATGTCGATCTCGCCTTCGCCTTCGTGTCTTCCGCGCTTTGACATGATTGGTTGTTGGTTGCTAGTTAAGGATTATGCGCAGGTTTTCGGTGTGGTCGGGTGTCGTCTTGCGGAGTAGACTGGAACGTCAATGGCGAAGCAGCTCAAGATTTAAACTGAACCAAAATACCGAACGAGGGTTGCCTCTCCGCCACTCGCTCTTCGTCTACTCTTCCACGACTTCGACGTTTCTAAGGTCCTTGATGAGTTCCATTGTCATGGCTTCCATACGAAGAACAATCGTATTGGCGTTATTGCGAAATGCGTAGAATCCAGCGACGCTGGGAACTGCGATCATCAGCCCCATAGCGGTCGTGTACAGCGCCTGTGATATCTGTTGGGCAAGGGCTCCAATATCCATGGCGCCCCCCGCGAGCTCGCCGAACGCCCCGATCATACCTTGTACGGTACCCAGCAGGCCAAGCATGGGGGAGAGGTTACCCACGACAGCAAGCCAGGTCAGTTTTTGCATGATTCGCTCGGTCTCAAGATCGGCCGATGTTGTCACCGCCTCCTGGATGACGTCGAATCCCTCTTCGACCTGGCTGAAGCCGGCGGTCAAGACGTTGGCCAGTGGACCGGGTTCATCCTCGCAGTTCTTGAGCGCCTTGAGCACGTCGCCTTCGGCCATCGCGTTCGTAACGTTTTCCACGAGGGCCGTGGGCATGATTCGTTTCGTCCTGACCGTGATGCCACAATCAACCGCAAAGTAAACTGCCGCGCCGGCCGCGCCGAAAAGAACGATCCACAGCGTGATGCCGAGCCCGCCGGAATTGAATACCACACTAAGAAAACCTCCGGATCCCTTATTGGGCTCTGCCGCAACCGCCTCACCGGCAGACTCTGGTTGTTCGGCAGCAGCAACCGGCTTGGCGGCATCCTCTGCTGCAGGAGCATCGTCCTGCGCAAGCGCGAAGTCGGCCGCTAGACATCCCGCAAAGAGGCATGTCAGCCATAACGGCAATACTTTCTTCATAATCGCTTTCCTTGAAACCGGGCTTGTTTCACATCTGGCGGATTGATGTCACAACTCTCATGTGATGGTGTTATCCCCCTGTCTGAATGTTTTTACTGTAGTTGCTGTCGGGGTACGCGGCGAGCAGTTTCTTGCGCATTTTCTCGGCATTTATGCTGTCTCCCAGTTCGTCGAAACACTGGGACGCTTTGTACAGAGCCTCCGGCTGGACAGTGGACACGTCATCGAAGAGAATTACTGTCCGCAAGTAACCGTCAACGAGCGCCTTCTCGAACATACCCTTGCGCATGTCAATGTCGCCCCGCATCAGCTGGGCAACGGCCGCGGCGGGCCGCGACCCTTGTTCGATCGTCTCCTTAATCTCCTGCTGCAAAACGGTGTAGTTTTGTTCTTCCAGCAGCGTGCGCCAGTAGACACGTACGAATTCGCCCGACAACTCCAATGTGGTCCGGTTTTCTTTTACCTTCCTGCAGGTCGCGGCGGCCTGCCTGGCATTGCCCGTTGCGAGCTGTGCCTCGGCAAGATATGCAGCAGCTCTCATGTCGTGCTCAAGCATTTGGTAGACAGACACGATTTTGCGCAATTCTTCGATGTGCGGCCCGTCATATGATTTGTCGCGAACTTTCTTTACTGCAGCATCCAACCCGGAGGGTCGACTCACTCTTAACCGCTTCACATTTCGCAGAGGGACGCGAGTGCTGCGCCCTGTATCCTGGCGCACAACTTCGTAGGCTTTCTCTGCCGGTGACCATCGAATCTTACCGGAGATCGCCTTATCGCTGCCCTTGATTGTTATCCTCCCGTCAACCTGGGCATATGTCGTAAGCCCGCAGACCGTGCAGAGCACGATTGAAACAAGTAGCTTTCGTTTAATCCTTGTCATCGCAGTTCTCCCTATATCGCACGCGTCCATGAATCCGTTAATTTTGCAGAACGCGTCACTTTACTAGCCCGCTGTTTTGCCAGTCTCCGTCGGGGCGATTCCGCCTTCTGCGCCCGGTACGGGCATACCCGGCGAATCCATTGTCTTCAACTTGGCTGCCGCTTTACTCCTCCAGCTTCGCACTTCCGCCTCGTACTTCGGATCTCGAAATACCTTCAGGTACTCGTTCGCATCGTCAAACGCGTCTTGCCATTGCTCTGCTTCCAAAAACAATCGAATGCATGCGTGGAATGCGTCTTCAAGATGTGGGCGGACATTTGCGTCCTGGGCGTCCTCGAAAAGAATCACCGTTTGATACGCGGCGATTGCCTCATTGCGAAACCGGTCGGCACTGGCAACGTTTCCGCCATTTCTTTCTGCCTCCGCCTTGAGTTCCTGTATTCGAGCAACTTCAACGTTCACCTGCCCGCGCCGCTGCGGATCGTAATTCAGCACCTTCTGCATGGCCACGATTGACTTGTTGAAAATATCGCGTCGCTTTTCCGCATCACTTTCCCCTGCAGCCAGACGCGCAAGAGCTCGACTGAGGTCGTAAGTGGCATCCACTGTGAACGAAGTTCTGGGGTATTCCTGGAATAGCTTCTCAAGCGTTTTTGCCCCGTCTTCGTACTCTTCGAGTGCGACGAGCGCTCTCCCCTTGCCGGCTAACGCGGCTTCGTTGTAGGCGCGATCGCCGCCTGCCGCAAAGACACGATCATACGCGTTTACGGCGATCTCGTACTCCCCCGCTTTGAATAGTTCATTGGCGGCAGGCAGGATCTGCCCGAGGGAATACGTGCTGTTCCCGGCAAACATTTTCTTCAACAGCTCGATTGCGTCATTGCGCATACCAATATCCATCAATGACATGGCGAGCAGGAAATCCACGTTCTGTGCTTCCGGTGATCTCGGGTATTTTTCCTTGAGTGACCGAAAAACCTGCTGCGCTTTTACCGGCTCCCTGAGAACTGTCCACAGTGTACCGGCTTGGCTCAATGCCTGTGGTGCGCGAGGCGATTTGGGAAATGTTTTTTCAAGGTCCGCGTACATCCGGATAGCGGCTTGCTTGTAGACACCTTCCGGTTTGTTCTCCGGCGATGGTAACTTGGCGTAGCAATAGGCCTTGTAAAACGTGGCGGCTTCGAGAATCTCCTGATTTTTGTCGGCCTCCTGCTTGCTCGTGGTGTACTTTTCCGGGCCTTCCGACATGCGTTTAATGATCTCTTTATACCGATTAATGGCCGATGGATAATATTTGCTGCCAAGTTGCCGATAGGCCGATCCCAGACGGTAGAGCCCTGTGATTAGGTCATGACTGATTCTATTGTCGGCAATCATCTTCTTGGTGTAAGACTTCAGAGCCTTGACTTCTTTCTCCTTCTCGCCAACTTCGTTGTAAGCGGACGCAATTCGGCTCATCGCATCATAAGAAATTGGAGCATTCGCGTGGTCGCTGACAACTTTTTCCAGGTATTTCAAAGCACCCTCGATGTCGCCGTCTGCGTAACGCTTGTTTCCGGCCGAATACAGCCGGCGTGCGGCCAACGGGTGGGTCGTGAAATTTTTGAAAAACACATCGCACACCGCGTCGTATCGATCCTCACGACCCTTTTCCCTGCAAATGTCAGCAATGTTTAGAATCGCATTGCCCGCTCTATCCGAAAGCTTCTTGTTCTTGTTGAAGCGCTCCGCGAGATAATGAATGACGGTATCTACACGTAACTCATCGGCCAGCTCGATATAACAAAGAGCCAGATCACTCAGGCCGCCCACAATCGAGAGCGATTCGGGAAACCGGTTAGCGACTACACGGTATCGTTCCGCAGCTTCTTTGTATTGTAGCTGGTCCAGGAGCGCCTTGGCCTGCCTGAACTGGTTTTCCGCAACCTTACGCCATTGTTCATCGGTAACCCTGAAGCTAAGCGTACGCCCGAACTCCTCTTCCACGATCCTTTTTGTTTCCTCAAAGCGAAGTCCCGCATCCGGGGCCCATGGTGTGTCGGGATAGCGCACGAAGACATTGAGAAAGTGCTGGGCCGCTCCCGCGATGTTTCTCGGTTTCTTTCGCACGGCTTTTTCTTCTCTGCCTATCAGCAGTGCTTGTATCTCCGCCCGATTGCCTCCCTCTTCAAGCTTGCGCTTTGCCTCGCCGAGCGCCATGAATCCGACCAGGTAGCGCACCTGGGCCATGGGGCTGAGTTGCGTCAGGTTCTGATCCCGCAATTGCTTGTCAATAGCAATGAGCTGCGGCTTGAAATCTTCAACCAGCTTCATGGCCCCCTCAGCATCGCCCTTGAGAAACGCAATGTGCGCTTTCAGCACCAGCCCTTTGCCGTACCAAACGTCCTGGACCCACAGCAGTTTATCCGCAAGTCTCTCCACCTCCGACAGAGTATCTGCCCGTTTTGACTCGTCAGAATTTTCCGCCTGCGTCAGCATCAATTCGCCCAGTTCGGCCGCTATCTGTCGCTCAATGTGTTTTGGCGGACTGCTATTGATGGCTCGCCGATACGCATCGATGGCAGCTTGTCGGTCATTCATGCCCAACATTATCTGCGCGTACCTGTAGCTGGATTCGACGAAGAATGGCAGTATATCAGCCGGCGGGTTTTCTTTGTATGCGTTGAAAAAGCTTTCGTAGATCCCCTTGGCCTCTGCATATCTGACATATGCAAAATAGCTATCCGCCAGCGCGAGTTTCATTTGCCAGACGCTGCGACTGTTCTGGTCCGGTTCATTGCCTATGATCTGCCTGGCCTTGTCGAACTGACCGGCGAGAAGAAAGCTCTTGATCTTGAGAACCTTTGTCTGGGGGCTGGTCCCCAGTTTCTCGAGCACTTTGTCGGCGTAGCCGGGGAGCCCCAAATCAATCAGGCCTTCAGCGTATTTGAGCTCTATCTGTTCTTCTGCCTGGCCAAGCGAATAGGCGGGTAGAGTGGAAAAAAGGAACACACATGAGAGCAGAACGGCGAGAAACGAATTGGCGGATACTTTCACGTAAAACCTGTACTAAAGCGTTATTTTTCGGTCAATTTCAATTTTGCTTGGACCCGCGCCAGGCGCTATCTTCTGCTTTTGGCCAACGCGCGGTATCGCACTCTTTTGCAATATCCGAGCTACGCGCTCGACAAGGAAATGATTCCCACAAGACGCTTCTCAGTCCATGGGACGTATATTGAATCGCTTCTCATTAGTCGGATGTCGTCAATAATTTTTACACATTTGTTCTTCAGAGAGGGTCCTTGCAGTAAGTTTTCGCTTGCCTAACCCTCTAAGCGCGAATTAGGCTTAAATGGAGATTGTATCACATAAGACGGTCTCAACAGACAGGAACACATAACGCGAGTAAGACGAACATGGCGAAATTAACAAAAGTATTGACGGTCCTGTTGCTACTGCTCAGCGCGGCTGCGTTTGCACTGGGGTATATGCTTTTCAAGAAACGTGAGCTGCTGAAGGTCCGTGTCGTGGCGATGCAAGACGGCCTGAATGAGCTGGCATCATATGTAGACGGCACCCAAGCTGAGCCGAGCGAAAGCGAATACCTGCCTCGTGATATTGCAACAGTTCAACACGGTGCGGTTGCGTCAGTCGAAGAGTCTGACTACTGGGCCGATTATAAGGGGCACCTCGAGTTGACTGATCAGTCAACCATGAAAATCAGTTTCAACAGTGTCGCGCAAGATCCTGGCTCAACATCTCTCGAGGTCAAAAAACTCGTTTCCGCGGCAGAAGCGCAATACGCCAGGTTAAACGAAACGCGTGTCCAGTTAAAGGACTTGCGTGAGGAGCATGAAAACGCAATCGAAGATGTCAACAGTCATAAACAGCAACTCCGAGAATTCTTAACGGCATATGTGGATATAGAATCCGCTCTTTCCGGCGCTGAAGACCAGCTCGAAGAACTGCAGGAAGAAAGCGAACGGCTTAAGAATGACAATCTCACTCTAGAGAAAGAGGTCGGCCAAAAAGAGAATAAGATCTACCTCCTCATGGAAGAAATCTCGCGCAAGGATGAAAGGATTGCCAATTTTGAACAGGATCAGCCTCGCGGCGCGGCGCCAGTGGCCCTAGCGAGACAGAAGGTCGAGGTCGGTGGTCTTGTTGAAGCCGGCGAGAAGGGAAAGATTGTTTCCGTAAACAATGACTGGAATTACATGATCCTGGCGATCAACAGTAAGTTTCTCGACGAGATCACGAGCCTGCAGAAAAGGATGGCCGAAAATAATGTTGTCGCAACGGTTCCATCCGTCGACCTGCTGGTCAAACGCGGCCCCGGATACGATACCTTTGTAACCAAGGCGAAGCTTTCTCAATTTCACTTGAATGATCGCCTTGCTGTTCTGGATATCGACCGTTCCTACCTGAAGTATGATGTTCAAGTAGGCGACGTCGCCTTCTACTAAGATCGCTTCTAATCCAAGGCATGATCAGCCCGCGAATACTTGCTTTGTTCATGCTGCTGCTCGTAAGTGCTGGAGGTTGCACGACATACGAGTCGGACATGCCGTGGAACGCACCGCAGTCATGGGAAGGCTCCGTCACTCTGCCGGGCTTCAGTCCCGGGAGTGAAGGGTTTTAAACGCCTTCTCTTCGAAATTCCTGCTGAGTGGGGCTGCAGCGTTAACTCGGCGGGACGCCTCGTCCACCTGACCACTACACGAACGCGTCATTGGGTACGGACAAGCGGATTGCCGAGCCGGGTGGACGAGGCGTCCGACCGAGTTTTCTGTAGTGGCGGCGTAATTTTTTCGCAGATTCCTACGCGATCAACGCTTCGGCGATTTGTACGGCATTGAGAGCCGCACCTTTGCGAATGTTGTCTCCCACAACAAAGATTGCCAGCCCGTTCTCTGCGCTCTCATCGGGGCGAATGCGTCCAACGTAGACATCGTCTTTACCCTCGGCTACCAGCGGCATCGGGTATGTCGCATCTGCCGGAGCATCAACCACGACAACTCCACGCGCATCATTCAACACCTCTCGCGCCGCATCCACTGTCACCGGATTCGAAAACTCGATGTTGAGTGCTTCGGCGTGTGCGTAGAATGTGGGTACCCGGACACAAGTAGCCGATACACCAATCGTCTCGTCTTCGAGAATCTTGCGGGTCTCAAAAAGCATCTTGGCTTCTTCGCTCGTGTAACCGGGTAATTGTGGTTTCAGGCTTCCTATCTTCGGAATTACGTTGAATGCGATTTGGTGCGGAAACTCCTCGTGCTTAATTGCCGTATCGTTTGTGAGGGCTTTTACCTGTTGTTTGAGCTCACGAATCGCGCCACTACCTGCTCCGGAAACAGATTGATACGTTGAAGCGACGAATCGTCGTACACCGAAGGCCTTATGCAGGGGACCCAACGCCATCAGCGCTACAATTGTGCTGCAATTGGGATTGGCAACGAACCCCTGATGATGATCCAGAGCGTGACGGTTGATTTCAGGTATCACCAGCGGTACGCGATCATCCATTCTGTAATCGTCACCGTTATCTATGACGGTGACGCCTCGCTCGACTGCGTCCCAGCCGTATTCCTGCGATGCGCCCTTCGCGCCTTCGGTCCCGGCAAAAAAGGCAAAGTCAAGACCTTCAAACGCATCCGGCGAAGCCTTAACCACATGAAACTGTTCGCCGGCAACCTCTTCGTCGCGTTCGCTGCGTGCCATGATGCGTATTTCATCAGTCGGAAAATTCCGCTCACGAAGCACTTTGATCATCTCGGTGCCGACGGCGCCGATACCCACGAGACCCACTTTGTATTTCTTTCCGCCCATGCCTTTCCTACGCAACTCGTTCGGCAATCAGATCGCCGACTTCCGTGGTCGAGTAGCCCATTTCGCCGGCGGCCAGGCCCTTGAGTTTCTTAGCAGTTACATACGCAACCGCGTTTTCAATTGACAGCGCGGCTTCGTGTTCGCCCAGCGTGTCGAGCAACATCGCGCCTGCGCAAATCGCTGCCAATGGATTAATAATGTTTTGGCCCGTGTACTTTGGTGCCGAACCACCGATTGGTTCAAACATGCTGACGCCTTCCGGATTGATGTTTCCCCCGGCGGCTATGCCCATGCCGCCTTGTGTGATCGCGCCCAGGTCGGTGATAATGTCGCCGAACATGTTCCCAGTGACAAGGACGTCGAACCATTCCGGATTCTTCACCATCCACATGCAGGCGGCATCGACGTGATAATAGTCTCTCCTTATCTCGGGGTATTTCTTTTCTCCCATCTCTTCAAACACACGCTCCCACAGGTCGTAAACGTAAGTGAGCACGTTTGTCTTGCCCACGAGACCCAATGTATTGTTTTTGTTGCGCCGCTTTGTGTATTCGAAAGCGTATTTCAGACATCGCGCAACCTGCTTATGCGTGTAAACCATGCTCTGAACGGCAACCTCGTCTTCCGTATGCTTGAGCGTGAAGCCTCCGATACCTGTGTAAAGTCCTCCCGTGTTTTCACGTACAATTACATAGTCGAGATCTTCCGGACCCTTGTGCTTTATCGGAG
>Ga0310125_10000583_pt1 | contig 17572 bp, 13 predicted proteins | sample CB11b_Tmax_Bot8__FD_203508 | JGI IMG/M metagenome (GOLD analysis project Ga0310125, IMG submission 203508) | Marine microbial communities from Western Arctic Ocean, Canada - CB11b_Tmax_Bot8 | ecosystem: Environmental > Aquatic > Marine > Oceanic | place: Canada: Western Arctic Ocean | collected... | reverse complement strand
AACGTGGTCAAGTCGCTCAAGGGGCAGGTGGCCGATTATGGCATGGCCTGCTCGCCGCTGGTCGTGGGCGAGATGGTGGTGGTCACACCGGGTGCTCCGGGTGCCGCTGTCGCCGCGTTTGGGCTGCAGGATGGTACACAGATCTGGACCGCCGCAGACGGACCGGCGGGGTACTCGTCACCAGCACTGATCAAGGCCGGAGGTCGATTGCAGGTGGTCGCCTTCCTGGGCGACAAGGCGGTGGGGCTCGATCCTGACCGGGGGACTCCGATCTGGAACTACCCCTACAAGACCGACTACGACTGCAACATCGCCACTCCGCTGCTCCACAAGGGTCACGTGTTTCTCTCGTCAGGAGAAAACCACGGCAGCGTGATGCTGGAACTCAAGAAGACAGGAACCGGGCTGGCTCCCTCGGTCGCCTGGCAAACTCAGGGACCCGGTGCCGACATGCGCAACGAATGGCAGACGTCGATCCTGCTGGGCGGATTCCTGTACGGCATGGACAACGTCGGCGGTGCCGGCCCGATCACTCACCTCGGCTGCCTCAACGCCACAACCGGCAAGCTGGCCTGGAAGAAGACCCGCTTCGGCAAAGGCAACCTGATTGCCGCCGATGGCAAGCTGTGGATCAGCACGCTGCGAGGAGAACTGGTGCTGGTGGCTGCTTCGCCCAAGGGGTTCCGTGAACTGGCTCGAGCCGAGGTGCTCGGACCGACCAGGCAGGCACCCTCGCTGGCACACGGCAAGCTGCTGATCCGCGACGACGCCGAGATCGTCTGCCTGGACATCAAGAAGCCCGCCGCTCGGTAGAGCACCGTCAGCAGCCGACCCGACCCCGGATTCAGCCCCAGGAAGGCCCCGCGCAGATGCCAGCCGAACTGCTCGATCGCGAGGAGTATGTCGAGCAGGTGTACTTCTTTCGGGCCTACCGCGATCGACTCGCCGACGCGGTGCCCTCGCAGGAAATCCTCGCCCAGGTCCGCGAGGAACTGCTCAGCACCACGCGGCTGCCGGTGGCCCTGGAAGTGATCGAGGGCGAGTTGCTGTTGCGGGGTCAACTGGTCGACGGAATGCTGCACCTGGGCCACTACTTCACTCCGTTTCAGATCTTCGTGATCGGTCAGTCCGAGGATGAGAAGGCGAAGTTCGACCAGTCCACGGCGCTGCACGTGCTCGAAAAGGAGGCCGAGTACCGGGCCGGGGAACCGACTCCGCAGGGGCTGTTCATTTATCACTTCGAGGCGATTTCGCGGAACCACCTGGGGTACGACCGGGGTCTCGAGGCGGTCGCCGCCGATCCGATCTACAGCGAGGACTTTCGCGAGTGGATCCTGAAGATCCGGACCGAGCTGGGGACGATCGACTTTGCCGACATGATCTATTTCCGCAGCGAACAGATGGTCGCCGACCAGCGACGCCGGCGGGGGGTCGACGACTGGCAGGCCGAATACCCGATCCTGTTCGGTCTCAAGGAAGGCCGCATCGCCATGGCCAACCGGGGCAAGGATCCGCTGTACATGTTCGCCGCACTGCAGCGGCAACTGCACTACCCCCAGGTGCCCAGGACCAGGCGGGCCCAGGACGTCGAGTTGGAACCGGTGCTGGAACGTCGACTGCAGACGATCGAAAAGCGGCTGCAGCTGGCCGAATCGGAACTCAAGGGAGGCGTCGATCTCTCGGAATTCTACGCCAGTCCCGAGGACGGACCGGATCCGCCAGATGCGTGAGCCATCACAGTCCCCCGAGATGCTCGACGGGCACCTCTACGACTACCCGGCCTACTACGACCTGATCTTTGGCAGTGATTGTGCGGCGGAGTTGTCGTTCTTCGAGGACTGTTTCGAGCAACTTGCCGGGCGGACGGTTCGGCGGCTGTTCGAACCGGCGTGCGGCACCGGCCGATTGCTGCACCGGCTGGCACGATCGGGCTACACCGTGGCCGGCAATGATCTCAACCCCCACGCCATCGCCTACTGCAACGCGCGGCTGCAGCGGGCCGGCCTGGAACCCTCGGCCCACGTGGGCGACATGTCCGATTTTCGCCTCCGCCCAAAGGCCGACGCCGCCTTCAACACGATCAACAGCGTTCGGCATCTCGACAGCGAATCCGTCGCACGCCGGCACCTGCAGTGTGTCGCTGATGCCCTGGCACGGGGGGGGATCTACCTGCTGGGTCTGCACCTGACCCCGACTCGCGGACCACGGGACATGGGCGAAACGTGGACCGCCCGACGGGGACACCTGGCCATCGTCTCGAACCTGCAGAGCCTCTCGATCGATCGACGGCGGCGGGTCGAGGAGTTCGAAATGACATTTGACGTCTACACGCCGACCCGCCATCGCCGCATCGCCGGGATTCTCAGCTACCGCACCTACACCGTCCGCCAGATCCGGCAGCTGGTCGCTTCGGTGCCCCAGTTCGAGTGGATCGAGTCGTTTGATTTCGCCTACGATATCTCCCGACCGATCCGCGTCGATGCCGAGACCGAGGACATCGTGCTCGTGCTGCGGAAGCGTTGACCGGGCCACGGATCCCTGCTGCACGCATCCATGCTGATTGACCCGTTTCGGTCACAGATCGTAGAATAAGACTGCGATCAGTCCTCCCGCCGTCCCGTCCCGGGAAGGCCGCTGCCTCCTGCCCCAACCCCTGGTACCAGCCCATGCGACCTGTCCTGGCTGCCTTGGTCGTGCTGTGGACCGCGCTGGTGGTATCGGCCGACGAGCCGCTGCTGGTGCGGCCCGACGTGGTCAGGCTGGGATCTCCCGAGGACACGGTCCAGGTGCTGGTCGAATCCCGGCGTGGTGACCGGGTTGTTGATCGGACTCGAGACGCGAAGTGGTCGGTGGTGGACCCGGCGACTGCGAGGGTGAACCAGGACGGCCTGGTGAGTCCGATGAGAGATGGCCGCACTCGGATCCGGATCACCGTGGGCCAGGCCACGCGGACGATCGATGTCCAGGTCGTCGGAGTGTCTCAACCGGCTCCGTTGTCGTTCCGCGACGACGTGATCCCGATTCTCAGCAAAGCCCGCTGCAACTCGGGCGGATGTCACGGCAAGGCCGAGGGGCAAAATGGGTTCAAGCTGAGCATATTCGGGTTCGATCCCGAGGCGGATCACGCGGCACTGGCAAAAGAAAAACGGGGCGGCCGGGTCTCACCGGCGGTGCCCGACAGCAGCCTGCTGCTGACCAAGGGCGCCGCCACGGTGCCTCATGGCGGAGGCCGTAAGCTGGTGCCCGGCGGGCATCGCTACCGCCGCCTGCAGAGGTGGATTGCCGAGGGGGCCCAATTCGACGTGCCGGGCCGGGTGTGTACCTCGATCCAGGTCGACCCTCCCCACCGACTGCTCGATACCCGACAGCAGCAGCAGCTCAGAGTGACCGCCACCGACGCCAGTGGCCAGACCTGGTGCGTGACGGCCGAGGCGGAATACGAGTCGAACAACGAGGTGATCGCCGGGGTCAATCGTCGCGGGCTGGTCGTCTCGACCGAGGTCCCCGGAGAAGCGGCGATCCTGGTGAGGTACATGGGCCAGGTGGCCGTCAGCCGCATCACCCGGCCTCAGCCGGGGATCGTCTTCCAGCGACCTGCCGAGCACAACTTCATCGACAAGCACGTGTGGGATCGGCTGAGTGCACTGGGGATCCCGCCCAGTGAACTCGCCGACGATGCCACCTTCATGAGGCGTGCTCACCTCGACACGATCGGCACGCTGCCCACCTCGCGAGCCGTGCGGGCCTTCCTGGCCGACAAGACGCCGGGCAAGCGAGACGCACTGGTGGCGAGACTGCTCGAACGCGACGAGTACGCCGACTACTGGGCGATGAAGTGGGCCGACGTGCTGAAGGTCGACAACCAGAAACTGAAGCCCGAGGTGACGGTGGCCGTCACGAGATGGCTCAGGCGGCAGATGGCAGAGAACGTGCCCTATGACCGGTTCGTCGACGAGATCCTGACCGTGCGAGGAACGACCCGGGACGAGACCCCCGCTGCGGTCTACCTGTCGCTGGTCTCGCCCGAGGAACTGTCCCGCTCGTTCAGCCAACTCTTCCTGGGCGTGCGGATTGCCTGTGCTCACTGTCATCACCACCCCTTCGAGAAGTGGGGGCAGAAGGACTACTTCGCACTCGCCGGGTTCTTCACCGGCGTCAAACGCAAAGGGGCTCCCGGCGGTGCCCAGAAAATTCTCGATGTCCCCGGCTCAGATCTCAAGCACCCCCGCAGCGGTGAGCTGGTGCCCACGGCCGGCCTGGGCAGCCAGCCGATCACGCTCAAGGACCCCACCGCTCGGCGAGCGGCACTGTCGCACTGGATGACCTCGGCCCAGAACCCCTTCTTCGCCCGCACCATCGCCAACCGGCTCTGGGCTCACTATTTCGGTCGCGGTCTGGTCGAGCCGATCGACGACCATCGCGCGACGAACCCCGCCTCGAACGAAGAACTGCTCGACGCCCTCGCCGCCCATCTCCGCGCCAAGAACTACGACCTCAAGGCCTTCACCCGCACCCTGCTCGCCTCACGGGCCTACCAGCTCTCCAGTTCCACCCTGCCCGACAACGAACTCGACGACCAGAACTACTCGCACGCTTCGCACAAGGCGTTGCCCGCCGAGGTGCTGCTCGACGCGATCTGCCAGTCGACGGGTGTGCCCGAAGAGTTCAACGGTTGGCCGCGGGGTTCTCGGGCAATCGAGATCTGGGACAACCGCCTGCCGTCGTACTTCTTCCAGATCTTCGGTCGGCCTCAACGGGTCACCGTCTGCGAGTGCGAACGGGGCAACGAGCCAAGTATTGCTCAGGCCCTGCACCTGATGAACTCGCCCGAGTCCTTCCAGAAGATCCGTCATCGGGACGGCCGGGCCGCCCGGCTGGCCGCCTTGAAGTTGACCGACGACCAGGTGCTGGACGAGTTGTTCCTGGCGACGTTGTCGCGGCTGCCCACCGACGGTGAACGGACGTTGCTGGCCGTGGCGTTTCGAGAATCGCCCGGAAAGCGTCGAGCGGCGATCGAGGATGTCCTCTGGACACTCTTGAACACCAAGGAGTTCCTGTACAATCACTAGGCTGGCGTGGTCGATAAGAGTAACGGACCACTCCGGTAGGTTTGGGGATCGAGGAAAGCCATGTTGAGTCTTTCGCTGGGACGCTCATTCGGTGACTCTTGCGACGGCCTGTCTCGCCGCAATCTGCTGCGGCTGGGTGGCACCGGTGCCCTGGCCGGGCTGTCGTTGCCGACCCTGCTGGAACTCCAGGCCAAGGCGGCCTCGGGTGACGGGGCCCAGGCCAAGTCGGTGATCATGATCTTCCTGGAAGGCGGGCCCAGCCACATCGACATGTGGGACCTGAAGCCGAACGCTCCCAAGGAGATCCGTGGCACCTTCGACCCGATTGCCACCAAGGTCCCCGGCACCCGCATCGGCAACATCCTGCCTCGCTGTGCCAAGATCACAGACAAGTTCACGATCCTGCGTTCGCATAGTCATCGGGACAACGGCCACCAGACCGGCAGGCACTGGTGCCTGACCGGCCGAGCGCCGACGTTCGGCGATGGCCAGGCCAACTCGACGCCCTTCAACGAGGTCTACCCGTCGATTGGGTCGATGATCTCGCGAGAACTCGGACACACCGGCGACGTGCCTCCCTACATCTGCGTGCCCGAACCGATGGGGCCGGGAGGACCGGGGTTCTACGGGGCCAAGTTCGCTCCCTTCGTGATCGAAACCGATCCGGTGCAGCCGGACTTCCAGGTCCGAGACCTCAACCTCGCCGCCGGAACCAGCCGTCGCCGTTTTGACCTGCGGCGGAGACTGCTCTCGGGGGTCGAAAAACTCGCCGAGGGTCGCTCGGGACGCGGACGGGCCGCCTCGATGTCGACCTACTACGAAAAAGCACTCGAACTGGTCACCTCGCCCGGTGCACGCCGTGCGTTTGACATGAATTCCGAGAACCCCAAACTGCGGGCCGAGTACGGCCTGACGTCGCTGGGTCAGTGTTGCCTGCTGAGCCGTCGGCTGGTCGAGGCGGGATGCCGGTTTGTTGGGATCAGCCACGGCAGCTGGGACACTCACGTCGACAACTTCACCAGCCACGAAAAAGCGCTGGTGCCTCATGCCGACGCCGCACTCTCGACGCTGCTGAACGATCTCGAGGATCGGGGTCTCCTGGAGGAAACCCTGGTGATCATGTGGGGCGAAATGGGACGGACTCCCAAGATCAACGCCAACGCCGGGCGGGATCACTGGGCTCAGTGCCAGAGCGTGATCCTGGCCGGTGGCGGGATCAAGAGTGGTGCGGTCGTCGGGGCCTCGGACTCCAAGGCCATGTACCCGACCACCACGCCGGTGGGCATCCAGGACCTGATGCGGACCATCCTGGGCCAACTGGGCATCGACGTCGATCGCCAGTACCTGACGCCGCTGGGACGACCGGTCCCCCTGGTCACCGGCGGGAAGTTCGTCGACGAACTGGTCTAGGGCGTCGGGGTCAACTACCCCAGCAACGGTGCACTCATGCCGCAAGGCTCCCTGTTGACCCGAGTCGTCCTCGCGGCCGCCTGTTCGCTCGTGTCGATCGCTTCACCTCTGCCCGCCCAGGCCCCGGGCGTGGGTCACACCTTCCCGGCCGGAGCACCGGCGGGCTCGACGATCGAGGTCCAGCTGGGTGGCTACGATTTCACTCCCGATGTCGACTTCTTCCTGCACCAGTCCACTGCCACGCTGAAGACCAGCGGTCCACTGGGCCGCCTGCTGGTGGCTCCTCCCCCCTACTGGTTTGGTCCCAAGGGCCGGACCACCGCGTTCAAGATCCCTCGAGAACTGACCGCCACCTTCACCTTGCCCAGCGACCTGCCCCGCGGTCCCATCCACTGGCAAGTCGCCAATGCCAACGGAGCCTCGGGCACGGCGGTCTTTTTTGTGGGCGACGGTCCCGAGGTGCTCGAGTCGCGACGCCAGTCCGAGGCCCAGTCACTGGGACAACTCCCCGTCACCGTCAACGGACGGCTCTCGCGAATCACCGAGGTCGATCTCTACACCCTGACCGCCACCGCCGACGGGTGCCTGAGTGTCGAACTCTACGCCCGTCGACTGGGAGCCAATTTCAACGGGACGCTCAAGGTCCGAGACGCCCGGGGGGCACTGCTGGCTGACGTGATCGACACTCGAGGTGAGGACTGCGCGGCCACGGTGTCGGTCAAGAAGGGACAACGCTACACCGTGGAAGTCGCCGACCTGGACCACCGCGGACACCGTTCGTTCGTCTATCGACTCGAACTGACCCCCGGACCTCGCCTGGTCACCAGCGTGCCCAGCGGCGGCAAGCCGGGTACAACCGCCGCGGTGACGTTCATCGGTTACGGCGTCAAGACCGGCACCGCACGTCTCGAAAGCCTCGTCAGCCAGGTCACTTTCCCCGCCGACACCTCCGGCCGCGGGTGGTTCGATTATCGACTAAAAACTCCCTTCGGCCAAACTCCTCCGCTGGCACTCCCCCTGGATGACCTGGTCGAGACAGTGGAACCGCTCACCGGAGGCGATCGCACGCTGGCCCCCGGCACCGCTGTCACCGGAAGGCTGGCCCGGCCCGACGAGGTCGACGAGTACACCCTGGAGGCCAAGGCCGGGCAGCTGTTCCGGCTCGAAGCGGTGTCGACACAGATCGGCACGCGGCTGGATCCGGTGCTGAGTGTGCTGGACGCCAAGGACAAGCAGCTGGCGCTCAACGATGACTTCGGCGGGACACTCGACGCCGGACTCGACTTCAAGGCCCCCGCCGACGGCACCTACCGCGTCCGCGTGCACAACGGCACCGGCGTGGCTGGCCGACTCGACTCGGTCTACCGCCTGACCGTCGCAATTCCGCGACCCGGCTTTGCACTCTCGATGCCCCAGTCCTTCGTCGCCCCCGTCGGCGGTAAGGCCCCCCTGACCCTCTCGTGTACCCGCACCGGAGGCTTCAACGAGGAGATCGTCGTCACGCTGGGTGGCCTGCCCGCAGGGGTCAAGGTGCCCGCGGAGATCAAGATTCCCAAGGGGAAGCCGTCGGTGAAGTTCGACGTCGAGGTGGCAGCCACGTCGGGCACCGATGTCGTGTTTCTGACGGCAACCGGAAACGCGATGGTCGACAAGAAACTCCTCAGCGTGAAGGCCCGCAGCCGCTTCTCGGGCAATCTGGTCGCTCGAAAGGCCACCGCCCGGTTCGACAACCGCATGCTGCTGGTCCGCAAGCTCGACTCCCCCGCGACACTCGAACTGATCGACCGCAACCGGCAGCGTCCGGTGCACCGGGGCACGACCTATCCGGCCGATTTCATCGTGAAGAGGGACAAGGGCTACACCGGAGCGATTCGCGTGCGGATGGCCGCCACGCAGCAGCGCCGGGTCCAGGGCATGCAGGGGCCGGTGCTGAAGGTGCCCGACGGAGCGGCACAGGTGCAGTACCCCTGCTTCATGCCCGAGTGGCTCGAGACGGACCGCACCACGCGGATGATCGTCCACTCGGTCGCCATCGTCGCCGATGCCAAGGGACGCAAACGCCACATCATCAAGGCGTCGACCGGCAGCATCACCATGATCCTCGAAGGAGCACTCCTGAAACTCGCTCACCGGGCCGGCGAATTGACCGTGTCGCCTGGAGGCAGTTTCGAGATTCCCGTCTCCGTGGCTCGCTCGGCCAAGCTCCAGGAAACCACCACCGTCCGCATCGAGCCGCCCGAGGCACTCAAGGGCCTGATCAAGGCGCAGACGCTGACTCTGAAACCCGGCCAGAAAACCGCGACGCTGAAGGTGATGACCCTGCCCGATGACAGGCTGAGCGGTGACTGGGAGATCAAGCTGGTCGCCACCGCACTGCAGGATGGTCGCTGGCCAGCGGTGTCCATCACGATGGTCCCCGTCCGCTTCCAGGCTGCCACACCATGAGACTCAACCGCCGAGAATTCCTCACCACCACCGCAGCCACCGCAGCCACCGCCACCACCGGGCTCGGCCTGCTGTCTCCCTGGCTGTGCAATCGTGTCGAGGCGGCTGATGCGGGCAAGTTGAGAATCACCGGGATCGAGTGGGACGAGATCCTGGTGCCCTACCACTCCTTCAACAGCCAGGCGCTGTTCCGGTACCACGGCAGAGGCCTGCAGTTGCGGACGATCTTCCGCGTCCGGACCAATTCGGACCTGGTCGGCCTGGGCGAGTCGTGGGGGGCGGCGTCGATGACCGACAAGGAGATGGCGCGGTACGTGGGGACCAGTCCGTTCCAGTGGCTGGGGGATCGCCGCAACCTGTTTCTGAACATGGCGCTGTACGACCTGATGGGCAAGTCGCTGGGCCTGCCGGCCTGGCGGTTGATCGGCCCGAAAGTCCGCGACCGGATCCCGGTGGCCGCCTGGACGGTGTCGCGATCGGGTGATGAGCTAGCCGAGGAGATCCGGCAGGCGGCCAGCCGCGGATATCGATGGCTGAAGTACCACATCGACCAGGTGCACAACGTCATCGACCAGGCCCGGGCGATGCAGAAGGTCGCCCCCCGCGGGTTCCGCGTGCAACTCGATTTCAACGCCAACGCCGCCTACAAGGACATCTCCCCCATCCTCAGGGAACTCGGCAAGTTCCCGGTGATCGGTCGGATCGAGGATCCCATCGCCACGGCCGATCGCGACGGGTACCGCAAGCTGATCGCCGAGTCGGAGATCGAGTTGTTGATCCATCACGGCCCGGTCAACTACCTGGTCGACAGGGCCTGCGACGGCTACATGGCCGGTCACGCTCCGATCGGGCATGCGATCAAGGTGGCCGGCGTGTCCGAGGAGTCGGGGCTGCCGTTCATGCTGCAGCAGGCCGGCGGGCAGATCAACCAGGCCTTTTTGGCTCACGAGGTGGCGGTCTTCCCCAGTGCCACGATCGATCACGTCAACCTGGCCCACCTGTGGACCGACGATGTCACCACCACTCGGACGAAGGTGACCAACGGCACGATCCCCGTCCCCCGCGGCCCGGGGCTGGGCCTGAAACTCGATCCCGAAAAGCTGGAAAAGTACAAGAAGGCTCCTCGGCCCAGCTACCAGCCCTTCCTGGTCAAGATCACCTACCCCGACGTGATCATCATCGTCCGCCACGACGCTCACCGGCCCGGCTGCACCGACAACCTGAGGTTCCTGGGCCGGTTGATGAAGGGTCAGCTGGGGAAAGACCCGATCCCGGGGCCGCGTCCGGGATACGCCAACCGCGTGACCTGCCAGTTCCTGGACCGGAAGAACTGCGGCGAGTTCGACCGGTACTGGAAGGCCACCAAGCGAGGCGCCCTGCTAGTGGATCCGCTGGGCCGCTGAGCTGGGCTAGATCGTGCCACCATAGATGGCGTTGCTGCCGAGCAGTTCTTCGATCCGCAGCAACTGGTTGTACTTGCAGATCCGGTCGGTCCGGCTGGCCGAGCCGGTCTTGATCTGGCCGGTGTCCAGCGCGACGGCCAAATCGGCGATCGTCGTGTCTTCGGTCTCGCCCGAGCGGTGGCTGATCACCGCCGTGTACCCGTTCTTGCCGGCCAGCTTCACCGCCTCGATCGTCTCGGTCAGAGTGCCGATCTGGTTCACCTTGACCAGGATGCTGTTGCCCACACCCTTCTCGATCCCGTCGGCCAACCGCTTGACGTTGGTGACGAACAGGTCGTCACCGACCAGCTGGCAGCGGTCGCCGATTGCGTCGGTCAGCAGCTTCCAGGTGTCCCAGTCGTCTTCAGAGCAGCCATCTTCGATCGAGCAGATCGGGTACTTGTCGACCCAGTCGGTGAGCAGTTCGACGACCGCTTCGGGATCGACGTCCTTGCCGTCGAGGTGGTAGAGGCCGGTGTCGGTGTCGTAGAACTCGGTCGCGGCACAATCCAGTGCGATCTGGACCTGGCCGCCGGGCTCGTAACCGGCCTGCTCGATCGCTTCAAGAATCGCCGTGATGGCCGCCTCGTTGCTCTCGAGATTCGGAGCAAACCCGCCCTCGTCTCCGACGGCGGTGTTGAGTCCCTGTGCGGAGAGGACCTGCTTGAGGTTATGAAAGATCTCGGCTCCACAGCGAAGTGCCTCGCTGAAACTCTCGAACCCCAGCGGCATCACCATGAATTCCTGGATGTCGATCGAATTGTCGGCGTGTTCTCCGCCGTTGATGATGTTCATCATCGGTGCCGGCAACCGGTTGGCTCCGACTCCACCCAGGTAGCGGAACAGCGGCAGGTACGAACTGCGTGCTGCCGCGTGGGCCGAGGCGAGTGAGCAGGCCAGGATCGCGTTGGCTCCGAGGTTCGACTTGGTCTCGGTGCCGTCCAGTTCGAGCATCCTGCGGTCGATCTCGACCTGGTTGGTCACGTCGAGATCGATCAGCACGTCGACGATGCGGCTGTTGACGTTGTCGACGGCCTGGCGGACTCCCTTGCCGAGATAGCGGCTCTCGGCGTCGGTATCGCGGAGTTCATGAGCCTCGTGCTGACCGGTACTGGCACCGCTGGGCACCGCCGCCCGACCCACCACGCCCTCTTCGGTCGTGATGTCCACTTCGACGGTCGGATTTCCTCGACTGTCGAGGATCTCGCGGGCGCGGACGGCCGTGATTGCTGTACTCATCGCGTGCTGTTCCTGCTGGGTGGCGTCTGCGGTTCCGTTGTAGCAGGTGACGTGGAGTGCATCCACGACGCGTACAGACGCCTGTGTTTCGAGAGCATCGACCGGTCCCGGGGCGTGGCAGCAGCGGTTGACCCGAGGCCCTCGGAAGCGGAGTTGCCGGGGAATCCGGCAGGAACGGGCACGTCGCCGCGGGGGGCCGGACCCTGTAGAATAGGCCCTGCTGACTCCTGACGGGATCAACGCCATGAGCCGAGTGCTCGAACCCATGGACCCTCAACTGACCTCGATCCAACCCGGTGGCGGGGTGGTGATCCGTCTCGAGCTGGCCTGGGGCGTGCTGCGACGGCTGTGGCTGAAGACCTTCCGACGTGGCTACCTGAAGCGGATGGCAGACCTCAGGCAGGGTGAAGGCAACCCGTGTCCCCACGAGGTGCTCGATCCACGCGACCTCAAGTTCCATCGCAACCAGCCCGGTTACTGCTGGCGACTCCAGGACGACCCCTTCGCCTGGCGTGACCGGTTGCCGTTTGTGCGAGTTGGCCTGGCCGAATTGCTGGTCTTTTCGGCCATGACCTGGGGCCCCGCGGTGGGGATGGCCGGGTGGCTGATCTCGGGTCGATCGATCCCACCGGCCTGCTGTCCCGACTGGGTCGGCTGGATCTGCGTGGCGTTGCTGGGTGGCGTGGGACTGGTCATCGCCTGGTTCTTCCGCAACCCCAACCGCATCCCCCCCGACGACCCCGACGCGGTCCTCTCGCCCGCCGACGGCAAGGTGGTGGAGATCCGCGAGATCGAACACGAGGAGTACATCGGCGGCCCGGCGGTCCAGATCGGCATCTTCCTGTCCCTGTTCAACGTCCACGTCAACCGCAGCCCTCGACCCGCCCGGGTCATCGGACTCAGCTACCGCCGTGGCAAGTTTCTCAACGCCGGACGGCCCGAGGCGTCCCAGGAAAACGAGCAGCTGGCGGTGAGACTCGAGGAGACCGGTGGCAGCGAGCGGCCTCTGATCGTGAGGCAAATCACCGGGCTGATCGCTCGACGAATCGTCTGCTGGTTGAAGCCCGGTGACACGTTGTTCTCGGGTGAGGTGTTTGGGATGATCAAGTTGGGGTCAAGGACCGAGCTGGTGCTGCCTCGCGAAGAGGGTCTCGAGCTGGTGGTCGAACTGGGTCAGATGGTGCAGGCCGGAACCAGCGTGATGGCTCGCTTCGCCTCGGATCGTCCTCGAGGAGACGCATCATGAAAGGCCGCCGCAAGCTGTTTGCCGTCTTGCCGACGATGCTGACCCTGGGCAACCTGATCTGCGGGTTCGGCTCGATCACGATCTCGGCCAAGCTGGTGCAATCCGACAACACGCTGCCCTTCCTGGCACTGCTGGGTACCACCGCGGCACGCGAGGGACAGGGGCTGCTGATCGCGGCGGTGCTGATCTACGTGGCGATGATCTTCGACGCCTTCGATGGCAGCGTGGCGAGGTTGACCAATCAGACGAGTGAATTCGGAGCCAATCTCGACAGCCTCTGCGACGTCGTCAGTTTCGGCATCGCTCCGGCCTTCCTGATGCTGCAGTTCACCCGGATCTACGCTCCTCACTCTCTGTGGGAGGACCCCGGCAGCCACCTGCAGCGGTTGCTGTTTGTGATCGCCGCGTTGTATGCCGTCTGTGCCGCTCTGAGGCTGGCGAGGTTCAATTCCGAGACCGACGAAGAGGACACTCACGCCGAATTCAGCGGCCTGCCCTCGCCGGCAGCCGCCAGCGTGGTGGCCAGTATCCCCATCTCCTACCTGCTGCTGGTGCGGTCGACCGAAGAATCCAACGCGGCGGTTGCCAATTGGGCTGGTCATGCACTGCAACTGGTGTTGCCGCTGGTCACGCTGGCCGTGGCCTGCCTGATGGTCAGCCGCATTCGCTATGTGCACGCTGTCAATCACCTGTTGCGTGGCCGCCGGGGACGTGCCCACATGATCAAGTTGGTCTTCGCACTGGCGGTCGTGTACTGGCAACACGAGATCGCGATCCCGTTGATCCTCTGCTGGTACGCCTTCGCGCCGCCGGTCCGATCGCTGTTCCTGATGGTGTTTTCGCGGCGGCTTCCCAAACCGACCGAAATCTGACAGATTCACTCCATGTTCACAGGCCTCGTCGAAGCACGCGGATCCGTCATCGAACTGGTCGACGATCCGCCGGGACGGAGACTGAAGGTGGAAGTGGGGGGGCTGTGGGCTGCCGAGTCTTCAGCCGGCGACAGCGTGGCGATCAACGGCTGCTGCCTGAGCGTGGTGGAGATCGGGGAGTCGAGCCTGGAGTTCCAGGCCGGGCCCGAGACCCTTGCCCGCACCAACCTCGGACAACTCACACCCGGTGCCCCCGTGAATCTCGAACGACCACTCCTCGCCACAGGGCGGCTGGGAGGCCACTTCGTGCAGGGGCACATCGACTCAACAGCCCGCGTGGTCGATGTGACCCGCGACGGTGAGTGGGTGACGATGTGGTTCGAGGTGCCCGCCGCGCTGGCCGTGCAACTGGTGCCCAAGGGCTCGGTTGCCGTCGACGGCGTCAGCCTGACGGTGGTCGATGTCGAGGCCAACCGGTTCAGCGTCGCCCTGATTCCTCATACACTCGACCTCACCACCCTGGGCGTTCGAGGCGCGGGAGGGCATGTGAACATCGAGACCGATGTCTTGGCCAAGTATGTGCAGAAGCTGGTCAGTGGAGACCAGGCCGACCAGGCCGACTCTGGGGGCCACTGCTCATGAAGAACGCCGTTCGGCAGACTCGCAGCCACCTGATGGAACTCTTCGCCCGACACGGCTTTCATCCTCGGACCGACTTCGGCCAGAACTTCCTGATCGACCTGAACCTCGTCGATCTGCTCGCCCGCGAAGGACGGCTCGGACCCGACGACGTGGTGCTGGAAGTCGGCACCGGGACCGGCAGCCTGACCGCACAACTCGCGGCGTTCGCCGCGGAGGTGATCACTGTCGAAGTCGACAGCCGGATGGTGCAACTGGCTCACGAGGTCGTCGACGGACTCTCCAACGTGACGCTGCTGCACCAGGACGCACTCGAGAACAAGAACCACCTGGCTCCTGAAGTGCTCGAGCTGATTGCCAGGCGGCTGGAGGAGGATCCCCGTCGGCGGCTGAAGCTGGTGGCCAACCTGCCCTACAGCATCGCCACCCCCATCGTCTCGAACCTCGTCGCCACCGAGATCGACTGGGAACGGATCGTGGTGACGATCCAGTGGGAGCTGGCCGAACGGATGACCGCCTCGCCGGGGACCCGCGAATACGGAGCACTCTCGGCCTGGCTGCAGGCTCAGTGCCACGTCAAGACGCTCAGGCGATTGCCGCCAACGGTCTTCTGGCCGCGGCCGAAGGTGCAGAGTGCGATCGTCAGGCTGGTGCCCGACCCCTTCGGCAGGCGACGGATCATCGACCGAAGCTTCTTTCTGGATTTTCTGCGTCGAGGGTTTCACCTGCGGAGGAAGCACTTCCGGGGAGTGCTGGCCGGGATGTACCGCAAGCAGATCACCAAGCCGGAGATCGACTCGGCGATGGCCGAAACGGGGATCCCCGAGAAGACTCGAGCCGAACAAATCGATGTGGCTGGTCTGGTGGAACTGGCCAATCGTCTGTATCAAAGGATCAACTCGCAAAACGACGACAAGCAGGGAGTCTGACGCCATGGACAGTCGGATCGCCTACCGCGGTTACACCTTCGACGACGTGCTGCTCGAACCGCTCTACAGCGCCATCCTGCCCTCGCAGGTCGATGTTGGCAGCCAGCTGACTCGGAACATCCCCCTGCACCTGCCGGTGGTCAGCAGCCCGATGGACACGGTCACCGAGAGCGACATGGCGATCGGGTTGGCCCAGGAGGGTGGGATCGGGATCATCCACAAGAACATGACCATCGAGCAGCAGGCTCTGGAGGTCGAGCGGGTGAAGCGGAGCGAGCACGGTGTGATCGTCGATCCGGTCACGCTGCCACCGGATGCGACCGTCTCCGAGGCGTCTCGGATCATGGACGAACGCAATATCGGAGGCGTCCCGATCACCGTAGACGGACTCCTCAAGGGAATCCTCACCCGCAGAGATCTCAGGTTCCTCGATTCTCCGGAGACGAAAATCGAGGAGGTGATGACCAAGGACAACCTGGTGACGGCCGCCGCGGAGACCACTCTCGAGGACGCTCAGAAGATTCTGCTGGAAAACAAGGTCGAGAAACTGTTGTTGGTGGATCGAGATTACCGATTAAAAGGATTAATCACGATCAAGGACATCGACAAGACCCTGAGGTTTCCGCTGGCGTCGAAAGACACTCGAGGACGCCTGAGGGTCGGTGCTGCGGTCGGCGTAATGGATTACGACCGGATCGAGGCGCTGCTCGAAAAGGGTGTCGATGTGCTGGTCGTCGACAGTGCCCATGGGCACTCGAAAAACGTGGTCGATACGGTCAAGGAGATCAAGCGACGGCACGAAATCGACGTGATTGCCGGAAATGTGGCCACCACCGAAGGAGCTCGTGACCTGCTGATGGCAGGAGCCGACGCGATCAAGGTGGGAATCGGGCCCGGTTCGATCTGCACCACGCGGATCATCTCCGGTGTCGGAGTCCCACAACTGACGGCGATCGTCAACACGGCCAAGTCCATCGCAGATTCCAACGTGCCGATTATCGCTGACGGAGGGATTCGTTACAGCGGAGACATCACCAAGGCGCTGGCCGCAGGGGCCCACGTCGTCATGCTCGGCGGACTGCTCGCCGGACTCGACGAAAGCCCCGGCGAACTGATCCTCTACCAGGGCCGCAGCTTCAAGCGGTACCGGGGCATGGGATCGCTGGGAGCCATGGTCCAGGGCAGCAGCGAACGATACCGGCAAAGCGGGAACGAGACAGGACAAAACAAGGCCAGGAAACTGGTGCCCGAAGGGGTCGAGGGACGAGTGCCTCACAAGGGACCACTCAACAACTTCCTCTACCAATTGATCGGCGGCCTGAGGGCCGGCATGGGTTACCTGGGAACCAAGACAATCTCGGAGTTGAGGACGGAGTCGCGATTCATTCAGATTTCGCCGGCCTCCGTCAGGGAGAATCACCCCCATGACATCGCGATTACTCAAGAAGCACCCAATTATACGGCCGAGCATTCGCCGATGGAGGCGACCTGATCTGCTGGTGGGCCCACTCGCCCTGGCAATCGCCGTAATCGGGATCACCACCTCGACCAGCTACGCCGAAGAACCCGCACCGGCCTTCGTACCGCCTCGAGTCGCGATCCAGGGATTCGCCGATCCGGTCTCATCGACAAGCACCAGGGCACCACTGATCTCGCCCGATCAAAGACCGGTCGAAACTCCAGACGCTGTCCCGGCCGCTGTCCCGGCACAAGCCCCGCTGCCATCGCAACAGACGCAGGTGCGGAGCATAGCCAGGCTGATCCAGGTGGCGGCCGAGCCGAAGGCTCCGATCGCCAGCGATCCCAAGCAACTCCGCAAGATCACCACGATCCGACCGTTTCAGGACTACTCGCCCCTGGGCCAGCCTGCGGTGAATCGCAAGCCCGAGGAGTTGAAGTTGGGAGGCGATGAGTTTCCCGAGCGACTCTTCGAGTCCCAGGTGTATCGCTGGAAGCCCTCGGACCTGCACCACTTCCCGCTCTACTTCGAAGACCCCCCACTGGAACGCTACGGTCACACTCACCACGAACTGCTGCAGCCGTTCATCTCGGCCCATCGCTTCGGCACCCAGTTGATCGGCCTGCCCTACCAGATGGCGATCGACCCGGTTCTCAAGAAGACCTACGCCCTGGGCTGGTATCGCCCGGGTGAGCCGGCTCCGATGCTGCTGTACCAGGTGCCGTGGAATTCCGAGGCGGCGGCCGTCGAGGCGGGGGTGCTCACCGGACTGTTTTTCCTGGTGCCCTAGCCTGATAGGCCTGATAGGCTGGAAACGCTGGA
>Ga0310125_10000581_pt1 | contig 17578 bp, 14 predicted proteins | sample CB11b_Tmax_Bot8__FD_203508 | JGI IMG/M metagenome (GOLD analysis project Ga0310125, IMG submission 203508) | Marine microbial communities from Western Arctic Ocean, Canada - CB11b_Tmax_Bot8 | ecosystem: Environmental > Aquatic > Marine > Oceanic | place: Canada: Western Arctic Ocean | collected... | reverse complement strand
TGATTGGCGCGGTCTCGTCGAGCTGGGCCTTCGCCGATGAGCCCGTCGGTCTGCTGACGCCAATCGAAGACATGATGGAGTTGCTGCAACGCGACCTTACAGGGGCACAGCAGCGGTCTGGGCCGACACACGACGCCGAATCGGGATGGCTGCAGTTTGGGACACCGCTCTCTGTCTCCGGTGCCGGCCCGGAAACACTGCGTCTGCTGACCGAGCTTCTGGCAGAAATGGATCTCGAGCCACTGGCGGCCACCGCCGGTTCGGGCGCCGCCGAGACTGCACCCATGGAACTGCAACCTGGTAGTGCCGTGGGCATTCAGCTCGTAGGTGGTGATCTGAGCATCGCTGGGATCGGCACGGTGACATATGTCGATGGCAACCACCTCGTCGCCTTCGGACACGATCTGGTCGGCAGCGGCGCCGTTGATCTGCCCCTTACGGGTGCCCACATCCACGGTGTCCTGTCAAATCACTCGATCTCGTTCAAACTCGGCTCGACGACGGCCATCGTTGGTGCGGCTCGTCAGGACCGTTTCAGCGGCATCGCCGCTGTTACCGACGAACGCGCCCGGACCTTGCCGATGACGGTCGAGGTTCGGACCTCTACCACGACAGACCGGTTCTCCTTTGACCTCGCTCGGCATCGATTCTACACGACGAGCATGGCACAGGTGTCGTTGATGACCTCCCTGGAATCGGCGGCCAAAGCTCGCGGCGATGCCAGTGTCCGATTGCGTCTCGATCTTGCCTTGCAGGATGGGCGCGAACTCTCCTGGAATCGGGTGTATACGGGGTTGAGTGCTCCCGTCAGTGCGGCGCTGGGGACGGGTCGCCCCTTGCGGGCGTTGGTGCAGTCCGCCTTCGAGGATATCGAGGTCGTCCGGATCGATGCCCAGGTAGAAATCGACGAAACGATCCATGCCGCCCGCATCGCCGGTGCACGCCTGTCACATGCGTCGATCGCAGCGGGATCGATGGCACAACTCACCGTGCAGCTCGTGCCATTCCGGGCGGCCCCGCGTGACATCGTCATCCCTATCAGCATCCCCGCCGAGGCGACAGGCACCGTGCAGATGCGCATCGGCAGTGGTGCCGCCGCCGCCGCGTGGGAACAGAACCGCTGGCCGCAAGTGCGACCTGGTGACAGTGACGAATTGTTGCAGCGGTTGGCCCAACCAGCGCTTGATGACGAACTCGTCGTTGAATTGTTCACCGAAAAACCAGGTCTTGCCGTCGGCGGACGCGAGCTACCGGTGCCACCCCCTTCCGTGCAACGGTTGTTGACTGAGACGCATACGGCGGGCATGGTGCGACCATTGTCGGTTCATATTCTGGGCCGGCAGCAACTGCACACCGGATACGTCTTGCAGGGCGAGCATCTGCTGACCGTACACATTGACTCGAAAGGCATCCGATGAAGGGCGTTCTGGCGCCAGTCACGCTGCTGTTGTGTTGGGCCTTCAGCGGTGCCAGGGCTGTGGAACCCGTCACGCTCCTTCACGGTCGGTTCCAAGACTTTGCCAAGGGTAGCGGCCAGGGCGTGGCCATCGATGCTGATGGCAGGCTGAGGCTGGCGCCATTGCCACTGCCACTGGCCGCGACCGGGGCCCAGCGTGTCTGGGACCTGCAGGTCGCTGGCAAGGCGCTGTGGATCGCCACCGGGGACGATGGACAAATCTACCATCTTGAACAGGACGAGGAACCCCGGTTGTTGCTGGACTCGCCGGAGATCGGAATTCATGCCCTCGCCGACGCCGGCAACGGCGGCATCTACGCCGGGACCTCTCCCGATGGCATCATCTACCACGTTGCCACAGATGGCACGGTGGAGACCGTGGCTCGCACCGAGTCACGGTATGTCTGGGACCTGGCGGTGGACGACGACGCGCTCCTCGCCGCCACGGGGAGCCCGGCGCGCGTCATCCGTCTGCAGGATGGCGAGAGTACAACATGGTTCGAAGCCCCTGGCGACAGCCACGTCCGCTGCCTCGTGCAGGTCGGGGACCGCTGGTTTGCGAGTACCGCCATCGCCGGTATCGCCGCCACGGCAGATGGCGCCGTGACGCACGCCCGGATCTACGAAGTGCAGCAGACGCACAGCCGTCTCATACTAGAAACCGATTTTGAAGAGATCACATTTCTGCTCGCCCTTGGCGACACGCTATTTGCCGCCGCCACCACGACGCCCACCGGGGATGGTGATTCAGACGCACCCAGATCCGCCCTGCTGCGCGTCGAACCGGGTGGCGCCGCCTTCCCGATCTGGCAGGGACGGGGGGTATTCGCCGGACTGCTGCCAGCGGTTGAGGGTGGGCTCACCGCAGTACTGCGCGAACCGGGACGGGTGCTGCGCATGCAGACCGACGGCTCCGCTTTTGTGCGTGTCGCCAGCGTCGATTCAATACAACCCAACACCGTCGCCAGGTGGGCTGATCATCTCGTGATTGGCGATGGTACCAGTGGCCGACTGTTTCAGCTGACCACTGCCCCTGGGGACAGCGGCTGGTTCGATGCGCCGGTAGAGGATCTCGGCGCCCACGGCCATTGGGGCAGCATCGAGTGGCAGGCACAGGAGCCAGACGATTCGCGAGTGCAACTACGCACGCGTTCCGGCAATAGTGCTGTACCGGACGATAACTGGAGCGAGTGGTCCGCCGTCCTGCGTGCATCGGGGCAGAAGATCGCCAGCCCCGCGGCGCGTTATCTGCAGTATCGGGTCATCCTGCGAGGCGATGTCGACGCCAGCCCCACCGTCCGGCGCATCTCTTTTTCGGCGCGACAGACCAACGTGCCCCCCCGCATCGAGTCGCTGAGCACTTTCGCCTATCGGGGCAATCCGCAGGCTCCGGGACCCCTGCCGCCACAGTCGGCCAATGGCAGCAAGAGCAGCTTCCGCCTGCCACAGAGCAAGTCCCTCCGCATGGTGCGCTGGCAGGCGGAGGATGCCAATCACGACAAGCTCCGTTTCAGCATCTACCTGCGAGGGGAAACCCAGCAGGAATGGAAATTGATCGAGCAGGATCTGGAACTCACGTCGGTATATTGGGACACGGAGACGATGCCGGAAGGCATGACGCAGTTGCGTCTCGTCGCCTCTGACGCGGACCACAACCCAGCGGTCGGAGCGCTGCAAGACGAGTATATCAGCGAACCCTTTCCCATCGACAACAGTCCACCCGTGGTCGAACTGAGCACAAGTCGTGCGGGCAACACCACCGTCGTGGAGGCGAGCTTTGTCGATCGGGTGACATCGGTGCGCGGCGCCAGATACAGCCTCGACTACGAAGATCACGGTCCCCGTCTGGCACCGACGGATGGACTGTTCGACAGCCGTCGGGAACAGGCCGTCTTCGAACTCGAGGACCTGGCCGCCGGAGAACATGTGATCGCCGTGCAGGCGTGGGATCAACTCGACAACGTCGGCGTCGCTCGCATCGTCGTCATCATCGAGTAGTCCTCCCGTGGATTTGGCTTCTCGCGATCACGACCACATGCGCCGGGCCTTGCGCCTGGCGGCTCGGGGTCGTGGCCGCGTCAGTCCGAATCCGATGGTTGGCGCAGTCATCATCGATGCTGCAGGACAGGTCGTGGGCGAGGGTTATCACCATCAGATCGGCGGCCCACACGCAGAAGCCTATGCGCTGCAAGAGGCGGGGGAGCACGCGCGCGGTGCGACACTCTACTGCACGCTGGAGCCATGTACCGTCGCCGGTCGTACACCGCCCTGTGCAGATGCCGTCATCAGCGCCGGTATCCGACGTCTGGTCTGTGCTCTAGCCGATCCCGACGAGCGCGTCTGCGGTAGCGGCTTTCAGCTGTTGCGGGAGGCTGGAATCGACGTCGACATCGGCGTGGGCGCCGGAGCGGGGGCGACACTCATCGATGCCTATCTGCATCACCGGCGATCCGGTAGGGCCCTGATGACGCTGAAGCTGGGACAGACCCTCGATGGCCGCATTGCCACCCGCGATGGCCTCTCCCGCTGGATCACCGGTGAGGCCGCGCGACGGCACGCACACCGCTGGCGGTCCTGGGTAGACGGGCTCATGGTCGGCGCCGGTACCGTACTGGCCGACGACCCGGCGCTGACGGTGCGCCATGTGCGGGGTCGCGATCCACGCCCCATCGTCATCGATGGCCGGCTGCGCTGCGCCCTGTCGGCGAAGGTCTTCCGTGGCCGGGAGCCGATATTGGTAACGGCGGCATCGACGCCACTGGCACGCCGGCAGCAGTTCATCGACGGTGGTGTCGAAGTCTGGGATTGCCCCGACGAGGACGGCGTCATCGACCTGGGTCATGTGGCGACGCGTTGTGGTGCCGCCGGTATGACGCAGGTCATCGTCGAGGGGGGGCGCACGCTGGCAGCAGCCGCGCTGGGCGATGGCGCCATCGACGATGTCATGATCTACATCGCACCCCGGTTCCTGGGGGGTGATGCCATCGCCGGCATCGGCGACCTTAAAATCGAGACACTCGATGTGACGCCACGACTTGCAGGCGTACACAGCAAGCGGCTGGGTGAGGACCTGCTGGTGACCGGAAAGGTGGTGGGCTGACTTTGTTCACAGGACTGGTCGAGGAAGTGGGTTATGTGGGCCGCATCCAGCGGATCCATGACGGTCTGCAGCGCTTGGAGATCAGGGCGGCCACGGTTGTCGAGGATCTGTCTCTGGGTGACAGCATCAATGTGAACGGTGCCTGCCAGACGGCGGTGGCTTGCACGGCGGCAACCTTCACTGTCGAGTCGGTCGCCGAGACCCTGCGGGTGACCACGCTGGGCGAGCTGAAGGTGGGGGACCCGGTCAATCTGGAGCGCTCCCTGCGCCCGAGCGACCGGATGGGAGGGCATATCGTCTTGGGTCACGTCGATGGTGTCGGCAGCGTGCGACGTCTCGATCACATTTCTGGTGACACCGTCCTCGAGGTGGCACCGCCAAAAGGGTTGGTCAAATATGTGGCCGGCAAAGGATCGGTTACCGTCGACGGCATCAGTCTGACGGTTGCGTCCGTCACTGCCGACGGTGCCTTTACCATCGCTATCATACCGCATACATTAGCACATACGAACCTTCAGCAGGTCCGCGCCGGAGACCACGTCAACCTCGAGGTTGACATTTTGGCGCGTTACGTCGAGCGCTTGCTGGCTACCGGCACCCCGCCGGCGGGCCTCTCTCTCCACGGCCTGCGCGACATGGGATACTGAGACGAGGATATGCCCGGCACTGACCGGGCTTTTTTGGCTGTGCCTGACTTCAATACCATCGACGAGGTCGTCGAAGAACTGGCGGCAGGACGGATGATCGTCCTTGTGGACGAGCGTGCCGTGGACGTTGACGGGGCAGAGCTCGTGGGCGAAGGCGAACTGATCATGATCGCCGAGTTGGCCGACTCCAATTCGGTCAACTTCATGGCCCGCCGCGCCGGTGGCCCGGTCTATGTTGCCGCCGACCTCCCGCGCCTGGAAGCCCTTGGGCTGCAACAGACACAGACTCAGGGCCCACGCGGCGCGGCGTACATGGGCTCGGTAAATGCCCGCGCCGCCGATGGTACCGGTGTTTCCGCACATGATCGAGCCTTGACAATCCGCACCCTCGCCGACCCGGACGCCACCCAGGCAGATTTTTCGCATCCCGGGCATGTGACCCCCATTGCAGCCCAGTCCGGGGGTGTCCTGCGTCGTGCAGGCCACACCGAGGGTTCGGTGGATCTCGCCGTACTGGCCGGGCATCAGCCACTTGCCGTGCTGGCGTCGATCCTCAATGACGACGGCGAACTGGCCTCGACTCCCTACCTGCTCGAGTTTGCTGCCACCCACGGGCTCAAGGTGGCCACGATCCGTGACCTGATCGCGCACCGGCGTCGATCCGAAAAGCTTGTCGAGCTGCAGGCCCGCGCAAAAATGCCGACAAGACACGGGGATTTTACCGCCTACGCATACCGGTCCCTCGTCGACGGCAGCCCTTATATCGCCCTTGTCATGGGGGATGTCAGCGACGGATCGCCAACTCTGGTGCGCATGCACTCCTGTTGCGTCACTGGGGATGCCCTCGGATCCAGTCTGTGCGACTGCGGCGAACAGTTGGAGAGCGCCATGGAAATGATCGCCGAGGCCGGACGAGGTGTCATCGTCTATATCCAGAGTCATGAGGGCCGGGGCATCGGCATTCTGCACAAGCTAAAAGCCTACGAACTGCAGCAGGAACAAGGCCTCGACACCATCGAGGCAAACCACGCACTGGGACTGCCCGCCGATTCACGCGACTACGGGATCGGCGCCCAGGTGTTACACGATCTGGGTCTGCGGGAGTTGCGGTTGCTGACCAACAACCCGCGCAAGCGGGTCGGCCTTGATGGCTACGGCTTGACCGTCGTCGAGCAGGTATCGATCGAGGCTTCTCCGAATCCGCACAACATCCGCTACCTGCGCACAAAGCGCGATCGGATGGGACATGTCACCCTGCTCAACGAACCCGAGGGACCAGATGCCCAAAGTGCATGAGGGCAAACTCGACGCAACAAGCCGTCGGTTTGCCGTCGTCGTCGCCCGCGTCAACAGCCTAGTCACCGGTAAACTGCTCGACGGCGCGCTCGACTGTCTACGTCGTCATGGCTGCCCTGAAGAACAGGTCGAAGTCGCTTGGATACCGGGTTCCTTTGAACTGCCTCTGGCAGCCAAGAAGCTCGCCGCCACGGGTCGCTTTGATGCGGTTGTGTGTCTGGGCGCCATCATCCGCTCTGAAACCCCGCACTTCGACTTCGTCGCCAACGAAACGGCTCGGGGCATCGCCCGTGTCGGCCTCGACAGTGGCGTGCCGGTGATCCTCGGCGTCATCACCACCGACGACGTCGAGCAGGCCCTCAACCGCGCCGGTCTGCGGTCGGGCAATTACGGTTGGAATGCCGCCATGAATGCGATCGAAATGGCGGACTTGATGGCTGGATTTGGCCAGTCCTGAAATGGCTGACCACACTGCCGGATGATGAACTCCACTGACGACACGAGACAGCAACAGCGCCGATGGGATGATGACGAGTGGGGGGGCGAGGATGATGAGATCCTGCCGGACACGCGCGCCGGCGCTCGACGGCTGGCATTGCAGGCCCTTTATTGGGAGGTCGCCTCGCCGGGACAACTGGAAGAGGCCCTGCGACAACGGGCGACGGCGGCGAGTATGGGAGTTGACAACGTCGAGTTTGCTGGTTCGCTGGCCCGTGGTTGCATCATACACAGCGCGGAGATCAAGGAACTCATCGCCGCCACCGCCACCAACTGGCATCCCTCACGGATCGCCCGTCTCGACGGACTCATCCTGCAACTGGCCCTCACCGAGTTGCTCTACCTCGACGATTCACCGGCACGAGTCGCCATCCACGAAGCCGTCGAATTGGCCAAGGCCTATGGTGGTGACAAGTCCCACGCCTTCGTCAATGGCGTGCTCGATGCCATAGCCCGCCAGCGCGGTATCCAAATCTGACATCGGGGCCTCGAGAGGCCCGGTCCGCCTCCTATGCGCACCGCCGTATTCTCTGATGTTCACAGCAACCTGGAAGCACTGCAGGCGGGGCACGACCTTGGCGTAGGCCGCTGGGTCTGCCTCGGGGATGTTGTCGGCTACGCCGCCAATCCGGAAGCCTGTATAGCGCTGGTCAGCGACATGGCGGCCGTGATTTTACAGGGCAACCACGACGCCACTGTGGCCGGTGTTCAGAGTGACGAGTAGTTTAATAGTTATGCCCAGCGGTCCGTGGAATGGACCCGGCAGCGGTTAGCGGCCGAAAACCTGGAAAATCTGCGCGGCCTGAGCCTGATTCATGCCGATGTCGAGTCCTTTTTTGTGCAGGCTGAGCCCGGCCAACCGCAGGCCTGGAATTATGTGTGTGATGCGACGGATGCCGCCCTTGCCCTCGACGTTGTCTCCGAGCGGCTGCTCTATGTCGGCCACTCGCATCTGGCCTTCATTTGTGCCGCTGCAGAGGAAGTGCACACCGTCCTCGAAACCGAGACAGATTCGGTCGAACTCGTGCGCGTATTTTACAACGTGAGCGCCACGCAACAGAAGATCCTTGATGCCGGCTTGCCTCGCTTCCTGGCGGACCGCCTTAACCAGGGTTGTTAATTTTTCGTCTCCTCCAACCGTGATCCCACCCAACTTGATATGCTTGCTTTCCTGAAAAATCTGTTCCGTTCCCTGCTCGGCTTCCTAAAGAAGGCCTTCGGCTCCCAGGCGGACCGCGAGTTCAAGAAGGGCCTGCCCGTCATCGACGAGATCAATCGTCATTGTGAAACACTGAAGACGCTTTCCGATGACGAGTTGTTCGCGCGCACGGGGCAGTTCCGGCAACGGTTGCAGGACTGCACCGAAGAGCTCGACAACGAACGGGCCGAGTTGGAGACCTCCCTACGCGGTGATCTGGAACCGGCCGAGAGGGAGAGTCTCAACGATCAACATTCGGCGGCAGAGGAAGAGATCCGCGCCATCCAGGATAGCTTCCTGGACGAGATCCAGGCGGAAGCATTCGCCGTTGTCAAAGAGGCCTGCCGACGCCTGGTGGGCCGAAGTTGGGAGGTTGTGGGTACCGAGGAAGAGTGGTTCATGGAGCCCTACGATGTGCAGCTCTATGGCGGCACGATTCTGCACGCAGGCAAGGTTGCCGAAATGGCCACGGGGGAGGGCAAAACCCTCGTCGCCGTGGCGCCACTCTACCTGAACGCTCTTACCGGTGAGGGCTGCCATCTCATCACCCACAACAACTACCTGGCCAAACGCGACGCCATGTGGATGGGTGGCATCTACAACTTCCTCGGACTGTCGGTGGGTATCATCCAGGACGCCCGTCAGACGGGCGGCGCCGAGGCCTACATGCTGCCTGTTCCGGAGAGCCCGCCGGCGGCCTTTGAGTGGCGCCCCGCCAACCGTCACGAGGCCTATCGCGCCGATATCGTCTACGCCACCAAAGATCAGATCGGCTTCGATTATCTATATGACAACATGGCAACCCGCCGCGAGCATATCTCTCAGCGTGAATTCAATTTCGCCATCGTCGATGAAGCCGATTCCAACCTGATCGACGATGCCCGTACGCCGCTCATCATCTCCGGTCCGGTGCCGGAAGCGACAAACCGCTACGGCGAATTCAAGCCCCTGATCGAAAAGTTGCTGCGGGCGCAGACGAATCTGGTAAACAAGCTCGTCTCCGACGCCGAAAAAAAGCGCGAGGCGGAAGAGAACGAATATGACGTTGGCCTCGACCTGCTACGCGCCATGCGTGGGGCGCCAAAAAACAAGCGCTTGATGAAGGTCTTGCAGGAAGAGGGTGTAAAACGCCTGATCAGCAAGGTGGAGGGCGACTTCATGCGCGACAAGCGCATGCCGGAGATCGATGAGGAGTTGTTCTTCGTCATCGACGAAAAGGGCCACACCCTCGAGCTGACCGACAAGGGCCGAGACCTGCTGTCGCCCGACGAACAGGCGGTGTTCATCCTGCCTGACGTCAGCGAGGAGATTGGCGTCATCCGCCGCGATCCGGAACTCAGTGATGACGAGAAACGGCTGAAGGAGGACGAGGCCTACCGAGACCATCAGCAGCGCACCGAGGCGGTGCACAACATCAATCAGCTGATGAAGGCGTATACGTTGTTCGAACGCGACGTCGCCTACATGCTGACAGATGACAAGAAAGTCGTCATCGTCGACGAATCCACAGGACGACCGCAACCAGGACGCCGGTTCGCTGACGGTCTGCACCAGGCACTCGAGGCCAAGGAAGGCGTCAAAGTCGAGCAGGAAACGCAAACCGTCGCCACCATCACGCTGCAGAATCTGTTTCGCATGTATCGCAAGCTGGCGGGCATGACGGGGACCGCCGAGACCGAAGCGGCCGAATTGTGGGAGATCTACAAGCTCGATGTCATCGTCATACCCACCCATCGACCGATCCGTCGGGTGGACCACGAGGATCAGATCTACCGCACCAAGCGAGAAAAGTACACCGCCATAATCGAGGACGTCGCCTGGCTGCACGAGCGGGGTTTACCGGTGTTGGTGGGTACGATCTCCGTGGAGATCTCGGAGCTGCTGTCGCGCATGCTGACGCGCAAGGGCATCAAGCATCAATTGCTCAACGCTCGTTATCACGAAAAAGAAGCGGAAGTCGTTGCCGGTGCCGGCCAGCCTGGCCAAGTGACGATCGCCACAAACATGGCTGGTCGTGGCACCGACATCAAGCTGAATCCACAGGTCATCCATATCGAGCGTGACCTCATCACTTCGCCGGATGTCACCCTCGCCAGCGATTACAACGGCAAGCCTTTGCGCGAGGAACTGACGGAAAATCCCAGCGGCCTGCAGGTGATCGGCACCGAGCGTCACGAGTCCCGTCGGATCGACCGCCAGCTACGGGGCCGCGCCGGCCGTCAGGGCGACCCAGGATTATCGCGATTCTACATGTCCCTCGAAGACGACCTGATGCGCTTGTTCGGGTCGGAGCGCATCGCCACAGTGATGGACAAGCTGGGTGCCGAGGAAGGCGAGGTAATCGAGCACCGGATGGTGACCCGTTCGATCGAACGGGCCCAGAAGAAGGTGGAGGCACGTAACTTCGAGATGCGCAAGCATCTGTTGAAGTACGATGACGTCATGAACCAGCAACGCCAGGTGATCTACAATCGTCGGCGGGACATTCTCGAACGGGATAGTGCCCACGACCAGGTTATGGAACTGATGGTTGAGACGACGGCTGGCCTGGTGGCTGCCCACGCCCAGTCGGAGTTGCCCTCGGAGGAATGGACCTGGGAAGATCTGTCGGGTGAGTATTCCGGCATGTTTTTCACACCCTTTCCTGTGGAGATCGAGGACCGTGTCGGTATCGACGCCGAACAGTTGGATGAGCAGCTGCTGGGTGTCGCACGCGACGCCTATGAACATCGCCGTGAATTGGTCACCGAGGACAGCTTCCGCGAGGTGGAAAAGGCCGTGCTGCTGCACACGGTAGACACCTGTTGGCAGGAACACCTGTACGAGATGGACGAATTGAAGGAGGGTGTCGGCTTCGCTGGTGTCGCCGGCAAAGACCCCCTCATGGTCTATCAGAAGGAGGCTTTCGATATGTTTGAGAGCCTCATCGCCCGTATCGATGCCGAATCACTGCGCAATCTGTTCCAGCTGCGTGTCGAAGCGGGCCCGCCACCAGAAGCACGACGGGTAGGCCGCGGCCAGTTGTCCGACATCCACAACGAGGCGACGAATCTCGGATTCCGCGGCGCGCCGGCAACCGCACCAGGCACCGAGGGGGGTGGCGATGGTCTGCCCCTTGGTCGCCCCGTCGGTCAGGCGAGACCTCGTGAGCGGGGTTTGGTTGCCGCCGGCAGTGAAGGCACGGATGTAGAAAAAAAAGCCCCCATACGCTCCGGTCCCAAGGTGGGCCGCAACGATCCCTGTCCCTGTGGCAGCGGCAAGAAATACAAACAATGTCACGGGCGGGGCTGAAAAAAATTCAAGAATGGGCGGCTATTCCAGCCCCGCAGATCACAAGGAGGCGTCCTGTGTAGGCCTTTGAAGGGCTTGGCCATGGTCTTGTTAAAGTAGTCGATGAAGGCCAGCACATGTTTGTTGAGTTGTTCCACGCCGGTGAAGCTGGCGCGCTTGAGCAGACGGCGCACGAGGATACTGAACCACAGTTCGATCTGGTTGAGCCACGAGGCGCGCTTGGGGGTGTGGACGAAACGAATGCGATGCGTCGGATCGGGTTGCTCACAGGCGATGGCGATGATCTCGAGGATCTGCTCTGGGGTGAAGATCCCCGGAAACCCTGAGCGCGGCGCATCCACCAGCGTCTCGGTAATGCCATTGCTCAGGTCCGACGGGCGCGGCCGCTGTTCGGCCGTGGGACTCCGAATCAATCGCTCTAAGATCTCTCGCTATCGAACGCTGAGCTCGATGGATGGGGCGATTCGCATACCCTTTGGTATCGCAAGGGAGGCAGCCGTGGGAAGAGGATGCGTCATTAGGGGGGCATCCCTCTGCCCAAATGAACATAAACCACCGCAATTCCGCTAGGCTGTACTAGTATGGTACAGCACTGAAGGTGTCGCACTCGTTCTTTTCAGGTTCCCCATGGATGCTCTGACCACCAGGCAACTCGTCATTCTCTGCGTCTACTGCGGCATTGTCGCGGTGCTGAGTCTGTACGGTTGGCACAGGTGGTTCATCCTGCGGCTCTACTATCGATATCGCGACCGGGAGACGCCACCGCCGAGCCACTTCCAATCTCTGCCGGGCGTCACCGTGCAATTGCCGATCTTCAATGAATATCATGTCGTTGACCGCCTGATCGAATCGGTGGGCCAGATCGACTGGCCTCGAGATCGACTCGAGATCCAGGTTCTCGACGACTCTACCGACGAAACGCAGGGCCACGCACGTGCTGCCGTCGAGCGTCTATGCGCCAAGGGGGTCGATGCTCGGTATTTGCACCGTCACCAGCGCACCGGCTTCAAGGCGGGGGCTCTGGAAAGCGGCTTGGAAGAGGCACGGCATGACTTCATTTTCATCCTCGACGCCGATTTCGTGCCACAGCCCAGTGTGCTGCATGAATCGATGCACCAATTCACCGATGACGGCATCGGCATGGTACAGATGCGCTGGGGGCATCTCAACAGGCTGTACTCCACGCTGACACGGATCCAGTCGATTTTCCTCGACGGCCACCTCGTTATCGAGCACACGGCCCGTAACCGGTCGGGGCGATTTTTCAACTTCAACGGCACCGCCGGTATCTGGCGTCGACAGGCCATCATTGACGCGGGCGGGTGGCAGCACGACACGCTGACCGAAGATCTGGACCTCAGTTTCCGGGCACAGCTGGCGGGTTGGCGCTTCCTGTATCTGCCCAATGTCGAGGTGCCGGCTGAGTTGCCTGTCGAAATCAACGCCTTTAAGTCGCAGCAGCATCGCTGGACGAAGGGAGCGGTACAGACGGCGAAGAAGATGCTGCCGCGCATCTGGCGTGCCGACCTGCCGTTGAAAGTGAAGACGGAGGCGACCTTTCACCTGACCGCCAACAGCTGCTATCTCCTGATGCTGCTGATGGCGGTACTCATGCTGCCCGTGCTCGACATCCGCAAGGTGATTCCGTGGGAGCACCGGATGTTTCTCATCGACCTGCCACTGTTTTCGATGGCGACGATGGCAATTTCCGGATACTACATGACTTCCCAGCGCGAGTTGTATACGGACTGGAAGAGCTCCATCAAGTATCTGCCCTTGCTGATGGCCATCGGCATCAGCCTGTGCATCAACAATGCCCGGGCCGTAGTCGAAGGTCTGGTCGGTTATACCACGGGCTTCCATCGCACGCCGAAATATGGCCTGGACAGCGCCGGTCGACTGGGAGGCAAATACGCCGGCTCGAAGACCCTGGTGGCTATCGCCGAACTGGCTATGGCGGTCTATTTCGGTTTCGTCATCTCCCGCGCCTGGGAGATCGGCCTCTACTTCGGTATCCCCTTCCTGTTGTTATTCCAAACCGGCTTCCTGTACACCGGCTTGCTTTCCGGACTACAGCCCTGGCTCGTCAGTCTGCGGCGGCGCTGGGTGGGCCGCACCGCGCCAGCGTAGAAACAAAACGCCCCCGACTCATATAAAAGTCGGAGGCGTCTGTTAGCCCGAGAGGTGCGAGTGACGGCGCTTCACGAACTGACGCCGGCGATTCTCATTCAGGCCAGGCCAACTCGTTTTCCGCACCGGTCATCTTCAGACGCGCCATCAGCAGGTTGAAGGTCGGGTAGACTCGGTCCTTGAGTTTCTTGCGCAGGTTGCGCAGACCGATGGCCGCCGAGTGCGAACGTCGCTTCGTGGACCCCTTCTCGTCTGACGCCAAACCCTTTGCCTCATCGAAGGAACGCACAAAGAGGTCGTGCGTGTTTCCCCCCGTCGCCGTCTTTGGTGGGGGGACGGCAGCGACGGCCTGCTGATACTTCTCAAGCAGATCGAAGGCCGCCACGATGTCGGCGTTGGTGGTTTCCTGGGTCGGATCGTCGAAGCGCAGGATCTCCACTTGGACGCGAACACTGTACGAATCCAATCCCTGGATGGTGGTGATGTACTTCTTCAACTCGGCGGCCTCCTCCTGCTTTCCGCACCCCAGGGTCAGGGCCAGCAAGGCCAGTATGAGCAGTCCTCGTGCCATTGGTTCGACCTCCCGGTTCTTTGAACCCCGGCTGGTGGTTAGGCGGTCCCGGGGTCTTGACGGGGCAAAGGTAGGATGTGTTGCGAAGGCGTGGCAAGCGCCCATTGTGATAGGCTCGTTGACGCTTCCCGAAAGGCTGGATACCTTCCACCATTCTCGTCACCGCCGAAGATCCATGGAGGAACCCTTGATCAGTAGCCAACGATTGCGCAATCAGCTGCAGGATTGCCTGCTCGATGCCCGTTTTGAGCGCTGGAGTGGCACCTATCAGAAGGGCAAAGTCCGGGACATGTACAAGCTGCCCGGCAAGCGGGTCCTGGTGACTACGGACCGGCAAAGTGCCTTCGATCACGTCCTCGGAACCATCCCACTCAAAGGACAGGTCCTCAACCGCATCGCTCAATATTGGTTTGAGCAAACAGCGGATATCGTGCCCAATCACGTCATTACCGTACCACACGCCAATGTCACCATCGGCGAGGAATTGGAGATGTTTCCCGTCGAGATCGTCGTGCGTGGGTATCTGACGGGCAGCACGGATACGTCGGCGTGGACCCACTACGAACGAGGTGTGCGCGACTTCTGCGGCAATCGCCTGCCGGATGACATGGTGAAGAACCAACCCTTTGACGCCCCCATCATCACGCCGACGACGAAGTCCGAAGAGCATGATGAATCAATCTCGGCTGAGCAGATCGTCGAGCGCGGCCTCGTCGAGGCAACGACCTGGAAAAAGATCGAGGAGATCGCCTTTGCCGTCTTCGCCCGGGGCCAACAACTGGCGGCCAAGCAGGGGCTGATCCTGGTGGACACGAAGTACGAGATGGGCCGCAACGCCGCGGGTAACATCGCCATTGCCGACGAGATCCACACCCCCGACTCGTCGCGATACTGGATTCAGTCGACATACGAAGAACGTCACCATCGTGGGGAGGAGCCGGAGAGTCTGGACAAAGAATTTCTGCGGCTGTGGTTGCGTGACAAGGGCATCTCGGACGACAACATTCCGACGTTGGATGACGACATCCGTATTCAGGTTGCGCAACGCTATATAGACCTTTTTGAGCGGGTCACGGGGTCTACCTTCGAGCCCGATCTGGGCGAGGCGCCACTGATGACACGTATCGAACAGGCGATCGAGCCATACTTTGACGGTGCATGAGGTGACGGCAGCCGAACGACCTCCGCGTCGGTCACGGCCCCTCGTGCGCCGGATCCTGCGGGCTGTCCTCGTCTTTCGATTGGAGTTGCGGCCACCCCAGCCACTCGACGCCGGTATGATCCTGCTGGCCTGGCTGCGTCGACCAGGGATCGAGATGCCGATGCACTCCCTGGCCCGCTGTAGCGAAAGCGCCACCGAACGATTCCGGCGACGCCTCGACGAGGTCTATCCCTTCTAATGCTACACCGGCAACTGCGTTCCGCCCTGGAGGAGATCTTCGGCGAGGACTTCATCGACGAGGCATTGCGCAATTCCGAACAGGCGCAGCTGGTCATCTATGAACAGCGGCAACGCTTCAAAGAGACCGTGCTCGGATTCCAGCGATTGAATTACCGCGACGAACAATCCGCCTACGCCGCCGGGCTTGAGCGACAGTTCGGTTACGCACTGATCTGCTCCCTACTGCACAATCCCACCCGTGAGTTTGTCGCCGAACTTGGCCTGAACTACCTGTAAGACCCGGGAGGAGAGCATGCCCAGACAGCTGTTGGCTTTCGACCTGGGCGCCGAGAGTGGCCGGGCCATTCTCGGACAGTTCGATGACAATCGCCTCGAACTGCGTCAACTGCATCGCTTTGCCACCGGCGCCACCGCTGTGCTCGGGCGACTCTACTGGGATGTTCTGCGCTTCTTCGACGAAATCCAGACGGGACTGAGTGCCGCTGCCGCCGATGGCGGCGATCTCGGCAGCGTCGGCATCGATACGTGGGGTGTCGACTACGGCCTGCTCGATGCCGATGGCGCCCTGCTCGACAACCCACGCAACTATCGCGACCCACGCACAGAAGGGGTCATGGAGCGTGGGCTCGCCCGGGTGCAGCGGCAACAGATCTTTGCCGCCACGGGCCTGCAATTCATGCCCATCAATACGCTCTGGCAGTTGTTGTCCATGCGTGAGACGGAGTCGCCGCAGCTGACGGCGGCCCAACAGCTGCTGATGATCCCCGACCTGTTGCATTATTTCCTCACCGGGGAACGGGCCTGCGAATTCACCAACGCGACGACGACCCAGTTCTACGACCCGCGACAGCGACGCTGGTCAACCGAACTGTTCGATGCCTTCGATCTGCCGCCGCGGATTCTGCCCGACATCATCCAGCCCGGCACCCGTTTGGGGGCGATCCGCCCCGAGGTGGCGGCGAACTGCGGTCTGCCGAGGATCCCCGTCGTTGTGCCCGCCACCCACGACACGGGCTCTGCCGTGGCGGCCATACCCGCCCATGGCGGTGACTTTGCCTACATCAGTTCAGGCACGTGGTCGCTGATGGGCGCCGAGTTACAGGAACCGAATGTCAGCGACGCCGCCCTGCGCTACAACTTCACCAACGAAGGGGGTGTTGGCGGCACCTATCGTTTCTTGAAAAACATCATGGGCCTGTGGCTGGTACAGGAAACACGGCGGACCTGGCAGTCCCAGGGACGGGATCGGTCTTATGCCGAACTGACGGAGGCGGCCCGTCAGGCGCCGGCATTCGGCGCCCTCATCGACCCCGACGACGGGCGCTTCATGCCACCGGGAGATATGGCGGCTCGCGTTCAGGAATTCTGTCTCGAGACCGGCCAGTCCCCTCCGCAGAGCGAGGGGGCCGTGATCCGCTGCATTCTGGAGAGCCTGGCACTGAAGTATCGCTGGGTCCTGGAACGACTCGAGGAGGTCCTCGGGCGACGGCTGGAGCCGATTCATATCGTCGGTGGCGGCATCCAGAACAAACTTCTGTGTCAGTTGACGGCGGACGCCGCCGGCCGCCAGGTCGTGGCGGGCCCAGCGGAGGCCACCGCCGCCGGCAATCTCCTGGTTCAGGCTCTCGGACTCGGGTGGCTGGACTCGGTCGAGGACATCCGCGAGGTGGTGCGCACCTCCTTCGCACCCCGCTGCTACGATCCGGCCCACGACGGCGAGCGCTGGGAGCAAGCCTACCGTCGGTTCTGCCGCTTTCTGCCCGGCGAAATTCCCGACTAGACGATATCCACCCCTGCCGCGTCTGTACCACGGAATATCGCTGCCTCAAGATCTGGCCTTACGCGCCGATCTAGGGTGATGACGGGGTTCCTTGCCCGGAACCCGGACCGACCGTCGATCGTCTACACCGTCGGAGACTGACTATGGCTGCTGATACGACCTTACTTGCCTTTCGTGCAGGCGGTACCACCGACCTGGTGGAGAGCTAC
>Ga0310125_10000580_pt1 | contig 17579 bp, 7 predicted proteins | sample CB11b_Tmax_Bot8__FD_203508 | JGI IMG/M metagenome (GOLD analysis project Ga0310125, IMG submission 203508) | Marine microbial communities from Western Arctic Ocean, Canada - CB11b_Tmax_Bot8 | ecosystem: Environmental > Aquatic > Marine > Oceanic | place: Canada: Western Arctic Ocean | collected... | reverse complement strand
ATCGAGGTCATCCAGATCGTTGAGTCCGTCGTTGTCGTGGTCCTCGGTGTTCGTCTCTTCCAGCATGAATCCGGGTCCGTGCAGTTGAAGCAGGCTCTCATCTGCAACCTTCCCGTACATCACCGCTGGATCTCCATACTGTGGATCCAGCAACGCTGGATGCGGCATGCGGCCCGGCATCGAGCCGCGACCATCATTGACATGATTCCCACGCCAGTTCTGGTCGGTCGTCTGGATCGGTGTCCTCTCTCCTACCGAACCCGGCGCTTCCTCCTCCAGTTCACTCTCGCCCACGCCCGCGTAAGCCGCGCTGCTTGAGATGCTCATCAAGAGCATCAGGGCGACCATCCAGAGAGCTGGTAATCGCCGCTGGGTCATCTGTCGTTCTGCATTAATTTCATTCAAGAAACTCATTCTTTCACCTGCCGAAGCGCCCCGCCACTCTCGACCGATATATCAACGACTCGGCGTGGATGCACCGCGCGGTATCACGTAGTGATGCGCGTATCATTCACACGGTGGAATAGATGTGTGATAGCCCATGCCGCACCATGCGCTCCCTCCTTGCAGTCGGCCTCCCTATTCTGCTCATCTTCACCTCACTCAGTGGATGTCTGAATTCTGTTGATCCAGATGACTCGGTTGTCCCAGATGACCCGGATTCACCGATCTTGAACTGCAGCGAGGGATTCATTCCCTTCGGCGATAGTGAACTTGCTGCATACGAGGGATTCGAACAAGTCGAGGATGACAATCCCCGCAATACCCTGTTCAACAAATGGGAGGGCGCCAACGAATCTGGCTACGTGATTGTGAATGATACTGCACGTGCAGGAGAGAAGTCCTTTCGTGTCGATATCACACCAAATGATACGACTCAATCACCGGATCGGCCTGAGAAGAATCGGGCTGAATTCGGGGTCAATGCTGGTCATGGTGAATGCGTCGAGGTATGGTATGGATGGTCATTCATGATTCCTGAGGATTTCATCGAGAAACCTGAGGGCGGTACTGGATTCAATGTCATTACGCAGTGGCATGACCGTTCCGGAGATCCTGCAAACCCTACCTCAAACAATCCCCCTCTGTCTATTCTCTATGGGACTCGTGATGGCCAGAGTGGTCTCTCGTTCAAGTATGGGTTGAACGACGTGAATGTTCACGTGTTCGTCGAGATAGCAATCGACAAAGGAGTCTGGCACGATCTGGTCTACCATATCGGATGGTCGCAGCAAGATGATGGCTTTGCCGATGTCTGGCTTGATGGGAACTCTCTCACGAACGGGAACCTGACCGGACCGAACATGCACAATGAGCTCCCTCACTATTGGAAGGCTGGGCACTACCGTGGAGTTGTGGGCGATGACGCCACGCTGACGAATAACTCGATCTTCTTCGACGAGTTCCGATTGGGCCAGTCTTTTGCAACGGTGAATCCGGCTCAGTGACCGCTCCATACCTCGACCATTCACACCCCTGTCTAACAGGAGGGGCGCGAGTTCACCTTGGTGTGATGAACTACTCTACAGCCTGCACATCCGCTGGTTCGCGGACGTCCTTGCCGATAACATAGGTGTTCACCCAACGACAGCCCTGATCATCCTTGAAGAGGTTCGGGTTGCCATTCCTCACGAGCTTGCAGTAACCGTAGGAGCAATCAGCACTGCTGGTGCACGTCACGCAGGTATTGACGAGGGGAGGAGGGGGCGCGTTAGCTGGGTCGGGTACTATGGACCAGCCCTGTAGAGGGATGCACTCGCACTTGCCGCGCAGTGCTGTTGGCTCCCTATCGTATACTGCCTCAGCCCCAGCCTCCAAATCGAAGAATACCACATTCAGGCCCGCGGTGTCGGTGGTGGTCTCTATCTGATAGGTGTCTCCTGGAGAGAGCAAGCCATCATTGTCGTTGTCGTTGTAGGTGACACCCGCGCCACCGAGACCACTCGCGGCGACCAGCCCAGTCTCGGCGACCAGCCTGGTGGTGGTGTCATCTGCTCCGCGGCTGACGCGCAATTCAACCTGAGACAGACTCACCCCGTCTTTTTGATCCGACCCGATCTCACCAGTTATCGTGTAAATCTGAGTAGTCGCAACCTCGTCACTTCCATCGGCGCAGTCGGAACTCCTGTCGTTGGTCTGATTGAATTGAACGGCGCTTCCATCAGCACAGGTGAAATCAGCGCGTGAGCCGTTCGGGTTCTCATCTGAGCCATCAGCGCAATCATCGCCGCCATCATTGACAAAGAAAAGCGCAATCGTGCTGTCGTCATCACATCTGTATTCGGTGTCAGCGTAGACGGTGTTGTTCCTCCACTCTTCAGTCGCGGAAAGTTCGAACGCCTCTTCGTCAGCAATCCGTTCAACGGTTCCTGAGTGAAGGCAGCCAGCCAGAACCATACTTCCCATCATCAACAATGCTAATGCTCTCTTCATGGACGGTTGACACCAGCAAATTCACTTAGTCTGTTCGCCGGATGATTCGGGCCTTCTTGACGCATTCAAGCGCAGCAGGAAGAAAGGATTGCGGCCCCCCGGGGGCAGCGCCCCCGGGGGTGCCTGGCACCACCCGCAAGCGGGTGGGATCTGTAGCAGATTATCTTGACAGACTTCAGTTCTCGAATTCGTCCAGGATCCCGTCGTTATCGTCGTCGGGGTCTAGGTGGTCCTCGAGACCGTCGTTGTCGTGGTCGAACTGACCAGTCAGATCGTTGCCATCGTTAGACTCGTACCAGTCGGACAGACCGTCGTTATCGTCGTCGGTGTCCGTCTTGTCGTCGAGCCCATCGTTGTCGTGATCGTAGCGCCACGTTCCCGTAGCGCCATCGAACTCGTCCACGTCTAGGATTCCGTCATTGTCGTCGTCGTCATCGACGCCGTCGTTGAGTCCATCGTTGTCGTGGTCGCGAGCTGCACTGCTGCCGTTCTCGTAGAGGTCATTCCGGTTGTCGATTCCATCGTTGTCGATGTCCATGTCGATGTTGTCGGGGATGCCGTCGTTGTCGTGGTCGTAGATGTTGGTGTCCGGGTCTCCGTCTTCGACTTCCTCACGGTCGTCGATTCCGTCTCCGTCATCATCGTTGTCCTCGTTGTCCGGGATGCCGTCGTTGTCGTGGTCGTTTGCAGTGTCGTTCGGGTTGACTGGGTCGGTGTCTTGGTCATCGGCGATTCCATCGTTGTCATCGTCGGTGTCCTCGTCGTTCGGGATTCCGTCACCATCGGTGTCGTCGTCCTGATCGTTCGGTATCCCATCGCCATCCATGTCGTCGTCCTGACTGTCTTGGATGCCATCTCCGTCGGTATCCTGGTTCCCTGCCTCAGCAGTGTCCGGGATGCCATCGTTGTCGTCGTCTGTGTCGACGTCATCGGGGATTCCATCACCATCGTTGTCGTTCTCTCCATTCTGCTCTTGGTTGTCGAGTTGCTGGCCTTGCTGCTGGTCGGACTGCTCGCCCTGCTGGCCTTGCTGGCCGTTCTGGGTCTGACCTTGCTGCTCTTGGTTCTGGCCGTTCTGGTTCTGGCCGTTCTGGTCTTGCTGTTCTTGCTGACCTTGCTGACCCCCCTGTTCGCCGCCCTGTTGCTGCTGGCCCTGTCCGTTGTCCTGCTGCTCACCTTGCTGACCTTCCTGGCCTTGCTGGCCTTGCTGACCTTGCTGGCCTTGCTGACCTTGCTGGCCCTGCTGACCTTGCTGGCCTTGCTGACCTTGCTGGCCCTGCTGACCTTGCTGGCCCTGCTGACCTTGCTGGCCTTGCTGGCCCTGCTGGCCCTGACCTTGGCCCTGACCTTGGCCTTGACCTTGGCCTTGACCTTGGCCTTGACCTTGGCCCTGACCTTGGCCCTGACCTTGGCCCTGACCTTGGCCCTGACCTTGGCCCTGACCTTGGCCCTGACCTTGGCCTTGGCCTTGACCTTGGCCTTGACCTTGGCCTTGACCTTGGCCTTGACCTTGGCCCTGACCTTGGCCCTGACCTTGGCCTTGACCTTGGCCTTGACCTTGGCCTTGACCTTGGCCTTGACCTTGGCCTTGACCTTGACCTTGGCCTTGACCTTGGCCCTGACCTTGGCCCTGACCTTGGCCTTGACCTTGGCCCTGACCTTGGCCTTGACCTTGGCCCTGACCTTGGCCCTGACCTTCGCCCTGGCCTTGGTCCTCAGATTCGCCGCCACCACTGGTGCCGCCGTCTCCGGAGCCTGTCTCAGCTTCCTGGTAGTCCGGATCGTAGGCGTCGGGGATGCCGTCGCCGTCGGAGTCCGAGTACTCACCGTCGTTCGGGTCGTTCGGGAACGGATCCGTCGAATCCGGTCGGCCGTCACCATCGGTGTCAGCCGAGTTCGGGTTGGTTCCGCGTGCGTACTCCTGGGCGTTGGTTAGACCATCGCCGTCGGGGTCCGCGTTCGCATCACCAGCCGAGTTGGGGTTGAGGCCATGTGTGACCTCCCACCCATCCGGTAGGCCGTCACCATCGGTGTCAGCCTTCGTCATGTCCGTTCCGTGTTGCTGTTCTTCAGCGTTGGTTAAGCCATCTCCGTCCCAGTCGGCTCCGCCGTCAGACGGATCCAGAGGGTCGGAACCCTCGCCCATGACGACCGAAGCCGACATCAGAACGAGGAATAGCGCAACCAGCACACTCGTGTTTTTCTTGTTCATTTTCTTCTTGTCTCCTTTTTTTTTTAAAGCACAGAGAACCCGCCGTTCTCTCTCTCCGACCAGCTCCCCGCCTGACGAGGACGGCTGCACCGGGATGTGCGGGTAGTCGAGTGGCGCAGAATGCATGCGCTGAAGGTCACTTCAGTCTCAAGGGAAGGACTCGAGCAAAAGCACAGCGATTCGCTGCACTGCGGGGATGTTACGTCCCCTTTGCGCCCGATCTTAAATCCTGTTTCTGTCTCCCTTCTTGTCACTTCGACTCACTGTTTCATTCAAGGAACCCAATGTTCCCTCTAAACTCCACGACCTCCTGAGACTATTTCAACGATTTGATACGCTGATTCGTCAATTCTAGAGGATTCATGGAGTCAAACGGCGCATTTCGGCCCTGTGACTGGGGCCCTTGAGGAAGAACCTGACGGGGGTGAACAGAGTGGCGAGTATGAGCACGACCAGGCTCGCGTTGCCCCACAGCGGTGTGCCGTTGAACAAGAACACCCACAGGGACCATCCGATGATTAGCCAGAACCAGAGCGAGTGCCGGCGGGCGACAGCGGTGAAGCGAGCGCGCATGATCGCATCATCGTAGAGTTGCGGAACCTCATCTGGGGTGACCATCCCCTGCTCCACACCACAGTTGGCGCACACCAGGTATCTCGGACCGTTTCCGCTGATGAACTGGTCCTGCGTGAAATTACCACGACATACTCTACAGGTCGGCATCCGCTTCCCTCATTCCGCTCGACCCTCGCGGGGCATTTCAACGCTTCTGGCAGTGGTGCTGGGACGCATCGCCAGGAAGTTGTCGAGCACCCTCCAGCCGGCGACGCTGCCAGCTGATTCCGGGTGGAACTGAACACCCCAGATAGGCAACGAGGGGTGGCGCAGAGCCATCGGCAGGGTGCCGGTGAGGGAATCATGAGCCGTGATCTCGAGGAGCGAACCCTGTGCAGACAGCACGAGGCTGTGGTAGCGCATCATCACCGCTGGCGATGTGAGTCCGGCGAACAGACCGTCCTCGGAGTGCGCTATCTCGGTCGGAACTCCATGCACCGCTCCCAACGGCGAAGGTGAGAGCGGCCAGTCGGCTGCCACACCGATGGCCTGCATTCCGAGGCAGACGCCCAGCAGAGGAAGCGGAATCTGCTCGTGGGTGTTGAGCTGACCTGCGAGAGCGAGGGAAGCCAATTCCATCGTGAGCGATGACTGCTCGGGACGTCCGGGTCCCGGTCCGATCACCAGATGGGTCGGTGAGATGTTGTTGAGCAGGGAGCCGATGTCAGCGGGGACATTGACGCCGCGTCCGCATACGACGACGACCTCGGCACCGAGGTCGCAGCACAGGTGAACGATGTTCCACGAGAACGAGTCGAGGTTGTCGATGAACAGCAGTCTGCGAGTTCCCTCGACGGGCAACCCCAGAGGTGGGTCACCCACGAACCACTCGATTGGTTCCGCGGGTGCGATGCAGGCGGATTCAACTTCGTCTCTCGCCCTCGCGAGCGCGCGTGTTCTTTCATCCACGGCGGGAACTGGATGGATTTCAGAGGATTCACTGGTGTGGATGTCGGTGCATGGGTCAGCAGACCAGGCAGCTTCCAGCAGGCCGCGCGCCTTCCACTTCGCCTCCGCCACCTCACGCTGTGGATCTGACTCGATGACAAGGCCTCCACCCGCCTTCACCCTCGCTCTCCATTCGCCAGCCTCATCTCGTTCCGCCTCCAAGGTGCGAATCAGGATGTTCCACGCCGAGACACCGGTGCGCGGGTCGTGATGTCCGAGCGAGCCGGTCCACGCCCGTCGCGGCTCGCCTTCCAATTCATCGATGCTGGCCACTGTCACGGTCTTCGGACAGCCGGTGATGCTGCCCCCTGGGAACAGCGCCTGCAGCGCGTCCCATCCGTCCAGCCCCGGCCTGAGCCGGCCTTCGACCTCACTCACCATGTGCTGCACGTCTGGGAAGGTCTCGATGCGCCAGTCCGACCAGCTCACGCTGCCAGTGGCGCACACGCGGCCGAGGTCGTTGCGCTCAAGGTCGACGAGCATCATGTGCTCGGACAACTCCTTGCGGCTGGCTGCGAGTGCCCGACGCTGGCGGGCATCCTCCTCTGGAGTTCGACCGCGGGGGCAGGTTCCCTTGATGGGTCGTGTGGAAAGTCGTCCTTCACTCTGCGACAGCAGCAGTTCCGGACTTGAGGAGGCGAGCGCACAGTCGAGGTCCGGAGCGTGCATCCAACCGGAGAAAGGTGCCGGGTTACGCACAGCGAGCGCTTCGAACACACGCCAAGGTGAGTCGATGCTTCCCTCCCATGTTCGTCCGTAGTTCAGTTGGTAGAGCAATCCCTGCTCGATACAGGAATGCACAGTGCGCACCGCCGACGCGTGCTCCTCATCGGTGATGGTGGAGGTCGGTGGAGGCAGAGGAATGGTGGTTGACCCGGCATCCGATACCGAATGAGGGCAGCCATCCTCGAGCCACGCTTCGACGCAGGCGATCGTCTGCTGCGCCCATTCATCGTCATCCAGACATGCGAGCGTCAGGCTGCCAGCGTGGCGGTCGTGCACCAGCCAGCGGTCGCAGCGGTAGAGTAGTCCGAGCAGGTCGCGAGGGAGTGGAAGGTTGCGCAGTCGCACCGGTTCGGTCCACTGGACAAGGTCGTATGTGAGCAGCCCAGCGAGATTACCGGGCAACAATCCCAAGCCCACATCCCTCGATTCCACATCGGGTGATAGCCCCCCGAGCGGACGCAGGGCATCAGCGAGATTCTCACCGCGTACCTCGAATCGATGCACCCAGCGGCTGTTCTTCCATGATTCAACCACCCATACACAATCGCTCTCGGGCAATCCCAAGGTCACCTCTCCAGCGAGCGCTGAGTCGGCGGAAGTGAGTGTAGGCTGCTCAGAGCGAGCTGGTTGGCGACAGACCGCGCGAACGGTCGGTGGTCCAGCCAGAGCGCTGATGCCCGCCAGGTCCGAAAGCGGCCCTCCTGAGAGCAGCAGCAACTCATCAGGCGCCCCATGCAGCGTGGGCTCACCCCATAGCCCGGCCGAGCGCAGACGGTTGGCAAGTCCAAGCAGCAACAACTCGTCGTCACCGAAAGACCATCTGCGGATGATCACGACTCTCCCTCCAAGTCTACCCATCCGCCTTCGAGGGCACGCTGATGGAGGTTGGCGCACAGGCTGCGGAATTCGTCATCGCCTTCGGCCCCCACCGGCTCACCGTCGAGAGAGGTCATGGTAGCCACACCGATGCCGGTTCCGAGCAACACCACCTCGCGCGCCCTGACGAGCATGGTGGCAGTGATTCTTCCCGAATGCACAGGGATGCCTTCTGCGGCCAGTCCAGGAACAATGCTCTCGAGCGTGAGCGAGCGAATTCCACCCTGTTCGGGATCAGGGTACCAAGCGGTGCCATCGTCGTCGAGCAGCAACAGAGTCGCACGATCGGCGTCTACCACCGCTTCGTCGTGGATGAGGAGCGCCACATCCGCCCCAGCGTTCACCGCGGCCCGCTTGGCCACCATGTACGGCTCCCAGCCACCATGCTTGGTTCCGGTCAAGCCACCCGACCAACGCGGAGCCTCGTGGGTGATGCAGGTCAATGCAACTTCATCGTCTTCTGTCAGCGGGCGGGATTCAGCCGCCCAGACACCGGCAGCGGTCAGGCTCAGCAGGATGAGCGAGTTTCGGTCTGTCGGCATGTCGGCGACGAGGGCTGCCTCTGCCTTCGCACGTGCATCCTCAGGCCAAGCGATTCCCAGACGACCAGCGTGCTCCTGCATCCTGGCAAGGTGCGCATCGAGGTACGCCACCCGCCAACCCTCGGCTCGCATGGTGGTGAACACCAGATCCTGCGGTTCTCCGTCACCCTCGCCCACGCGTACACCCGACGGCTCCAAAGGAGCCGAAGCCATCAATGCTCAGTCGCGGTTTTCTAGAATCCTGTTCAGTATTCACAGAAGATCGTCGATGAGCGAGTCGAGATCGTCGTCCGCATCGGCGCCTTTGCGCGGTTCATCGAACAGGTCAGTGGCGAGGTCGGCGAGGCGGGCGCTGGCATCCGTGGGTGCGGTGGCGCGAGCAGGGGTGGTGTCGGTCACGGAGGTCTCCCGTTCTTCTGCATGGATGGCGGAGGCGGCCGGCATGAGAGTGCCCTCGAGATCCACATCCGGGCCCGCGGGTGCGCTGAACGACTCGCTGGTGCCACCCCAACTCGCGTCGTCCTTGTCCTGAGGGAGACCCCATGCCCCGGTGACCAGTTCCCAAGCCTGGCTGTCGCGCCGATTGCTGCGGACACGCACCATCATGAAGATGATCGACATTATTGCTAGCATCAGCAGCACCGAGAGGACGTTGTTGAGAGTCAACAGATCGCCGATGCCCGCGGTCGCTTCGTTGTTACCCGGGCCATCCTCCTCACTCACTGTCGAATCGAATACCTTGATCTCCTTCGAGCGCACGGCGTGCTTCCAGTTCTCGCCGTCGAAGGCCACCACCGCGATGTACCACTCAGTCGAGTTGTCGAATGGCACATCCTGTTGCCACTCGTCGAGCTCCCAGAATGAACCGACTATACCCTTCTTCAGCAGGGCGGCCTCTCCAGTCATCTCGAAGCGCTCCTCGCTGACGTAGATGCGATAACCGCGAATGTCGGTGCCCGTGAGCGGTACCCATTCGACCTCGATGCTTTCACCATGCTTGCTCCAAGTGGCACTGAAATCGACATCGGGCAGATGCGCTCCGGGGTCCTCATCCGAGTTGTCGACAGCTCTGCCGTTACCGACGTTCAACTGGTCTCGGTGAGCGTTGCCGCTCGAGTCGACTGGAACGATAGCCACGTAGACAGGGATGCCGGACATGATCGTCTGGCCGTCGGAGAGGTTGTTGAGCATGAAGGGCTGCTGCACGTCCCTGCCGATTACCATCGCCGGTTGGCGTGGGCCTGTGCTGGTGAACTTGATGATATCCGCATACACCTCGTAGTGGTCGAGGTCGCTGGCGCCGCTCGGAGTGAATTTGACGTAGACAGCCGTACCGTTGTCATCAGGGAAATCGGTCACCTCGGGTGTCTCGAGTCGGTCCGGCGGAACGATGTCATCGCGGTTGTCGATCGGTGTGACCACCACCGAAGGCAAGCGGGTGAGGAAAGCAGAATCGAGCAGGTCGTGGGCGGTGACCGTCACATACAGGGGAACGTCGGGACGAATGACTCCAGGAGTGCCGTTAACGGCCGAATCACCGCCGTAGATGGCGGTTGTGATCGTGACGTCGACGCGCATTGAGCTGCCATCGATGGAGTACTGCCTGTCGAGCACCGTGGCGCCGCATGCGGCCAAGTCGTTACGGCAGTTCGGATAGATCGCCGTGAGGTCGTCCACCGGATGGTCAGAAGCCCATACCACGTAGTAGCCGAAGTCCATCACCTCACTCGCATCCCACCCGACATCAACTGCCCTCCCATCGTCATCGGGGTGGTCCCAGGCGCTCAGGTTCTGCAATCTCGGGGGTGGATCGGAACCGAACATGTTTCGTTCGGGACTCGCCTGCACTATGGTGACATTGACCAGATCGCCGTTGCCCCATACGTCAAAGGCCACGACGGTGATCCAGTAGAGTACGTTGTTCTCGAGTGCAAGGCCGCCCCAGTCAGAGATGTTCGCCATGCCGCTCTCGCAGTCGGCCACAATGGTCGAGTTGAGGAAGTCAAGCGCGTCGGCGGGCGGCTGGGTATCGTCCTCGTCAGCGCTGAGCGGACGGGCCATGACCGCATGCCAAGCGCAGTCAGATTCGTTGTTCGGCGTCCATTCGACGGTGATCATACCGCCCTCGTCGTCGGGGGTATCGTACGCTTTGATGTCCTCCACCGGTGCTGGTGGGATGCCGTCATCTACTCCTCCTGTGGGGACCACTGGTCCAACTATGGTCGCGTTAGCGGGGTCGTGCTGTCCCGTCTCATCCACACAGGTTAGAGCCACCCAGTAGACCCTGCCTAGCTCGAGCCTGAGTACCGTGCTGTTCGAATCCTTGTGTACATCGGAACCCTGTTGCGGTAATCCGATGGCGTCGGTGATCTCGGTGCGCACAGCCCAGATGCGAGTGCCAGCATGGTCGAGTGCGCTGCACTCCTCCCACTCGACGTAGAGGTCACCGTCCTCGCCCCCATCAGCAGGGCCAGCATTAGCCCAAGCAGGTGGTGCAGGGACCTCGTCGGAAGCCTGCGCCGGTCCGATGATGTCGGACGGTTCACCAAGAGATCCGTCAGCATACTCCTGCACGACTATGCCATGGATATCATCGCCATCCATGATTGGCTGACCTTCAGCGGTGGCGATGTCCGCCATCGTCACGGTCCACACCGGAATACGCGCATCGTACGTGGCTGACATCAGGTCAAAGGACGTTGGCGGAGTGGTCCAGTTGCCCACCTTGAGGTAGATGCGGTAGGCGGCCCATCCATGGTCGCTGCTAGGTGTCCACTCAGCGGTGAGCACGCCTCCGCCGTCATCAGGACGGTCGAACAGGTCGAGCAGCGCGACCGGACTCTCGGAGCGGGTCCAGTCGTAGGTGAAGCGAATCTCGATCGAGCCATTGAGTGGGCTCTGGAGTTGGATGTGCAGGTCTCTCCCGGAGGGCGTGAGCGCACCGCGACGCGCGGCGAGGTCAAAGTCGGCGGTAAGAGTGGGGCTGAGTTCCGTAAGGTTCCAGGTGCCGCTGTAGTTGAGGTTGTGCGATGAGACCCACACCGCCGCTCCGGTGACCGGGCTGGACATGGTCAAGGACAGTTGATGCAGAGGAATGGAACCAGGGGAGATGCCGCCAGCCAGTAGCGAGGTGGTGACGTTATCAGACGCAGAGATGAGCTGCGTCCACTGACCCGGACGTGTGGAGTCGGTGATATCGGCACTGAAGCCAGAGAATGTCACGGTGAGAGGATCGGCGCGACGCATCGACTCCCGATCGAGCTCGATGAACGCTGGCCATGACGTCCAGCCGTGCAGCCCGTCACCCGCGGTAGCCCACATACCGGTCGAGCCGATCCATGCGGACGTGGTTCCGGTGATCGCCTCAGAGCCGACCACAGCATGCTGGGACCCCTGAACATCGACACGATTGATGCCTGCGGGGGTCACCACCACGAGAGTGCGGCCATCACTCACGAGTTTTCGAACCGGCCAAGCGAGCAGCATCCACGAGGAACTGCCAGCCTCCATCGTCGAGGTGGCGGCTTTCCAGTGTACCAGCGGCTCTTCGCTGGTGGCGATGTGCACACCCCACCAGTCGGCGGCGATGGCCCTGACATCGTTGCTGGGCAGCATGTCCACCTGCAGTTGCTGAATCACCTGTAGCGTGGAGATATCGATGGCGCTCGCACCCGGACGAGTAGAACCCTCGCCGTTGTGCGACAGGTAGAGCGCGGCGGGCAGCGTCACCGAGGTGTTGCCCGAAGAGATGGTGACTGGCGGCGCCAACGCGATGCCTGACACCCGGTTGCCGATCAATCCAGAATTACGATCAATCGTGCCGATGACACTCAGATTCGCCACGTCGAAGCGTACCAATCCCGCTGGAGTCCCCAGCCACAATTCGCCCCCCTGGTTCCAAAGATGCTCAATCGTGCCTGATGGCAGGCCATCCATTGTGGTGACCGGGTCATCCCACGCCTGTGAACTGATGTTCCACACGCCGAGTCCTCCCCAGGTGGCTACCCATATCCGGTTGTCGTAGAGGATGAAGTCGCGCACGATGTTGCTCGGCAACCCTGCGAGCAACTTTCCGTGGTCCCATGAATTGGTCGTCTTGTTGAACACCTGCACACCCGCAGCGGTCCAACTGGTGCCCATCAGGCCTACCACGATATCAGACCCGTCCATCCACAAGCCATCCATCTGGCCGTGCAGCGCGGCTGGAGTGGTTTGCCATGTACCGGTGACGAGGTCGATGCGCCACAACCCACCACCGGCTGTGGATACCCAGATGTCGCTGCCGTCGAGCTGCATCTCGACGAGATAGTCGCCGGCGAGGCTCCACGCCTGCTGCCACTCTATGCTGCCACTGGAAAGCAGCACCCCATGCAGCACGGATGATCCGTACCACGTGCCGTCACCATTGGCCATGGCAACGTAGACATCATTGCCAGAGTGAATCACCTCGAGTACGCGCCCGGACGGCAGCCCAGCGAGTACATCCATCTCCCCTGGCAGCAGTCCGCTGGCGTTGAACAGGTCGACCCGATTGAACCCGGTGGCTGCCCCAGGTCGGCCGATGACCCATTCGACGAAGCCGGGGTTGGTGGCCGGACGGACCTCAAGGCTGGCTGCCTCGAATCCCCGGTCTATGACGGCACCGCCACCGACGGAGGCGCCGCTCGTGGGGATGCGGCTAATCCCACCGGCCCCACCATCACCGGTGACGTGTGAAACCATCAGGGCACCGCCGGCCCAGCCCATTCCGTCGGGGAATACCGGGTCGGGCGAAATGCCGTTGGCAGTCTCGGAAAGCGTGGGGAGGTACTGGTTGCGCGCGTATGTGTACCTCGATATGCCAACATCATCCTCATCGAAGCCGATGTAGAGGACTCCGGCGGTCTCGTCGCAGGCGAGCCCGTGGACGTCATCGTCGGCGAGCCCCTGGTTCCCTTGGCCACCACCCCCTTGGATGAACGCGGTTTGCCATTGGTTGGTGGAAAGGTCGTAGCGCGCCACTCCTCCCTGTGTGCCGAAGCCAGTGTAGCGCGCCATGCCAATGTGCAGGATGCCACGACATACCTCGAAGGAGAATCCGAATCCCTGGGGAATGTTGTTGTTGGTGCCACCAGCCTGCCAATCGGTCCAATGGCCGGTGGTTCCATTGAGCTGGAAGATGCGGCTGTTGCGGTTGAAGCCGCCATTCGCCATCGACGCATACCAGAGATCATCTCCGACCACGGTCATCGCATAGATCGCATCCTCAGAGTTTGACGGCAGACCGCTGCCCGGCGTCCACGATGAAAGCCAGGTGTCGTTGACAGCGTTGTAGCGAGCGATTCCATCAACGGTGGCGAACATCACCAGACCGTCGTAGGTGACGACGTTTCGTATCGGCCCCTCCAGCGTGTTCTCGTCCCACTCGTTGAGCAACGTGCCGTTCCAAGCGATGCGCCGGTGCACGTTCTCGCCGTAGTGAACATAGAGGTCGCATGCCGACGTGTTCAGCGGCGCGCACTCGCCCGCGTAGCGGGCGGTCACGCGAGACACCGGACCGGTAGGCTCGATGTTGGACGCCCAGGTGGAGTTCCAGTGGTCCCAACGTGCGATGATGCCGTCACCGCCGATCCACCACTGCGAAGGCATCGTGCCGACCCAGAGGTGCCCATCAGGGCCGATTCCCGCACCGTAGACGAGCGCACTCGAGCCGAGCGCGTCATCGGCATCAATCGTCGATTGGCCGGTGTGATTGACTATATCGAAGCGGTAGATATTGTCATTCGACTGTGTGTTAGTCCGTTCTTGGATGTAGTACATCGTGTCACCGATGATCACCAGTTCCGCCGGGTCACGGGTCGGTACAGAGGCGGTACCTCCATTCGATCCCTTGTCCCATTCCACCTCTAGACTCTCGTTGTCCAGATCGATCAGGTTGAGTCCGAAATCTCCGCCCACCCAGATCTGGTGCGGGAGGAGCGCCGGGATGAGTTCCGTGACGCCATCCGAGGACAACAGACCGTTGCTGTGGTCGGAATCCCAAGTGGTGAGCCACTCTTCCGTCGTCAAGTCGTAGCGGGCAATGCCCACTCCATCCAGACCCACGTAGGCGACATCGTCGTAGAGGTAGGTCTTGGCATTCCAGGTCTGCTCACCCGCCTCCCAGGTGTCGAGCACGGTGTCGTTGACCACGTCGATGATCCCAGCACCGTAGTTGGTACCGGCCATCAGGATGCCCGGCAGGATGAGATTCACTGCATACACCCATGAGGAGGGCAATCCCGGATTGGAGTAGTAATTCCAGCAGTCCTCGCGGTTGAGCGTCGCCAGAGAGTACTGGCAGGCCCCGGCATTGGTGCCTGCGTAAAGGTAAGCGGAATCGGAATCGAAGTCGTAGAAATCCGTAGGCTGCCATCCCTGTCCGGTTGGTCGGATGTGCGACCATGTACTACCGTCGTAACGATCGGCCCCCTCGCTGGTGCCAACCCACAGGTCTCCTTGGGTGTCGATGTGCAGAGAATATACTTCGTTGGAGGAGATGGTCACGCCCCCGCGCGTGAACCGGTAGGTATCTGTCAGTTCGCCGGTGAGCCGATCGTAGACGAGCACGCCGTAACCGAACATGCCCAACCAGATGGTGGGGCCATCGGTCTCCACGGGCATGTATGGAACGTTGTCCATACCAGTTGAGCGCCAAGATGAGAGCAGCGTATCGTTACCCAGATCGAGGCGCAGCACCCCCATGTTGGCCGAAGCGAAGTAGGCGATGCCAGCGAGCGTGGCGACTCCCCTGAGGTTGTTCGAGAAAGCATCCGAGCGCTGAGGATCCCAGACGCTGGTGACGTTGCCGCTGGAGACATCGATGATGCTGGCACCGGAATTAGGGTGAGTGGCGACGAGCAGGTTGCTGCTCGCATCCCAAGCGAGATCGGTGATGAAGTCATTGTTCAGGCCGCTGTGGGTATTCCACTGAGTCGTGAGTGTGCCGTTGCCGGCATCATACTCCTCTATTCCCGCATCGGCGGTGCCCACCCATACACTGGCTCCGTCGGACGCCAAGGCGATGTTCTGCACGTTGTTGATAATCGGGTCGAGCCAGCGATTGATGCTCCGGTCGAAGCGGTCGATGAGCTCATTGCTGGCTATCCAGACGATTCCATTCACCTCGATGACCTCGTTCATCTGATCGGAAGCAGGTCCGCTGGCGAACAGCGCGTTACCTGAGTGCAATGGTGGATTTCCAGGCACGATGCGCGCCATCTGCCCGCTGCCGTCATTGACGAACACCGTATCTACAGACGGGGAACGGGAGCCTCCTGCCGGCCAGGCAACGAGGTCGAGGCCTTCGTGAGGCAGTCCTAGAGAGGCGAGCGTCTTGCTGCTGGTGAACGCCCCCATCGTGGTGTTGTAGTGGTGCAGCGTGTCGCCGACCAAGATGTTCAGCCAGCCACCACCGGTGGCCATGCCGCGCACTTCGTTTGAGGCAAGCCAGTTGGCATCAGTCCAGGTGGCGAGCCATGAGCCGATGGATATTGACTGTCGAGAGATGCCTGCTCCATCCATGGCGATCATCAGCACTCCGTTGACCTCGAGCAACTGATTGACGTAGTCGCTAGGAAGATGATTTTGAGTGTCCCATGCAGACTTCCACTGACCGTTGGTGAGGTCCAAGCGCATCACTCCACTCCCGAGCGTAGCGAGCAACATGTCGCTGCCCACCTCGAGCATGTCGGTCACCTCGTCAGAACCAGCCGACGGATTGAGTGCATCAGTCCAGCCACCCGCTCCGTAACTGAACAGGTCGCTGGCTGTCGTTCCAGCCCACAACGTCCCGGAGGAATCGAGTTCCAACGCGCCTGCTACGGCGCCTCCCGGTAGTGAGGGCAGTGGGAGCAATTCGGATGAGTCGGACAACGCCCAGACGCGGAAGCCGCCGTCATCCGTCGCCACGACCAAGCGGTCGTTTGCAACATCCACCACGAGCGCGGTGGAGGCCACATCCTCATCGAGTTCTATGACCATGGGGTTGTTGTTCGCATCGAGTTGCAGCAGTGCTTCCCCCACAGCGACATACAAGCGGCCGTCGCCGGGATGGACCGCGCTGGCGGTCACGTCCAGCGTGACCGGCGAGAAGGTGATCAGCGGATCTACCGGGCGGAGTGCCTCGATGACCAGATCGGTCACCTCGGCACCGCCCGGCACCAGCCATGAAGCACCGGTGTTGACGTTCGGGGAGAGCCTCGATGAATGTGGATCGGGGCCGAGGAGATCGTTCTGCTGGCCGAAGCCACCTAGTCCACGCCAGTCCATGATGGACGTCTGCGTGTCGACGAATGACAACTGGGGCTGTTCCGCCCACAGATCGTTGGCGCCGTCTACACGTACCTCGAATGAGATGTTGTCCAGCAGTGCTCCGGGAGCGAGTAGATGGTGCATGTCGGCGATTGCCATCTGGCCCGTAGCCGGATCGGCGCCGGTCGCATCGAGCCGAATCCACCCGGTGTCGTTGTGACCACCCGAACCCCATTCCGTGACTGTGGGCCCTTGTGCTTGAGCAGGGAATGCCATCGGTGTCCATGATGCAAGCAACATCAGCGTCACCAGCAGCAGACTGCGGATGTGGATAGCGTTCAAAGAACGCCTGTGCGAATATGCATCCATGCCCGTGACGCTTTTGCAATTGCTTATCAATAAAGTGGGTTGATGTATCCTACGGATACCTTGCGACTTTTTTGCCTTGGTAACGCTGTTTCGCAGTTTAGGAGAAAGGGGAACGCACATATTAGAGAGGGTCGGCCGAAAGGACGGAGCCGATGACCACACCGATGAGCAAGGACGACCAATTGCGCAGAGACTCGCTCGCATACCACGCATCCCCCCCATATGGGAAGGTGCGCACGGTACCAACGAAACCGCACGCCACCCAGAGAGACCTCTCGCTCGCCTACTCCCCGGGGGTCGCCTACCCCTGTCTTGAGATCGAGAAATGGCCTGAGAACGCCTACAAATACACTGCCAAAGGAAACCTCGTCGCCGTCATCTCGAATGGTACCGCGGTGCTTGGCCTCGGAGATATCGGGGCGCTGGCCAGCAAGCCGGTGATGGAAGGTAAGGGGCTGCTGTTCAAGGCGTTCGCCGACATCGATGTGTTCGATATCGAGCTGGACGCGAAAGATGTTGACTCGTTCGTCGAGACGGTCAAGAGAATCGCTCCCACTTTTGGGGGCATCAATCTGGAAGACATCGCC
>Ga0310125_10000578_pt1 | contig 17589 bp, 13 predicted proteins | sample CB11b_Tmax_Bot8__FD_203508 | JGI IMG/M metagenome (GOLD analysis project Ga0310125, IMG submission 203508) | Marine microbial communities from Western Arctic Ocean, Canada - CB11b_Tmax_Bot8 | ecosystem: Environmental > Aquatic > Marine > Oceanic | place: Canada: Western Arctic Ocean | collected... | reverse complement strand
GTTCCGCATGCTCGCTCCTCCGGTGCAGGAGCGCCTGCCCATCTATATCGCCAGTCTTGGGCCCAAGAACCTGGAGTTGACCGGCGAGGTCGCCGATGGCTGGTTGCCCGTATGGTTGAACCAGGGCCGGATCGCCGACTTGAAAGAACAGCTCGCGGTCGGGGCCGCAAAGTCGGGCCGGAGCGTTTCCGATGTGACCGTCGCGCCCTACCTGATGTGCTACACCTCCGACAGCCCCGAAGACCTGGCCCACGGCGCGGACCTGTTGCGGGCCCACATCGCCTACTACATCGGCGGCATGGGGACGTTCTATTTCGAGAGTTTCAGCCGTGCCGGTTTCGCCACCGAAGCCAAGGCGGTCCGGGACGCATGGGGCTCCAAGAACCGGGACCAGGCCGCCAACGCCGTGTCGGACCGGATGCTGGAAAGCGTGACAGTTTTGGGAGACGTTCAGCAGTGCCGCGACCAGATGAACAAGTTCCGGGAGGCAGGGGTCGACATGCCCGTCACCACCTTCCCCCACGGCACCGAGATAGACGCTATACACCGCACTATAGAAGCCTTGGCTCCACAGGCGGGAGCTTAGTGCCTACTAGGATAGGCGTGATCTCGGACACCCACTCGGCGGGCAGCGGTAGAGACCTGCCGAAGAAGATACTGGACGCCCTGCGCGGAGTCGACATGATCCTCCACTGCGGCGACCTCGAATGCATAGGAGTGTTGGACTACCTGGAAGAGGTGGCCCCCCTGCTGGCGGTGCGCGGCTACGAGGACCCGTTGGAAGAAGGCGACCGCCTCGCCATGACCACTAGGGTAGTCAAAGTCGAGGGCGTGTCCATCGGCATGATCCACGACATCCAGTGGCCCGGCCCCAAGATACCCACCACCCCCGATGGCACCGGACTGGCCCTCCCAGACGGCAACGGCCGTGAGATACTGGCCCGCAAGTTCAAAGAGCCGGTGGACGTGGTCCTATTCGGAGACACCCACGAGGAACTGACCATGAACTGGGACGGAGTCCTGATCATGAACCCCGGCAGTCCAACCTACCCCGGCCGGCGCCACAAACGCGGTGTCCTAGGCACCCTAGGAATGCTGGAAATAGACGGCGAAGACGCCACCGCCCGAATCATAAACCTGGAACCAGACGAGTAACCCACCCCTTTTTGGCGAAATGACGAAAATTGTCCCCTCTCCCGCGCACGGGATAGGGTTAGGGTGAGGGCGAACGCTCCCCGTAAGCCATCCAACAACCGCTAGACTTGGCTGAGTGGATTCCCGCTTCCGCAGGAATGACGGTAGGGGTACAGAAATAAAAAAGGGCCGGTCCTTCCGCGGAAGGACCGGCCCTTTTGCTTAGACCTGATTGATGACTAAGTGATCTTGTCGATGAGCGGGGTGACCTCAAGGAACACCGGAGCGAACACCAGGGACACGATGGCCATCAACTTCAAGAGGATGTTCAGGGACGGGCCCGACGTGTCTTTGAACGGGTCTCCGACCACGTCGCCCTCCACCGCGGCCTTGTGGGCGTCGGTCCCCTTGCCGCCGTAGTGGCCAAGTTCCACGTACTTCTTGGCGTTGTCCCACGCGCCGCCGGCCGTGGCCATCATGATGGCCAGCATGAACCCGGAGCCAACCGCGCCGATGAGCATCCCGCCAAGGGCCTCAACGCCCAGAACGAACCCGGTGGCCAGAGGGGCTGCCACTGCCATCATGCCTGGGGCGATCATCTCTTTGAGTGCTCCCTTGGTGGCAATGTCCACGCATTCTTTGTAGTCAGGTTCGGCTGTCCCCTCCATCAGCCCGGGAATCTCCCGGAACTGGCGGCGGACCTCATCCACGATGGACATCGCCGCCCGGCCTACGGCCTTCATGGTGAAGGCGGAGAACAGGAAGGGCAGCATGGCCCCGAAGAGAATGCCCACGATCACGGTGTGGTCCAGCAGGTTGATCTCTTTTATCTCGGCCGCTATGGCGAACGCCGCCAACAGCGCCAGGGAAGTCAACGCTGCCGAGCCAATGGCGAACCCCTTGCCGGTGGCCGCCGTGGTGTTGCCCAAGGCGTCTAGGGCGTCGGTGCGCTCTCTGACTTCGGGATCAAGTTGTGCCTGCTCGGCGATGCCGCCGGCGTTGTCGGCTACAGGGCCGTAGGCGTCGGTTGCCAATGTGATTCCCAGGGTGGACAAGAGGCCGACCCCGGCCAAAGCCACGCCGTAGAATCCGGCCAATTCGAAGGCTATGATGATGGTTAACCCAACCGCGACCAGAGGAATCACTGTGCTGATCATGCCGGTGGCGATTCCGGCGATCATCACCGTCGCGGCTCCGGTCTGCGATGCCTCCGCTATCTGCTGAGTCGGTTTATAGTCGTAGGACGTGTAGTACTCAGTGGACAGGCCGATAATTATCCCTGCTGAAAGGCCCGTTATTATCGCCCAGAACCATTTGATCTCCATGTCCAAGGAGAGCACGACCACCAAGGCGAAGACCGCGAGCAAGATCGCTGAAGCGAATATGCCCCGACGGAGCGCCCACAAGAGCTGGCCGAAGTTGGCTTGCTCGTTGGCGCGCACCACGAAGGTGCCCAATATTGCGGCCACGATCCCGGCGCCGGCCAGCATCAGCGGGAGAACCGCCTTATCGGAGTCCCAGGCGACCGCGGCTCCGGCGGTGCCGGCGGTGGCCAATGCGATGGCGGCGATGATCGAGCTAACGTAGGACTCGAAAAGATCGGCGCCCATCCCGGCGACGTCGCCCACGTTGTCACCGACGTTATCGGCGATGACTCCGGGGTTCCGGGGGTCGTCCTCGGGGATACCCGCTTCGATCTTTCCGACCAGGTCGCTGCCAACATCGGCGGCCTTGGTGAAGATTCCCCCACCAACCCTGGCGAACAGGGCGATCGAGCTGGCCCCGAAGCCGAACCCGGCGACTACCGTGATGTCTTGGAAGATCACGTAGAGGATGGTCACGCCCAGCAGGCCGATGCCTACCACCGTGAGCCCCATGACCGCGCCGCTGGAGAAAGCGATTCGCAGAGCCGGGTTGAGGCCGTGCATCGCAGCGGCGGCGGTGCGCACGTTGGCCCTGACCGCAACGTTCATGCCGATGAATCCGGCGGTGGCCGAGCAGATGGTGCCCACCAGGTAGGCGATGGCCGTCTCTGGGACGTTATTGTCCAGGGTCCACCAGTCGATCAACGCCCAGAGGCCGATGGCCACGATGATGACGAATGGGGCTAAGACCGTGTACTCTCGGCGCAAGAATGTGCCGGAACCTTCGCGTATAGCGTCGCCAATGGCCCGCATGCGCTGGTTCCCAGGGTCGGCGCGCAACACGCGGATGGCGGTAAAGGCAGCAAATAATAGAGCAGCGCCCCCTGCGGCGAGGGCAACGATAATGGATTCCATGAAGAGACTCTCTTAAAGGGACAGGCGTAGCCTGTTTGTCTACCGGTTCGTTTAATCCGAACCGTCCTGTTTTTAGGCGTGCGCAATTTATCACATAGGCTTGAGGGTGTCAAGCGTATTTCGACGCCGCGCACGCCTATTTTGCACGGGTCTCGCCGCGCTGGAAGGAAGCTGCCCCTGAGGTTCCAGGCATACCGTTCCAGCAATACCGTTGTAGGGATACCTGGGAGGCTAGGGCGTGTGTATCTCGATGCCTGGGAAGGAGATGGCCACCGCGAACCAGAACGACCGGCGCGTGCTCACCCGTTCCAAACGGCTGCCAGCCAAAGGGCCGTCCCCGCCGCGCCCGGCAAAGTCCCAGGACGTGCCGGTCTCCCGGTCGGTGAACCTGCCGTCACCCGCATATTCAAAACTAAGAGTTTGCCCATCCACGTTGCGGGAGAACGCTATCACCGTCAGGCCGCCTGAGGCGGTGAAGACTACCACCGGCTCGCCGCCGACCTCGCCATCGATCGCGCCGCCGTCGATGTCCCCCAGTGGAAATGCCGTAACCGCATCGCCTATCTCCACGGTCAGCACTATCTCTCCGGCGGAGAGCCGCCCGTCCAGTTTGTCTCTATCCACCGGAAAGGCAAACTGCTCATTGTTGATTCGGTCCTGATACCCATTGCCAAAGCTGTTGCCGTAGGAGGCGCCGTCGAAGAGGGTTTCTAATCCCCCTTCGACGCCCGTTATAAGAAGCGTTTCGGGATGGAGCGCTTTCCAATTCGCCCAGGGCATGGTCGCCGATGGCAAGGCCTTGAGCCGGGACCCGGTGAGGGTTCCGACCACGGCCTCGCCGGCCACCTGGAACCAATATGACCCGGTCTGGTGGTCGTACATCACCAGGTCAGACTGATATAGGGCGCTGGTGTTGCCGAAGGTGAGGGTCTGGCCGTCAACCTCCCGGCTGAAGACCACGCCGCTGAAGCAGAGGGGGCAGTAGGTGATCAACACCGGAACGCCACCGATATCGTCGTTCACTATCTCATGGAAATTCAGGATGTTTATCGGATAGGCGAATGTCTCGCCGCCGGACTCGTACCCCAAGACCAGGTCGTCGCCTTCCAGCCAAGCCAGCGCGTCGGCGGCGCCATACACCGGCAGGTCCACCGGGATGATGGCGTCCCGAAGATCGGTTTGAAGCTCGTCCGATATCTCACTCAGGGGCACGAACCGGGCGCTGGTCGTGCCAAAAGTGTCAAATACGATTTCCTCAAGGGGCACACTGTGTTTGGTCAAGTCCACGTCTGGAACGATCTTCGGGACCACGGAAGAGCCTTCCGGGATAATCGAAGTCGGTGTTGGTTTTGCCGTGGTGACCTGGGTCATAGCGTCCGTTTGGTCCGGCGCGGAAGTTGGGTCTGACCCGCCACAGGCGACCGCCAATACCAGTAGTACGGCTGCAAGGGCGGTCCAACGGTTTATCCCTAACAGAAACAAATTCACCCGGTAACCTCTGGTGGAATTAAAGTCGCAATCGCTGATTCGATGCCGCCAACGGCTAGGCGGATGCGCCCCATCGGTCCAAGCTAGCGCCAATGGCCGTTTCCATTGACTTATGACATGGACCCTGTTGTTGCCGCGCAAGTTGGGCTGGGCCGTGTGAACGCGGCGCCCGGCTCCGTCCAGGATATCAGTTCAGACCGGAGATATAGGTCAATATCCGCTGGATGAGCGACCGGGCGGCTGTGTTGAAGATAGGGGCTAGAAGAATTCTAGGGGATAGTTATGGGCCTGGCCAGGCTCGCGGGCACGGTCTCGATCATTGGCCGAGCCGCGCCGATCCCAAACGCTGCCGACCGATGGGCGGCGGCAGTAGCGGATAACAGTCGATGATCTGGACCCGGTCTCGTGGGAGGGATGTGCCCTGGTGTAATCAGCGGCTTCTGAGGCGAGGGTCTAACACGTCACGCAAGGCATCACCAAGCATATTGACCGCTAAAACAGCGATGCTGATGGCCACGCCTGGTGCGATAGCTAGCCATGGGGCGTTTTCTAGGTAACGTCGTCCTTCCAGGGCCAGCATCCCACCCCAACTTGGAGTAGGAGGCGGGGTACCAAGACCAAGATAGCTGAGCGCAGCCTCGATAACAATAGCGTTACCGACCCAGATTGACGCAATGATAATAATTGGAGCAAACACATTTGGCAGTATATGGCGAAACACAATCCGGCTATCGGTGGCTCCAAGCGAACGTGCTGCTTCGATGTAAACATTTTGTTTGATTGCCAAGACCGTAGACCGTACTACTCTGGCCGAACCGGGTGCGATAACAATGGCGATTACCAATATTATGTTGAATATTCCTGGCTGTAGCATGGTCATCACTGCTAAGGCCAACACAATCGCCGGAATCGCCATCAATGTATCGACTACCCGTTGCAGCACTTGGTCGATTTTCCCGAGGAAATAACCTGATATTAACCCGATAATGGTGCCAAGAGTGACACCGAGCGCCACTGCTCCCAAGCCCACCATCAACGACACTCGAGCGCCATATATGATGCGGCTAAACACATCTCGTCCGATAGCATCGGTTCCTAGTAGATAGTCTCTACTGGGGCCTTCTAGGCGTACCGGCATCCCGTTTTCATCCAGGTTAAATTCATAGGGGTCAAACGGCGCTACAAGTGGAGCAAATATTGCACTAAACAATATAATTAGAACGACCAGTCCTCCAGCCCCTCCGAGAGGCTTGGTGACAACGAACCTCTTTAGGGAACGAGACTGGCGCCCAAGACCGTTTGATATCGCCTCTAACGGATTCTTGGGCCTGGAGCTTAATTCCAACGGCCCTGTATCTTTACCCATATCGAATTCGCGGGTCGAACCAGGCGTAGGATATGTCGACAAGAAGATTCATTAGAACCATAATTCCGCCGAAGAATATAACCGCACCTTGAACTAACGTGTAGTCTCGGAATAACACTGCATCTAATGTCATGTTTCCTACACCGGGCAGAAGGAAAATGGTTTCTATGATGACGGTGCCTCCCAACAGGATGGAGAACTGCTGGCCTATTAAGGTGACTACTGGGATAAACGAATTCTTCATCGCGTGCCCGACGATAATTTTTTGTTCGGATAGCCCTTTAGACCGAGCGGTCCGGATATAGTCCTCACGAAGTACTTCGAGCATAGAAGATCGGGTCATGCGCATGATGACGGCAGAAAACCGGAAGCCAATAATGGCAGCAGGAATCAATAACTGCTGCAAGGTTTTTATCGGGGCCACCCAAATCCCCTCAAATCCCCTAGGCGGCAACCAATGGAAATACAAAGAGAGGATTAGGATAGCGACCACACCGGTCCAGAAATCCGGTAGAGAAAGTCCTAATACTGAAAACAGCCTACCGCCGTAGTCAGCAACAGTATCTTGGCAAACGGCAGATATTATCCCGATGGGTATTGCCATCAGTAGCGCGATGACCAGCGATAGCAGGGCTAAATGAAGAGTAAGACTAATGCGATCGCCAAGTTCATCAGCCACCGATCTTCCGCTCAGCAGGGAATCTCCTAGATCCCCCCGGAGCAAGTCCTTCATTGTCGATCCGTATTGGACTAAAAATGGCCTGTTTATTCCCAGCTTTTCCCGGGCGGCGTCATAGGTTTCCTTGGTCATGGTGGCATCTTGGCCCAAACGCATCATAACCACGTCGCCAGGAAACATCCTGACCATTGAGAACACCAATAGGTGTACCAACCAAAGAACCACGATAGCTGAGAGCAACCTGTGTAAGATGTATTGTGACATACAGGTTACCGCCGGCTAGGTCGACAGAAGTCTTTGGCAGGCTATTCGCGGGGCCAATACGACTCTTAACACACGCCTCCACAGAATATCAATCGATGTTACGACGTTCAGACTGCAGGGGATTGCTCTCACTGTTGCAGTCGGTGAAATCAACGTTTTTACTGAGTCCACCAAGGTGATATTGACCGGGGTTTGGATGGTTAACTTATTCGGCAAATTTGTCAAAAGAACGTGACGGAGCGCCATCAGTCAACCATGCCGTCTTCACTTCATATGAGCAATAACCGGTGAACCAACAATAGGGATTATCGCCTGCATAAAGGTAGGACTGAGTCAATCTATAGTGGGGAGGAACGATGGTTGTAAGCCTATACACTTGATCCGTTAGGTAGTCCCACAGTTCCTTTTGAATCTCCACTTGCCTACCTACATCAGAGCCGATCCACTCGTCCAGAAGAACGTCAATCTTTTCATCTTCAATATGAGGACAGTTAACACTGGAATCGGAATGATATGGGAGGTAGAGCCAGTCGTAAGCTGTCGGTCCTGATCCATACGGGCTCAGCCCAATAAGGGTATCGTTCATCGGCTCCCCACACTTGGATTTTGACCACCAAGTGGCGTACTCGCTTTGCTTAACCGTGGCATCTAGGCCAATGTCTTCCCACATCTTTTGCAGGAGTACAGCTGTGTCGCCGAATGTGAATCCCGATAGTTCACCCCACTCGATTTCTACCTTGAACCCCTCTGGGTAGCCAGCTTCGGCTAGTAGGGCCTTCGCACCCTCAGGATTGTATTCGTACCACTGACCTAGGTTTTCCACGGTGTAATCCGTGATGTCAGTGTACCCCCCAACCGCCCATGGCATAGGACCGTATGGTGTAGCGTCCCCGGCATTAATCACATTCGCAATCACATCACGATTGATAGCCATCGACATAGCCCGGCGAACCCTAACATCGTTGAAGGGCGCCTTGGCTAGATTAAGAAAAACACCGTGGTCTCCCCATCCGAATGAAGGGACTCTATATAGCGTTGAATCGGGTACGGTCTTAAGCACTTGATCCAAAATGTCATAAGCGCTTATCCGCATGAGATCAATCTGTTCTGCCCGGTAAAGGGCTACCTGTGTGGCAGGATCGCGGGTGAATATGTAACGTACAGCGTCTAGGAACGGAAGTTGCTCCCCTTTTAATTTTAAGTGATAGTTCGGATTTGCGACGAACAGCATCCCTTCGCCAGCAGCAAATTCTTTCAGGATGAACGCACCGGTACCACCTGGATTCTCGCCCAGACCACCGGGCGATTCTTGGGCCTCTTTAGCTACTATTGGCGGAGTGGAGCCGTTGGTATACAACGTAGGGAACCCCGCCAAGTCCTGCTTGAGATGGAAGCGCGCAGTTTCCTGGTCAATCACCTCGACGCTATCCACAGAAGCGGTGGCCGTGTATTGAGGGACCACCCTTAATAAGTCAAACGAATATTTGACGTCTTCCGCAGTAACCGCTCGACCGTTCATCGGAGGCCGGTCATGGAACCTTGCGTCCGGGTTGATCTTAAAATCCCATGTTTTCAAGTCCACCATTTCCCAACTCACGGCAATATTAGGCCGAATAGTGGGTGTGGTGTGGACTTCTGGGAACCACCAAGTCGATTCCCATTCGAGCAAGGCGTCATACTGTGCCATGTTTTCGTTGTTCCGTGCCCTGGTTGGATCAACATCGGGGATGGGGCTCATAGTGAGTTGGATTACGCCGCCCCGGCGCGGTGGCCATGGCCAAGCTTTCGGTGGCCATGGATACTTATCGTCAAGTTCTTGCAACACCGAGCGAGCAACGTAAGCAAACGGTGTTGCCGTTGGCACTCCACCAGAAGCCGCGGGTGCACTTGTGGCAGTAGGTTGCGGAGCGCTGGTTGCCGCGGCTTGTGGCGCAGCCGGTTCAGTCGACGAGCCACATGAGATAACAAGCGCTAGCAAGAATATGGCGATTAAAGGTAGTAACCGCCTTGGAGATGTCTTAACATGTTTAGTCATTACTGCTTACCCTCATAATCCTCTGTGTGAACTCGTAATAGAAAGTCAAACCGTGACGATACCGAGATGCTGACAAAACCCATTGTTAATTAAACGCCTGCAATAACAAGGCTTAGATATAGTGAGACTTATAAGCCATTGCCGTATCGCGACTCGGCCACGGCCACATGCTAGCTTAATGCCGTATTAAGAGTCAACTATAATTCCGAAATGCAGAGTGTGAGTCAATAAACAATAGTGGCGACCGCCAAAAGTTTTCCGGGATTGATGTTGGTTAGTGCTTGCGCAACCGGGATGATATTCATGCTGGTATATTCACCTACACAATTCATACGGATTTCTAACGGTTCTTCCGGCGCTAAAACCGGGGCGGGTATCCATTTATTTTCCGGTTGAGGAGAGTCAGAGTCATGGAGGTCGAGACCCGGCCGGGTCAAACAGCCATTAGCAGGGGATGTCGATACCAATCTGTTCGTTGACTTGGACCGAAGGATCATCCCAGGTTGCCGGGTCTGACCTTCATATTTTCAAAGACGGCGCCTCTACTGTCCGGTTTGGATTCCCCCCAACGCGCTCTGAGTACATGCGGGTTTACGATTGCCAATTGCTTGCTATTTAAGAAAATCGAAAAGGAATGTTATAATGCCCGGCAGTCTGAAATGGCTGCCCATGGCCCTCGATCTAATCCAAAACATCAACGCGATTCAAGTAAAATCGAAGAAGGAAGAGCTTTATGTTTATCGGCTACTTCACTGAACGGCCCTACCAAGACCACGAGTCCGGATTCTTCGGCGCAACGGGTTCCCCCATCAAAGACCTGACCCTAAGCAACGGGGTATATGACCCCGAGGTGGGCGCGCATCTGTATAACCGTTACATGGACGAGAAGGTCTACGCCGAGGAGATGGGATTTGACGGCCTGATGCTGAACGAGCACCACAGCACCCCGTTCTGCATGGGCGGCGCGATGAACGTCGAGGCTTCAATCCTGGCGCGAATCACCAAGAAGGCCAAGATCGTCCTCATGGGCAACATCCTGCCCATCTGGGACGACCCTCTCTGGCTGGTCGAGCAGCTTGCCATGATCGACCTGATCTCCCACGGACGCCTGGTATCAGGTTGGGTGCGGGGGACCGGCCGCGAAAGCGTGTCCCACAACTCGCCGCCGCCCTACAACTGGGAGCGGTTCAAAGAGGCCCACGAGTTCATCATCAAGGCCTGGAGCGAGCCCGGCCCTTTCCGCTGGGAGGGCAAGCACTACCAGTACCGTCACGTTAACCCATGGGTGCGCCCCTACCAGAAGCCCCATCCCCAGATATGGTTGCCCGGCGTGGTTAGCCGCGACTCTCTGATGTGGGCCGCCGAGCAGCGCATACCCTACATCATGCTTTCAACCCAGTTGGAACCCACCAGGCAGGCGTTCCAGCTTTACCACGACACCGCCACCGAGCAGGGATATGAGTCCGGCCCCCAGAACCTTGGCTATCTTTGGAAGGTTCACGTGGACGAGACCGAAGAACTGGCCGAGGAGACCGCCCGGAAGTTTATCCAGGGCCCCAGCAACCCGTTCTTGGCCGGCAATGAAGGGACCACCAACCCGGCCCTTGTGGCACTTCCGGGGTTGTCCTCCCGTCGCCGGGTGCTGCCAACCCAGGCTGCAGCCACCTCGGCCCGGGGCGGAGCGGGCGGAGCCTATGGCCAGTCCTACGAGAAACAGATTGAGGACTACACCATCATCACCGGGACGCCAAAGACCGTCATCCCCAAGATTCGCCACGTGTTGGAGTACCTCCGGCCCGGCAGCGTGTTCTTCTGGGACGGCGACGGCGCCATGACCCACGATGACGCCATGCGCAGCCTGAGGCTCATGGGCGAGGAGGTCATCCCGGCCGTCCACGAGATCGCCAAAGAGCTGGAACTGCCCAGTTCCTTTGAGGTGGACACGGCCACCGGCAAGCCCATCTCGCAGGCCACGGCCAATACCGAAGGCGGCCACGGAGAGGACGACTAGTCCCCTCCGGCACCCACCAGCTATTCATTAGAATTAGATCCCCTAGGCCGGTTAGCACCAGGCCTGGGGGATTTGAATTCAGGCGATACTCTACCCACCCGCCCACTCACGGGCGCATAATATGCTGCGATGACCACAGAACCGAACTCAGAGCCCAACCTAGACCTGAGCACCGACGTCGTCGTGATCGGGGGCGGCCCCGCCGGCAGCGCCGCAGCCACCATGCTGGCCCGCAAGGGGTGGCAGGTGACGGTGTTGGAGCGGGAGCAGTTCCCCAGGGACCACGTTGGGGAATCCCTGTTGCCTGCCTCCATCCCGGTGCTGGAGGAATTGGGCGCGCTGCCCGCCGTGGAGAGCGCGGGGTTCCTGCCCAAGCACGGGGCGACCATGGTCTGGGGCAGCGGCGACGCACCCTGGAGTTGGTACTTCAAGGAGACCAGCCAGCGGTACCCCCACTCGTACCAGGTCTGGCGTCCCCAGTTCGACCAGATCCTGCTGGACAACGCCAAGGCCCAGGGGGTCACAGTGCTGGAGGGCCACCAGGTCACGGAAGTGATCTTCGACGGAGATGAAGCCATCGGGGTGGAGTTTACCAACGCACAGGGGGAGTCTGGAGAAGCGCAATGCCGGTTCGTGGTCGACGCCAGCGGACAATCGACGTTGCTGGCCCGCCACCTGGGATCTAAGCAGTGGGACCCATTCTTCCGGAACCTGGCCGTCTACGCCTATTTCACCGGAGCCAAGCCCCTTCCAGAGCCCGACCAGAACAACATCTTCATCGAGTCCTACCGCTATGGCTGGCTCTGGAGCATCCCGCTGCACACCGGGCGCACCAGCGTGGGCGCGGTGGTCGACTCGGCCATCGGGCAGGAGGGTATCCAACAGAACGGCGCCAAGGCGTTCTTGGAGGCCCAGTTGGCCCAGAGTAGTCACATTCGGGCCATGCTTGAGAACGCCAAGATGGACTCGGAACCGACCGTGGTGATGGACTGGTCCTACACTGCCGAGAAGCTCTACGGGCCGGGCTACATATTGGCTGGAGACGCCGCCTGCTTCGTCGACCCACTGTTCTCATCAGGCGTCCACCTGGCGCTGATGTCCGGGGTGTTGGCCGCGGCCTACGTGACCACAGCGTTGAACGACGCATCGATGGCCGATGAAGCCGGCCTGGTTTACCAGGAGCTATACCTCAAGGAGTACAACCAGTTTCGCGAGATGGCCCGCCTGTTTTACTCCAGCAACCTCAGCGCCGAGTCCTATTTCTGGGAGGCCCGCCGCATCACCAACGCCGGGGAGTATTCCCCTCGCCAAAGCTTCATCCAGGCCGTCGCCGGGCAGCCGCCCCGGGGCTACGAGCGGGTGGTGTTGGACCGGGGCCAAGCGCCCGAGGAATTCGTCGAAAGCGTCCGCGCCGTGGAGTCGGAACGCCACTCCCGGACGCAGTGGTTGGCCGCCCTGGCATCCGACCCCCAGCGTAACCAGATACTGAACGCCATACCAAAGCTGGCCGAGGGCATCGAAGTCCAGCGCAAACCGGTGCTGGCCGAGGGGGAGTTCGTGCAGGGGTACGTCCTGAACACCTTCTCCCAGCCTGAAGGTACGCCCTGCAGCCCCCTGGTCGCCGCCGTGATAGCCGAGATCGACGGCCAGAAGTCGGTTTCCGACATCGTGGACGGCATGGGGGCACACCTAGACCAAGCCGGCCACGCCCAGCTCGAAGAAGCCGTCTCCCGGACCATCGAGATACTCTACGTGGACGGAACTGTAGCCAGGCTAGTTACTGACTAAGTCCTTTACCAGTCAGATAATCCCTGCCCCCTCGAAAGGGGCAGGTTAGGTCCGACGAAGTCGAGACTCTCGACCTTGTCGGAGATTGGGGCGCTGCTTCACCGCCACATAAGTTGAAGCCGCAGAACAGTCCTCACAATCGCCAGAAACAAATTACCAACAGGAGAGAACATGGCCACCAGACAGATACCCACGGAAGATGAAGTCATCAGTTGGATGGACTCACTCAGCAACTGGGGACGCTGGGGAAAAGACGATCAACTGGGCACGTTGAACCTGATCACCGACGCCAAGCGGGCCCAAGCAGCCGCCCTGGTGAAGGAAGGCATCAGCGTTAGCTGCTCCCGGCTGATCGTCCCGGAGCACGCCGCCGATGTCACCAGCATCCCGCCCCTGCATTACATGATCCGGGCCGGAGACACAGTGCCGGCCGAGGGCCCGGGCGGAACTTCCGACTTCCTGGGGTTCTCCTACCACGGGCTGACCATCTCCCACCTGGATGCCCTGTGCCACCAGGCCTGGAACGGCAAGCTCTACAACGGCTTTGACGCATCGTTGGTCGGCAGCGAGTCCAAGGCCACGGTGCTGAACATCGATGTAGCCAAAGACGGCATCATCACCCGGGGCGTAATGCTGGACATCGCCAAGGTGCGTGGTGTCGACTGGCTGGAGGCCGGCGAGGGTGTGTTTGTAGAGGACCTGGAAGCCGCCGAGAAGGCCCAGGGTGTCAGGCTGGAAGAGGGCGACGCCCTGATGCTGCGGCTGGGCTGGTACAAGCGCCGGCTGGAGAAGGGCGCTCCCGAATCAGGACGGCCCGGACTCCACGCCGAGACCTTGCCCTGGCTGAAAGAACGCGGCATCTCTCTGGTCGCCGGGGACGCCTCCCAGGACGCCGAGCCCAGCGGGTATCCGGCCATCGGTCTGCCGATACACCGAGTGGGCATCGTGGGCATGGGCCTGTGGCTCATAGACGCCGGCAACTGCGAAGAACTAGCCGCGGTCTGCGAAAGGCTGAGCCGCTACGAGTTCATGTTCATAGTGGCCCCGCTACGGTTCAAGAACGCCACCGGCTCCCCCACCAACCCCCTCGCGGTGTTCTAGGCGGCGAAGATCCCTTCTCCCTAACAATAGTCCATTCTCACCTGAGGGAGAAAGTTAGGTCCGACGAAGTCGGAGATGGGGTGGAATGCTTCTCAACAAACCAGTTTCCCCCAGAAAGAGCGCCCTCACCCTAACCCTCTCCCGTTGCGACGGGAGAGGGGACAATGCTCTCAGGCGAAAATCGCTCAGTTACTTACCTTCTTTGATCCACTCGGCTACGCGCTCTCCGATCATCATGGTGGTTACGTTGGTGTTGGCGCGGATGCAGTCGGGCATGATCGAGGCGTCCACCACCCGCAGGCCCTCCATCCCCTGGACCTTGCCGTACTGGTCGACCACGGCCATGGGGTCTGACGACGGGCCCATCTTGCAGGTGCAGGATATGTGCTGGGAGGTGCTCACCTCCCGGTACAGGAACACGTCCAGCGCTTCGTCCGAAGCCAGTTCGGCGTCGGTGGGCTCGATTCGCTCTGCGATGATGTCTTTGAACGCCGGGTCCTCGCCAAGGGCAACACAGATGCGTATCGTCTCCCGCAAGCGCTCCCGGTCGACCTCCTCCTCCAGATAGCGGTAGTCCAAGAACGGCTGCACCGATGGGTCGGCTGACTGGAGCCTGAGTTCTCCGGCCCCGGCGGCCAACTGAATGCCGCTGGACATGCGTATGCCTAAGGGCACCATGCGATCCCCGCCTTGGTTGACCCGTCCGGTGGCGAACGACTGCATGGACACCTTCATGTCGTTGCGCAGGTCGGACCCGGCGGCGGTGTAGCGCAGGGTGGCCTGCATCCGAGGGGCGTTGCCGTCCAACTCGACTTCGGGCTTGGTGCGCCAGGTAACGAAGACCAGCGGATGGTCGCGCATGTTCTGACCGACTCCGGGCGCCTCGTGGACCACCGGGATTCCGAACTCTTCAAGCTGGGCTTTTGGTCCGACGCCGGAAAGCAGAAGGGTATGGGGCGAGCCGATGGCCCCGGAACTCAAGATAATCTCAGAGCCTTCCACGGTGAAAGTCTCTCCGCCGCTCTCAACCTCAACGCCCGTGGCCCGTTTCCCATCGAACAGGATGCGTTGGACATGGCAGTTGGCCCGGATGGTCACATTGAGGCGGTGCCTGATCTGGTCAAGATAACCCAGGGCCGTGCTCATGCGTATGCCGTTGGGGTTATTCAGCGGTGTTGGGCCCACGCCCGTGGAGTCTGGGTGATTGTGGTCAGGAGAGTCCGGGTAGCCGGCGGCCCGGCAGGCCTGGTAGAAAGCCTCGGTGGCCGGGTGCCAGGTGTCCCGGGCGAACCGGTGCATCACGATGGGGCCTTCGGTGCCGTGGAAGTCATCGCTGAAGTCGGTGTCAGTCTCTATCTTCCGGAAGAATGGCAGGCAGTCCTGATATCTCCACTCGGTATTCCCCATCTCGGCCCAGGAGTCGTAGTCCTCGGGCACGCCCCTAAGAAAGACCTGTCCGTTGATGGCGCTGGAGCCTCCGGTGACCTTGCCCCGGGGCACAAGCATCTCCGGCGACTGCTCTGTGGCTTTTCCGATGAACTGCCAGTTGTGGTCGCTGACCATGATGTCGATCTCGGTTGCGTAGCCGAACTTAACTTCCTCGGGTAGTTGCTCAAAGTCGGGGTAGTCCGGTCCCGCTTCCAGCAGCAGGATATTCTTGCTGGAGTCTTCAGAGAGCCGGGTTGCGACGATGGAACCGGCCGAGCCGGCGCCCAGGACGATGTAGTCGTATTTCATATTCACTCCGGTAAAAGTACAGTCCTTCCACGTATGGAAGGACTGTCGGTCTCGATCGGGCCGGATCTCCTCGGCAAAGCCCATGGCGGTCAGAACTTTAGAACAACGCCTCTGGGGTTTGGATGCCCTCGAAATCAGACTCGGAAGCCGGGGCCTCCGGAGTGACGCCAAGGTTGTTCTGCATGTAGTGGTAGACCTGCTTCAGGTGGTGCGTGCTGTGACTCAAGATGATGTTCAGCAGCTCAAGCACGGTGACCTCGCCGCCGTAGTGGGCGGGCACCTCCCGGTCGAAGGCCTCGGTATTTCCGCTATTCAGGAAAGCGATGATGTCGTTCCGGACCTTGTTGCCGTACTCGATCATCTCGCCGGAGGTATAGATATCTTTCAGCCGCTCGTCGGAGGCGCGCATGTCCTCTTGACTCATGCTGCCCGCTTTGTGGCTGAGGTAAGCCACCTCGGGGAAAGACATGATATGCATGACAGTTTTTCGCCCCGTCCAGGGACGCCACGGCACATCGGTGTCTAGCTGTTCTTGGGAGAACTGTGCGGCGGCCCGGCAGGCTGCGCTCAGTATCTTTTCGTATTTCCCGGCCAGCCATTCGGTCTTACCCGACAGGTCAACCTTCACGTCCAGTTTGAACGCCGAAATCAACTTTTTGGGGAAATAGCCGATGATGACTTCTGTGTCGTCGATGATGGTGACCGGCAGAGCTTTTATGCCCCGGCTGCGCAGGTCTTCCATCGCTTGATGGTCTTCCAGCACGTTGTGATGCTCGTACTGAACACCGTTGGACTTGAGGAACTCTTCCAGAGTCCGGCAACTGAATCAACCAGGTTGCGTATAAACTTGGACGTTCATGGCACCCTCCATCTGTAAAAACACGGTGTGACGAAACGGAAAGGCCAGGGCAGGCCTCAAAAACCAAACACATCCTAACACGACTTTGAGCTTGAAGTTTAGACCTTTAGCTCGGCCCGAAACGCCCACTTGCCCTTAAGAATATGGGTATGACAGACTAGGTTTATGCCTTTCATTTCCACTCCGTCCGGCTACGGCGCGACGGCCACCCCTTGAGATCAACCGGGAAGCTAACGGCGGCAGTGATTGCCGCGGCAGTCCTTTTGTTGGCCCTGGCGGCCTGCACTCAGACGGCGGTGACCGCAACCGCCGCAACCTCCGCAGCCACAATCCCTGTGGTGGCTGCCACCAGCACGCCGCCGCCAACCGTCGTTCCAGAGCCCACCCAGAAATCTGCGCCGACAGCAACCGCCGCTCCTACGGCTACACCCGTCCCCACCGTCACGCCCGTGCCGCCCACGGCAACCCCGCAACCCGCGGCAACCCCGACGCCACCGCCCCCCACGCCAACCCCTCAACCCACCGCCACGCCGATGCCGCCGCGTCCGAACTCCATCCAACTCGATCTGGGGCAGGGGTGGTCTTGAGCGTTTCGCCTGAAGAAATCATCGCCGGCCGAAACGTCTCATTCTCCCTGTCGGGCCTCCCCCTCTGGATGCCGGTCATGGTCACGTTCGTCGGTCCACAGGGTGTCCCCGTGTCTCGGATCACACCGGAAGATGTCTAGAAGATGTCTATGTGTTGGAATCAGACCGGTCAGAGGCCACCACGATACGGATGTACGCAACGGCTGGGGGTTACCTGGACTGGACCCGGTACGGCGCCGAAGACGAGGCTGGGGCCTGGTC
>Ga0310125_10000575_pt1 | contig 17620 bp, 14 predicted proteins | sample CB11b_Tmax_Bot8__FD_203508 | JGI IMG/M metagenome (GOLD analysis project Ga0310125, IMG submission 203508) | Marine microbial communities from Western Arctic Ocean, Canada - CB11b_Tmax_Bot8 | ecosystem: Environmental > Aquatic > Marine > Oceanic | place: Canada: Western Arctic Ocean | collected... | reverse complement strand
GCTGGTCTCACTTGGCCTCCTAGCGCGCATACATCACGAGCTGGTGATTGCAGCGCGACGGGCTGAAGCTCTCGAGACCCGGAAGAGGAAGAAGAAGTGACTGGGCCGATCATGATCATGGCAGGTGGCACCGGGGGGCACGTGTTCCCCGGGTTAGCAGTTGCCGAGGAGATCCGCAGTCGCTCGGGCTCCGTAGTTTGGATGGGGACGCGAAAGGGGTTGGAGGCTCGCCTCGTGCCGGACGCAGGCATAGAAGTCGAGTGGATCTCCGTGTCAGGGCTTAGAGGTCGAGGGGTGTTCGCTTGGTTGGTCGCTCCGTTTCGTCTTGCGCTCGCACTCCTGCAAGCGTTCGTAGCTGTGCGCCGTCGCCAGCCGGCCGCTGTGCTGGGCTTGGGTGGCTTCGTCTCCGGCCCTGGCGGTATCGCGGCTTGGCTGAGCGGACGACCGTTGTTAATCCACGAGCAGAACGCGGTTGCGGGAACGACTAACCGTATTTTGGCGCGTTTCGCCAGACGGGTCTTTCAGGCTTTTCCGAACAGTTTTCCGAGCGGTGTTCGAGCGGAGTTAATCGGTAACCCGGTGCGGCGGGAGATCCTTAACCTACCTGAGAGTTCCAAACGCGCCGAGGCTCGTGCGGGCGCTCCATTGAGGGTGCTGATTCTCGGCGGCAGCCAGGGGGCGCTGGTTCTTAATCAGCGAGTCCCGGTAGCACTGGCCGCGCTGCCCGAGCGACTGAGGCTCGAGATCTGGCACCAGGCTGGGCGGGGACTCGAGGATGCGCGCGATGCGTACGCAAAGTGCGGTGTGAAGGCGCGCCTGGACGCTTTCGTGGACGACATGGCGAACGCGTATGGTTGGGCCGACCTCGTCATTTGCCGCGCTGGCGCGCTCACCATCGCCGAGCTCGCTGCAGCCGGGCTGGGCGCCATATTGGTGCCTTATCCCTATGCCATTGACGACCACCAGACTCGAAACGCAGAGAGCTTTGCATCCCGTGGTGCAGGTGTCGTGATACCGGAGGATGAGTTCACTTCGGAGCGACTCGCCCGCGAGCTTACTCGACTGCTCGAGGATCGCAGTTTTCTGACTCAGTTCAGCGAGAGTGCGCGCGCTCAAGCGCTACCGGATGCGACTAAGGACGTGGCGGACATATGTTTTGAGCTTGCTGAGGTGCGGTCATGACCGACCGAATGGGTGCCATTCACCACATTCACTTCGTCGGGATCGGCGGCGTAGGCATGGGTGGAATCGCTGAGGTGCTGATCAGCCTCGGTTATGCGGTGCAGGGCTCGGACATCAAACTTAATTCGGTCACCCAACGACTATCGAGTCTTGGTGCTCGGATCCAAGTGGGTCACGATGCGAGCCATCTCGGCGCGGCAGATGTCGTCGTGGTGAGTAGCGCGATCCCTGCGGATAACCCGGAGGTCCTCGAGGCGAACCGGCGGCGAATCCCCGTCGTGCAGCGAGCAGAGATGCTGGGAGAGCTGATGAGGTTCCGCTACGGGATCGCGGTCGCGGGGACGCACGGTAAGACCACGACGACGAGCCTTGTCGCCAGTGTGCTCGCCGAAGGCGAACTGGATCCCACTTTCGTGATCGGCGGACGACTCGCCAGTGCCAACGCCAACGCCAAGTTGGGTGAGGGTAACTACCTGGTGGCCGAGGCCGATGAGAGCGACGCCTCGTTCCTGCATCTACAGCCCGTTATCGCCGTTGTGACCAATATCGATGCCGAGCATCTTGAGAGCTACGAAGGGGAGATCGGGCGCCTAAAGCAGGGCTTCACGGATTTCCTGCTCAATTTGCCTTTTTATGGCTTAGCGGTTTTGTGCTGTGATGATCCCAATACTCGCGAAATCATTCCAGACTTGGGGCGGCGAGTTATGAGTTACGGGTTTTCGGAGCGGGCCGACGTGCGTGCCGGGAGCGCCCAGCCGTCCGCTCTCTCGAACTCTTTCTCGGTATACCGTGCCGGTCACGACCCGTTGCAACTTACTCTAAACTTGCCGGGCCGGCACAATATACTCAATTCGTTGGCTGCTGTTGCGGTTGCCACCGAGCTTGGAGTCTCCGACGAAACAATTCAAAGGGCACTCTCCGAGTTCTCAGGGATCGATCGCCGTTTCCAGGTGCTCGGAACGGTGACCACCCCCAGCGGGCTAGCCACTTTCGTTGATGATTACGGACACCATCCGACGGAGATCGGTGCGACTCTGCGAGCGGCCCGCCAGGTGTGGCCCGATCGTCGTCTCCTCGTCGCGTTCCAGCCACATCGCTACACGCGCACCCAAGCCTTAATGGACGATTTCGCGCAGGTACTCTCTGATGTCGATGTGCTCCTGCTGACGGATATTTTTGCGGCCGGAGAAGAGCCGATCGCGGGCGCAGACGGCCGGGCGTTGGCGCGAGCGGTGAGGAGCCGCGGACGCGTGGAGCCCATTTTCATTGAGGACCTTGACACCCTCCCTGAAGTGCTGCGCGGTGTCCTGCAACCTGATGACGTCGTGTTAACCCTCGGCGCAGGAAGCATCGGGGCGATGGCGCAGCGACTGCCGACGGAGCTTGCCGTCAAGGGTCCCGTTGGAGTGAGGCGGTGAACGCAGTTGTGATCGATGGGCGCACGACAGAACGGCTTCTCACTAACGAGCCAATGAGCGCCCACACGTCGTGGCGCATTGGCGGATCCGCTGATGTGTTTTATCAGCCGGCGGATGTGGAAGATTTGGTCGAGTTTCTGACCCAGCAGGATTCCGATAATGAAATCCACTGGATCGGACTGGGATCGAATTTGCTGGTTCGAGACGGCGGCATTCGAGGTGTGGTGATTTGCACGCTGGATCTTCCGGCGCGCATCGAGCAATTGGACGAACGACGCCTGAAAGTCGGCGCCGGCGTTCCATGCACGGTCCTGGCAAGGCAGTGTATGCGCTGGCAACTTGGTCCCGCGGCTTTTTTTGCCGGCATTCCAGGCACCCTCGGTGGTGCATTGGCCATGAACGCGGGCGCGTTCGGCGGCGAAACCTGGGATGCCGTGGAGTCTGTGGAAACCATCGACCGAACGGGTACGGTGAGAATACGGGCTGCGGATGAGTTCAGGGTGGCCTACCGCTCGGTGGAGTGTGAAACCGACGAGTGGTTCTTGGGCGCGACGCTGGCTCTCGAGCGTGAAACAGGTGCCGACCTTTCGAGCGTCTCAGGGTTGATGCGCAAGCGGGGCATTTCTCAACCGCTGGGGCAGCGGAGCTGCGGATCCGTATTTCGCAATCCACCCGGCCGTTACGCGGCAAAACTGATAGAGGCTGCGGGCCTGAAAGGGGAGTGCATCGGTGACGCGGTCGTTTCCGAGAAGCACGCCAACTTCATAATCAATACCGGTTCCGCGAGCGCAGCGAACGTCGAGGACCTGATTGAATTGGTACGGGACCGTGTACGGGCAGATTCGGGCATTACTCTAACGCTCGAGGTTCGAATCCTAGGTGAGAAGTTCTCGTGACACGCGCAAAGGTTAACCGCCGAAAGATCGTGAAGAAGTCGCGAGAGTTGCCCAAGCTTGCCATCAACTGGAGGTACCTGTTGGTGCCGCCAACCGTCGTGGGTGTTCTCGGGATGGGGTTCTTCGGCGCGCAGGCTCTTCTGGATCATCCAGTTCGACAGCTCGAGATAGAGGGGAGTTTTCAACGGGTGACACCCATCCAGGTCGAGGCGGCCCTTGCGCCCGGGCTTGATCGGGGCTTCTTGTCCAGCGATCTCGGTGCGCTGCAGCGTCGGGTGGAAGGTCTAGACTGGGTTGAGCGCGCAGAGATCACTCGCAGGTGGCCGGACAAGCTGGCTATTCGGGTCGTCGAGCACCAGGCGGCGGCGCGCTGGGGAGACACGGGGCTCCTGAATACTCACGGGGAGCTTTTCACCAACGATGTCCGTCACGCCTTTCCGGAGTTGCCGCGCCTGGTCGGTCCGACCGGCAGCGAGCGGGAGCTTGTGAAGCGATATCTCACACTCAGGGGGCGCTTGGCAGAAGCCAATCTATCACTCGAGGCCTTGATCATGGATGAGCGCGGTGCGTGGCGCATTGTGCTCGAAACCGGTCAGCAGATTCGCATCGGTCGCCGCGACGTGGACCAGCGGCTGGACCGCCTATTCGAGGTCGTGGCGCCCGTACTCGCTGCGGAGTTTGAGCGCGTCAGGCACGTGGACCTTCGCTACACGAACGGCTTCTCGGTCGATTGGATCACGGACAAGGAGCTGCAGCTCGCGGAGGCAGGCGAGGTGTTAGGCAGTGGCTAAGCGCGAGGAACGAAAACTTCTCGTTGGGTTGGATATCGGCACCTCGAAGGTCGTCACGATCGTGGGGGAGCTCTCCCCCGAAAGCGGGCTCGAGATCCTCGGCATCGGCTCCAATCCGTCTCGGGGGCTCAAGCGAGGCGTAGTCGTCAACATTGAATCGACGGTTCAGTCGATCCAACGCGCGATTGAGGAAGCAGAGCTCATGGCGGGGTGTGAAATCCACACTGTCTACTCGGGCATCGCCGGCAGCCACGTGCGTAGCCTCAACTCGCATGGAATCGTGGCTATCCGCGACAGGGAAGTCAGTGCCAGCGACGTAGACCGCGTGATTGACGCGGCACGCGCGGTCGCAATCCCCGCGGATCAAAAAATTCTTCATGTGTTGCCGCAGGAATTCCTCATCGATTCCCAGGAGGGTATCCGCGAGCCGATAGGTATGTCCGGCGTCCGGCTAGAGGCGAAAGTCCATCTGGTCACCGGTGCGGTCAGCGCCGCCCAGAATATCGTCAAGTGCATTCAACGCTGCGGGCTGGACGTGGAGGACGTGGTGCTCGAGCAACTGGCTTCCAGCTATGCAGTGCTGACGGAAGATGAAAAGGAGCTCGGGATCTGTCTGGTGGATATGGGGGGTGGTACCACCGATATCGCGGTCTTCTGCGGTGGTGCGATCCAGCACACGGCCGTGATACCCATCGCCGGGGACCAAGTGACGAACGACATTGCGGTTTCGCTTCGCACGCCCACCCAGTACGCAGAGGAGATAAAGATCAAATACGCCTGCGCCTTATCACAGCTGGCTAATGTTGACGAGACGATCGAGGTGCCGAGCGTCGGAGATCGTCCACCACGCCGACTGGCTCGGCAGACCCTTGCTGAGGTTGTGGAGCCACGGTACGAAGAACTCTTCTCGCTCGTGCGTGACGAGTTGCGGCGTTCCGGCTTTGAGGAGCTGATTGCTGCGGGCATCGTTCTTACAGGAGGTTGCGCGAAGATGGAAGGTGCGGTTGAGCTCGCAGAGGAGATTTTCCATGTACCCGTCAGATTGGGCGTACCACAGTATGTGGGGGGGCTGTCGGACGTGGTGCGCAACCCCATTCACGCCACCGGTGTCGGGCTCCTTCTCTACGGAAAGGAAACCGCCCAGGCTCGGGCGGATAGGTTGGCCGCTAACGTGGGTATGCCCGGGGTGTTCGAAAGGATGAAGAACTGGTTTCAAGGGAATTTTTAAGCGTTTGAATTCTTAAGGAGTTCGGAAATGTTCGAGTTAATGGATGGATACAGCGAGACGGCAATCATAAAAGTCGTTGGCATTGGTGGAGGCGGAGGAAACGCCGTCGGGCACATGATGAGTTCCGGAATCGAAGGTGTGGAGTTTATCTGTGCCAATACCGACGCTCAGGCGCTGAAGGGCGCGCAGGAGAAGACTGGACTTCAAATCGGCTGCAACATCACCAAAGGCCTCGGGGCGGGTGCTAATCCGGAAATCGGTCGGCAGGCTGCCATGGAGGACCGGGACCGCATTCAGGAGGTGATCGAGGGCGCGGACATGCTTTTTATCACCGCCGGCCTTGGCGGCGGTACCGGGACAGGCGCAGCCCCCGTGATCGCCCAATTGGCGAAGGAGCTGGGCGTCCTGACAGTGGCGGTGGTGACCCGGCCCTTCATCATGGAGGGAGCTAAGCGCATGCAGATCGCAGACCAAGGAATCGCGGAGTTGGGCCGCTACGTCGACTCCCTCATCACGATTCCGAACGAGAAACTACTGACCGTACTGGGGCCGGACACGACGCTTCTAGACGCTTTTCGAACTGCGAACCAGGTCTTACAGGGAGCGGTCCAAGGGATCGCGGAGCTGATCACCCGCCCGGGATTAATCAATGTGGACTTCGCGGACGTTCGAACAGTCATGTCGGAGATGGGCATGGCGATGATGGGTTCGGGTATCGCTAACGGAGAGGATCGAGCCCGGGTGGCAGCCGAAGCGGCGATCTCGAGCCCGTTGCTGGAAGACATCAATCTTGCCGGAGCCAACGGTATCTTGGTGAACGTGACCGCCGGTATGGACCTGTCGATCGGTGAGTTCCAAGAAGTCGGCGAAACGGTGAAGCAGTTTGCCTCGGAGGATGCCACGGTAGTGATCGGCACGGTCATCGATCCGGATATGACCGATGAGCTTCGCGTTACGATGGTGGCGACCGGCCTCGGCCAGGCGGCTGGAAACGGTGAGCAGCCGGTTCGGGTGGTGAAGCGCTCGGTTGCCCGGGAGCCCAATTATTCCGAGCTGGAGAAGCCCGCGATTCAACGCAAACGCGCCGTGGGAGACGGGGTGACCGAGTCCCCTGAGAACGTGGAGGAACTCTTGGACATACCGGCATTCTTGCGGCGCCAGGCTGATTGAGCCGAACGATTGTCGTGTTCGCTGCCTCGTTTCCTTGCCCGTGCCGCGAGCGCTATGCTAGTGTCCTGCGAGTTCTGTGGGGGCCACGCGGCCCGTAGGTCAACACAGGATGTCATACATGGGGGCCAAGCCTCTAACGCAACCGGGATCAACGCTTGAAGCAGCGAACGCTCAAGGAATCAGTCCGAGCCACGGGAATCGGCCTGCACAGTGGCGCCAAGGTCTATATGACCTTGAGACCCGCGCCGCCCAACTCAGGCATTACCTTCAGGCGCATTGATCTCGATACGCCCGTCGACATCCCGGCCGATGCGTTAAAAGTCACTGGGACCACCCTGGGTACGACGTTGGAGCATCAGCAGGCCAAGGTCGCCACGGTCGAGCACCTGCTTTCCGCCTTGGCGGGGCTTGGCGTCGACAACGCTTTCGTCGACCTTACCGCGCCGGAAGTTCCCATCATGGATGGCAGCGCAGCGCCTTTCGTTTTTCTTCTCCAATCTGCCGGCATTGAGGAGCAGAACGCCCCGAAGCGTTTTATTCGTATCCGAAAGCCTGTCGAGGTTAGGGATGGTGAGAAGTGGGCGCGGTTGACGCCCTACAACGGTTTCAAGGTGAATTTAGAGATCGATTTCGACCATCCGGTGTTGAAAAAGCACAAGCAGAGCGCGAGCCTCGAGTTCTCGACGACCTCATTTCTCAAGGAGATCAGCCGCGCACGCACGTTCGGTTTCTTGACGGACATCGAGAGCCTCAGGGAGAGAGATCTGACGCTCGGCGGTAGCATCGACAACGCGGTGGTGATGGACGAGTACCGGGTGCTCAACGAGGACGGCCTCAGATTCAGAGACGAGTTCGTCCGTCACAAGATATTGGACGCCGTCGGGGATCTCTATCTCCTGGGTTGCTGCCTCATCGGTGAGTTCACGGGATACAAGTCAGGTCACCACCTCAACAACAGCCTGCTCCGCGCGCTGCTGGATCAGGAGAATCACTTCGAGGAGGTCGTCTTCGACGACCCACGGCGCTCGCCCGTGTCCTACCAACTCGCCCCCGGCTAGGCCCAAGACGTTCCAGCTGCTGCCATACTTCGTCGAGCCTCGGCTCGAAATGCTCAGGTACTGATCGAGCACACCCCGCTTCGCCGGTTTCCCACGCCTTGAGGCTTTTTCGCCTATTTATTCCGGCTGATCTGAGCGCGGAAGTACTTTAACCGTGATACGGTCTCGGCCAAGGCGCTTTGCATGGTATCGTACCCGTGCCGCCCAAACGGAGGCATCCATGACCAGGACCAGCTCACCCTCCGAATCGGTGCTGACACTCACTAGATGGGCCGCTTCATCGGCCGGGAGCAGAGCCCGGACGCGCTGCGTCAGGCCCCGTCGGCGTTGAGCCTCAGCGGTAAGCTTTCCCAAGGCCCCGCACTGCAGGAGATCGGTTAGCGACTTGGGATCCTTGGCTGCCACGATTATGAGACGGGCGTCAACGTTTTGCCCTTAAACTCTTGAGAAGGCGATTTTCTGAGCATTCCAGGTCTCTCGAGAAGGGCAAACCGCTCCAAACGGGCGGGGCGTAAAACCACCGGTCCACGAGGGTGGCGTCCTAGGATAGCGTGGTTAACGAGTGTCTTACAGATCACGTTATAATTGAGCCGTCGCGCCAAACGGGCGGCGCGGTGTGAGAATAAGGAACAATAAACCAGCCGAGGCCGGGTATTCATGCAGTTGATTCTTCTATCGGAGAATAGGGGGCACGTTGGTAACGTCCGACTGACCTCTAGCGGAATCTGGGTTAGCCTTACATGCCTCGCGTTGGTTGTGTTCGCCGGCGTATTCTATGCCGGATTCAGGGCTGCAGAGCGTTTCGGAATCGCCAGCCCGTCCGTACAAGTCCAGAATTGGCGGGCGGAGCTTGCCGAGCAGAAGGGTCTGCTGAACGCGACCCGCCGCACGACACAGCAGAATCTAGACGCGCTTGCTCTGCGGTTAGGGCAGATGAACGCTCATGTCGTTCGCCTCGACGCACTTGGCCAACGGCTGACGCATATAGCCGGTCTCGACGATGGGGAGTTCGACTTCACGAGTGAGCCCTCCCTGGGCGGTCCCGAGGAGCCGATCGCGATGGCCGACCTCATGCAGGCGTCGGAGATCTCGACGGCCTTGGATTCGTTGAGCGTGCAGCTCCAGGACCGCCATCAACAGCTGAACGTTCTTGAGAACTTCTTGCTCAATCGGAGGCTCCGCGAAGAGGCCTACCCCGAAGGACGCCCAGTTACGTCAGGCTATATTTCTTCCAGATTCGGCAATCGTACGGACCCGTTCACCGGTCGTGCGGCGTTTCACAAGGGCGTCGATTTCGCTGGCCGTGAGGGAGCCGAAGTGGTCGCTGTGGCTTCCGGTGTGGTGATTTGGACGGGGGATCGTTCCGGCTACGGTCAGATGGTGGAGGTCAATCACGGCAATGGTTACGTTACCCGCTACGCTCACAATTCCGAGAGCCTCGTCGCTGTGGGTGATACTGTCAAACGCGGACAGGAGATCGCCGCTATGGGTGAGACTGGGCGCGCTACGGGGCCCAACTTGCACTTCGAGTTGCTGCACAACGGCCGCGTGGTGGATCCGCTCACCTACATAAGATAGTCGCCTCAAGTCACCAGAGAGCCGTCGAGAAACGGTCCGGTTGGCTTGTAAACGGTCGCCCCGGTCCCCAAATCCCCATTCTGCCCGTAGAATACGGGCCTTCGCCGCCCTGGGATTTCCTTTTGCTCGAATTCGCTTCCAAACTACTGCCCAACCTATTCGGCAGCCGCAACCAGCGGCTACTGAAGACTTATGATCGCTTTGTCGCAAAGGCTAACGCACTCGAAGCCGGGTTCCAGTCGCTCGACGATGACGCACTAAAGGCTAAGACGGCGGAGTTCAAAGCGCGCCTGGAGCAGGAGAACGACCTGGATTCGCTCTTGCCGGAGGCATTCGCCGTGGTTAGGGAGGCGTCGGTGCGGACATTGGGGATGAGGCACTTCGATGTTCAGCTCGTGGGGGGCGTCGCACTTCATCAAGGCGAGATCGCGGAGATGCGCACCGGAGAGGGTAAGACCCTGGTCGCTACGCTAGCCGCTTATCTCAACGCGTTGCCGGGGAAAGGGGTCCACATTGTTACGGTCAACGACTATCTAGCTCAGCGCGATGCGAACTGGATGGGCCCGATCTTCGAGTTCCTCGGGATGAGCGTCGGTGTGGTCAAGGCTGGACAGACCCAAGAGGAAAAAAAGGAGGCCTACACCGCCGACATCACCTACGGTACCAATAACGAGTTTGGTTTCGATTACCTGCGAGACAATCTTTCGTTTCGGCTTGAGGATCGGGTTCTGCGCGAGCTGGCGTACGCTATCGTGGACGAAGTGGACTCGATCCTGATCGACGAGGCGAGAACGCCATTGATTATCTCAGGTCGATCTGAAGAAAGCACCGAGCTTTATTCCCGGATCAATCGACTCATCCCTAGTCTGAAGCTCCACAGCCCGCCGGCGGGTAAGGCGAACGAGGATATTGAAGCTACCCGGGTGGGTGTCGAGGGGCTATCGGGCGAGGACCTGGGCGAGATGACCATCGAAGAGGCGCTGACCTTGGCGCGACGAGAAAGTTATCACTTAATCGAGGTCGAACCCGAGGCAAAACCGTCGAAGTGCCAACTCATCAAGCCAGGCGACTACGCTGTCGACGAGAAATCGAAGCAGGCAAACCTCACGGAAGAGGGTCACGACAAGGCCGGGCCGCTACTCACGAAGGCCGGTGTCCTCACGGCTGGTGAAAGTCTCTACGATGCGAGCAACATACGCCTGCTGCATCATCTCAACGCGGCGTTGCGCGCGCACGCGCTATTCAACAAGGACGTCGAATACGTTGTTCAAGACGGTGAGGTCGTAATCGTGGATGAGTTCACCGGACGCACCATGCCGGGCAGGCGCTGGTCCGACGGTTTGCACCAGGCGGTCGAAGCCAAGGAAGGGGTGCGCGTAAAAGAGGAGAATCAAACCGTCGCCTCCATCACCTTTCAGAACTATTTCCGTCTCTACGACAAGTTGGCGGGCATGACCGGAACAGCCGACACGGAGGCCTACGAGTTTCAGCAGATCTACAACCTCGAGGTCGTGGTTATCCCCACCCATGAGGAGATGATTCGTGACGACGGGTCGGACCTCGTATATCTCACGCAGAAGGACAAGTTCGACGCTATCATCGAGGACGTTGAAGGCTGCCACGAGCGTGGTCAGCCTGTATTGGTCGGCACGACCTCGATTGAAGCTTCAGAGTTTCTCTCTGACCTGCTGAAGAAGGAGAAAATTTCCCATCAGGTTTTAAACGCCAAATATCACGAGCAGGAGGCTGAGATCATCGTCCAGGCGGGGCGGCCGGGTACCGTGACCATCGCCACCAACATGGCGGGCCGAGGTACGGATATCGTCCTGGGGGGGAATCTTGAGGCCGAGCTGTCGAAGCACAAAGACGGCTCGGAGGAGGATCGGGAGAAAGTGCGGGCTGAATGGGAGGCTCGGAACAAGAAGGTCATCGAGGCAGGTGGGCTGCACATCGTCGGCACCGAGCGGCACGAATCGAGGCGAATCGACAACCAGCTCCGCGGTCGGTCGGGTCGACAGGGTGATCCCGGATCCAGTCGTTTCTATCTGTCTATGGAGGACAACCTGATGCGGATCTTTGGCGATCCGGAGCGCACCAAACGCCTCCTTTCCAGAGCGGGAATGCAAGCAGGCGAGGCGATTGAGAGCGGGATGCTTTCCCGACAGATTGAACGCGCACAACGAAAGGTGGAGGCGCACAACTTCGATATCCGTAAGCAACTACTTGAATACGACGATGTCGCCAACGATCAGCGCCGGGTGATTTATCAGCGTCGGGCGGATCTCATGGATGCAGAGGATATCTCGGAGGAGATCAAGGAGGTTCGCGGGGAGGTTGTTGCGGCAGTCATGAGCGAGTACATACCTCCCGAGAGCGTGGAGGAGGTGTGGGACAAGGAAGGCCTGACCCGCGCGCTGGAACGAGAGTTTGGCATTCATATCGATGTGGGCTCGTTGCTAGAGGGAGACCACGCGCTCGATGAGGCCGACCTCAGTGAGGAAATCGTCTCTCGGATTGAGGCAGCCTATGACGAGAAGGCGGAGGAAGTCGGCGCTCAGCCGATACGCGAGTTGGAAAAGGCCATAATGCTGCGCCAACTTGACACTCACTGGAAGGAACACATCGGCGCGCTGGACTACCTGCGCCAATGGATTCACCTGAGGGCCTACGCGCAGCGCAAGCCCGCGCAGGAGTATAAGCGCGAGGCGTTCGACATGTTTAGCGACATGCTCGATCGGATGGATCACGATACCATCGCTATCCTGTCGAAGGTGCAGATACGCCGCCAAGAGGAGGTGGGGGCTCTGGGGCCTCGCGCCAGCGATGCGAGCAAGTTGCGTTTCCAACACGCGGCTGCTCCGGCACTGGCGGCTGTGGCACCGCAGGCCATGGCTCCTGGGGCACGCCCGGGGCCGGGGCCTCGATCCGAGCCGATTACCCCCTATATTCGCGAGCAGCCCAAGGTCGGAAGAAACCAGCTTTGCCCCTGCGGGTCGAGCAAGAAATACAAGCATTGTCACGGGCGCCTGAATTGAGCCGACCCTGACGGGTCCGATGGATACTATGGGCTCACGACCCACCGGGACGTTCCTACAAGTCGTTGCGGGTTTGATCCAGGACGAGAGCGGCAGGGTGCTGGTGGGGCAGCGCCGGCCCGGTACGCACATGGCTGGGTACTGGGAGTTCCCCGGTGGCAAGTGCTGCTCCGGCGAATCTCCGCGCCAGGCGCTCGACAGGGAGCTTCGCGAGGAGTTGGGCATTCGGGTGCTGAGCGCTACGTTTCTGACGACGTTGACTCACTCATACCCCGACCGTCGAGTTCGTCTCGAGCTATGGCGAGTCGAGCGATATGAGGGAGATCCGGTTTCCCGGGAGAACCAGCCTCTCAGCTGGTCGCTCCCCGAGGAGCTATTGGAGCTACCGATTCTACCGGCGGACGCGCCTTTCGTGAGGAGCCTCCTGGCGGCGCAACGCCCCAACAAGGCCGTTTAGCAGAGCGCCAGCAGGAAGCGAACATCCCGTTCCACCTGGGCGGGTCGCTTCTCGGTCCCCTGCCACTTCACGAAACGAACAGTGAAGCGGTGTTTTCCGGCGCTGATCTCGGGATAGATCCCCTCGTCGGTCGGCAATAGCACACGTACGAGGTTAGGTTCGGCACCTCTCTCCATGTTGTGCTGATACATGCCCTGGACTGCTAATTGCTCGTCGGGCTCGTTGGCTTCCCGAATGAGCCACAGGACTTGAATCACCGCATCGCAAATCGGTCGAATGATCTCGAGCCAGGCTTGAAACTGTTTTAGTCGCTCCTCGTAGGGCAGCCGCAGCCAATAGGCATAGTCGGGCAGATCGAACATGCACGTACCGCCGGGGATAGAGCTGCGATGCTTGATATTGTTAAGAAAATCACACTCCTTCAGCGGTGTGATGAACTTCGGGCTGCAATTCGCGAGATCGTCCTGAAGCGCGCGCAATTCGTCAACGAAACCCTGTAGGCGGGCGGGGTCCACGCCCGGCTGACGCGCGAACGAAACCAGTATTTTCCCCTGCCTTTCGAGCTCCTTCACGACATCCGCGCGAACGTCAGCCCGGCTGAGGATGGTGAGAATCTCCAAGAGGCTAGAGACGGCCGCGCGGGTGCCCAGCTCAGTGGCTTCCTCGCTATGGAAGCACGCTTGCCGGTGAAGTAGCTCGATCCTCAAAAAGGTGCGCATGCGCTCGGTGAGCGGTTGCTCGGACTCCATGCGCCCTGCCGTCGAGGAAAGGTTCTGCAGCTCGGTGGCGGGATCTGCCATGGCGCTATTCTGCGTGACCTGCTTCGGCTCGGCAATCTGATCCATCCGCTTACCCCTTGATTAGCACTGAGTACTGTGCATTCAGCTCGCGGACCCGTTCACGAGTTCGTTCCCAGTCTCCACTGTTGTCGATCACGTCGTCGGCACGAGCCAAGCGCGTCTCTCGATTAGCCTGGGCACTGAGCATGGCCTCCGCTTCCGCTTCGTCGACTCCGTCACGCTCCCGTAGCCGCTCCAGCTGCACATTGCGGGGACAGTCGACGACAGCGACTCGGTCTACCAAAGTCTCGAAACCGGTTTCGAAGAGCAGCGGCACGACCACTAACGCGTAGGGGGCGTCGAGCTGATCCAACTGCTTCGAGGCCCGCCCGCGGATCAGGGGATGGAGAATCGCCTCCAGCCTCCGCCGGTCTTCGGGATTCGCAAAGACCAGCGTCCGCAACGCTCGTCGGTCGAGCTTCCCTGAGTTCGATATGACGTGACTCCCAAAGGCTTCGCGTACTGCCCCTAGCCCCGGCTCCCCGGGTGCGACGACTTCACGCGCGAGATGGTCTGTATCGATGACACCGGCACCCAGCTCGGAGAAAACGTTCGCAACGGCCGTTTTCCCGCTCGCGATACCACCGGTGAGACCTACCCGCAGCATCAGGGGCGGTTCCCCGCAGGGAGTGAGTACCTAGCCCGCGTGCCGTGCTGAGCACGAGCATTCGACTCGGGGAAAATCGGGTCCTTTTCCAATGCAGGAACTGTCCGTATTGACTCATTAAGGAAGCTGCCGACCACGAGACCCAACAGGCCCGCGAATGCCAAGACAGTCCAGGGAAAAATCTCGAAGAGTTCCACCGCTCAAACCAGGTTACCAACCTTGCCTATTCTCGTCGCAAGACGGTTATTTTTCCAACTTCAAAAGATAGTTACTTGTAAGACCTTAGGTGGATGCGGGACAAGGCGAATACCGGCGAGAGAAGAGTAGTAAATTAGCATTTCGAGGCGCTTTTCAACGATGGCTCGCGTCCGAGCCTAACTCCCCGCCGACGGCTGTCATCGTCCGGAGTTTTACCCGATAGCCCGTCCGTTCCTGGGAGGGGCATCATATTGGGCGACCATCACTCGATGGCGTCACTTTCCCTGCCTTTCCCTTTCGTGGACAATACCGCTCCCGCTAATCTCGAGATTCCCTTTGAATCTTCACGAGTATCAATCCAAGACGCTCTTCGCCGAGTTCGGAATTCCTGTGCCTAAAGGCCACGTGGCCTCCACTCCGGAGGAGGCGCGTGCTGCAGCAGAAAAGCTTGGGGGCGAGTTCTGGGTTGTCAAAGCTCAGGTGCACGCCGGTGGCCGCGGCAAAGCCGGTGGCGTGAAGCTCGCGCGGTCGCTGAATGAAGTTGTTCAACACGCCGATTCACTACTGGGTAAACGCCTCGTCACCCACCAGAGCGGCAGCGAGGGGCTGCCCATCGACATGGTTTACGTCGAGGCGGGCTCGAGCATTGACCGGGAGCTCTACCTCAGCCTGCTAGTGGATCGGAGCCAGGAGCGCGTGGTCATCATGGCTTCGGCGGCCGGTGGTATGGACATTGAGGAAGTAGCAGCCTCTACGCCTGAGAAAATCTTGACTGCGTCGGTTCATCCGGCGGTTGGCCTGAACCCCTATCAAACGAGGGAAATCGCCTTCGGATTGGGCTTGGATAAGGAACAAGCGAAAGAGCTCGCGGATATTCTCGGTAGGCTCGTGGAGCTTTTTCACGAATGTGATGCGAGCCTGGTCGAGGTCAACCCACTGATCGTGAATTCTGCTGGCCGTGTAATCGCGTTGGACGGCAAGATCAACATCGAGGACAACGCGCTATTTCGCCAGCAGCGCCTCGAAGAATGGCGTGACGCGGCTCAGGAAGATACCAGTGAGCGGGAGGCGCGTGAGCACGATCTTAACTACGTTTCGCTTGATGGGAACATTGCGTGCCTCGTGAATGGCGCGGGTCTTGCGATGGCGACCATGGATCTCATCAAGCTACATGGAGGTGAGCCCGCCAACTTTCTAGATGTGGGCGGCGGAGCCACCGCTGAAAAGGTGACAGAGGCCTTCAAGATCATATTGGCTAACTCGAATGTGGAAGCCGTTCTCGTCAATATTTTCGGCGGTATCGTGCGCTGTGATTTGATCGCGGAGGGCATCATTGCGGTCGTCCGCGAGGTTGGTGTTACGGTCCCCGTCGTAGTGCGTCTCGAGGGCACGAACGTCAGGAAGGGCCGGAAACTTTTGTCTGACAGTGAACTCGACATCGAGCCCGCGAAGGACCTGACCGAAGCGGCGAGAAAGGTGGTGGACCTTGCGAAGGAGAGTCGCGCGGCATGAGTGTCCTGATCGACGCTGATACCAGGGTCATCTGCCAGGGAATCACCGGGCGGCAGGGATCGTTTCACACGCAGGAGTCTCTAGACTACGGCACCCGGGTCGTGGGTGGAGTGACGCCCGGGCGCGGCGGCGACGAGCATCTCGGTTTGCCTGTGTACAACACCGTCCGGGAGGCGGTAAAGGAAACCCAGGCAACCGCGAGTATGGTCTACGTCCCCGCGCCATTTGCCGCTGACGCAATCCTTGAGGCCGCGGATGCTGGGATCGAGCTCGTCGTCTGTATCACGGAGGGTGTCCCGGTTCTCGACATGCTCGAGGTCAAGGCCGTGCTTAGGGGCCAGGGTTGTAAGCTCATCGGACCCAATTGCCCAGGGATCATCACGCCGGGCGCGTGCAAGATGGGAATTATGCCGGGGTTTATCCACGAGCCCGGTTGTATCGGCATCGTATCCCGCTCGGGAACGCTAACTTACGAAGCGGTGTTTCAGACGACAAAGGTGGGTTTAGGGCAGACCACCTGTATTGGAATTGGTGGTGATCCGATCCGCGGCGTACATTTCATTGATTGCCTCGAGCTCTTCGAGGCCGATCCTGCCACGCGAGGTATCATTGTCGTTGGTGAAATTGGCGGTTCCGACGAAGAGGCAGCCGCCGAGTTTATCAAGGGCAACGTTTCCAAACCCGTGGTCGGCTACATCGCGGGCGTCACGGCACCACCTGGGAAAAAGATGGGCCATGCTGGCGCTATCATCTCTGGTGGCAAAGGCACCGCGCCCGAAAAATACCGAGCACTCGAGCAAGCTGGCGTTAGCACGGTGCGTTCACTTGCAGAGCTCGGAAAGGCGATGGCCGAGGCGCTGGAGTGAGGATCGGGCTCGCCCAGATCAATACACACGTTGGCGCGATCAAGGCCAACACCGAGAAAGTTCTGGATACTGCGCGTCGAGCGCGCGATGACCTAGGTTGCGATCTCGTGGTGTTTCCTGAGCTGACCCTATGCGGCTATCCGCCGGAGGATCTACTCCTGCACAGAGGAATGCGGCTCAGGGTTGCGACCGCACTTGATGACGTGAGACGCGGGATCGACGGTATCGCCCTCTACCTAGGTTACCCGGAATATGAAGGCGAGCGGATCTACAACAGCGGTGCTTTCATCAGCGATGCAGAGGTCCTCGCGCGCCATCGCAAGATTGTGCTGCCGAACTACTCCGTTTTTGATGAGAAACGCTATTTCGAGCCCGGCTCCGAGCCCACCGTGCTGGAGTACGGAGGGGTGCGGTTTGGGTTAACGATCTGCGAGGATACGTGGACGCCTGCCCCTTGCCGCGCTGCCGTGGAGGCAGGGGCGGAAATGATCCTGATTCTGAATGGCTCTCCCTTCCATCGTCAGAAACAACCTGTCCGTGAGGGAGTCCTCATGGAGCGCGCCAATGAAATCCAGCGCCCCCTGTTATACGTCAACATGGTCGGTGGGCAGGATGAGTTGGTCTTCGATGGCGGTTCCGTTGTCGTGGATGAAAAAGGTGAGGTGGCATTCCGCGCGCCTGCTTTCGAGGAGGGGCTTTACGTTGTCGAAGTCGAGCCGAATGCATCCGGTGGGGGTGCAGCCATAATTCCCGGTAACATCGCGCCGGAACTCCCCTACGCGGAA
>Ga0310125_10000572_pt1 | contig 17629 bp, 13 predicted proteins | sample CB11b_Tmax_Bot8__FD_203508 | JGI IMG/M metagenome (GOLD analysis project Ga0310125, IMG submission 203508) | Marine microbial communities from Western Arctic Ocean, Canada - CB11b_Tmax_Bot8 | ecosystem: Environmental > Aquatic > Marine > Oceanic | place: Canada: Western Arctic Ocean | collected... | reverse complement strand
CAAGCCCAACTGCTTGATGAACAGATCCGAGGCAACGCCGTCTCGACCGATCAACGGCAAACCGTCCTTGAGCGGATTCGATACACCGCTTCGCTTGCCGAAGCAGCGACTGAAGCCGACCTGGTCATTGAGGTGATCAAGGAGGAATTGGAAGCCAAACGAAAAGTGTTTCAGGCCCTGGACGAAATATGTCCGCCGCACACCATTCTGACGACTAACAGTTCGTCGATTCGTATTGCACAAATAGAAACGGCAACCTCACGACCAGACAAGGTAGCCAACACGCACTTTGTACAACCGGTCTGGAGCCATAACTACGTGGAGTTGATGCGGGGAACGAGCACGTCGGACGACACGTACGGCACAGTGGAAGCGTTTATGCGCTCGATCAATATCATCCCCGTGCAGGTGCGTCGCCAGAGCACAGGATTCATTTACAACCGTATTTGGCGTGCGGTAAAGAAGGAAGCGTTGAAGGTCGTCGACAGCGGAATCGCGTCACATGAGGACGTTGACCGGACATGGATGATACAGATGGAAATGTCGATGGGCCCCTGTGGCATGATGGATATCGTCGGCCTGGACGTGGTTAGGGATATAGAGATGGTCTACTATCAACAGTCTGGCGACGAGGCGGACGCTCCGCCTAAACTGCTTTTGGACATGGTCGAAAGAGGTGAACTGGGCGTAAAAACGGGCAAGGGGTTCTATACCTATCCGAACCCACGCTGGCAGTCGCCTGGCTTCTTGACCGAGGAGCTTTTGTAAATGACTGCAAAAATATCCGGCGCGCAATTCATTGCAGAATCACTCGAAGCGTATGGTGTGACGCATGTGTTTTTTGTACCCACGATCCTGAGCCATACGCTGGCCTACATGGACCTGAACACAAACATCAAGCGGGTGATGGCACACGGTGAAAAGGCAGCGGTGTACATGGCCGACGGATACGCTCGGGCCAGCGGCCGGGTAGGCGTCAGTTTTGCCCAGTGTGTCGGGGCGGCGAACCTTGCCGCGGCACTGCGCGATCCCTACCTGGCGTGTACGCCCATGGTGGTGATCACCGGTGGCCCGACGGATGCATCGCGCCATCGCCATACCTATCAGCAGATTGATGATTTTCCCCTGTTCAAACCGGTGACCAAATACAGTACCCGGGTAGATGACGTGGACCGCCTTGCCGACGTGCTGCCCCAGGCATTTCGGGCAGCGACGACGGGTACGCCGGGACCGGCGCACATCGAACTGGCAGGACATCTTGGCGAACTCGAGCAGCAGATCGGCGATTTCAAAACCATTAACGAACCGCAATTCGGACAGGTTCCACCGCTACGGCAGGCAGCCGACGATGAAGCGGTGATCGAGGTTTCAAGACTGTTGGAGCAGTCCGCCAGGCCGGTAATCGTTGCCGGCGGCGGCGTTCGCACGTCGGGGGCCGGGCCACAGTTGGTTGAACTTGCCGAGCGCTTGGCTATTCCGGTAGCCACTTCGCTAAATGCCAAGGACGTTATCCCGGGCAATCATCAATTGAACATCGGAGTGCCGGGTCTGTATTGCCGCAAGAGCGCTAATCGTATCGTGCTGGAAGCGGACCTGGTTTTCTTCGTAGGCAGCCACACGGGTAGCCAGGTGACACTTAACTGGCAGGTGCCGGCAAGAGGCACTGCGGTGATACAGTTGGATATCAACCCCGAGGAACTGGGCCGCCATTACCCGAACCAAGCTTCACTTGCCGGCGATGCGAAAGTTGTTTTGCAGCAGTTGATTGAAACGGCAGACGCATCGAGCGCCGCAGGCCGCAAGGCATGGGTTGAGCAGGCGCAGACAGCGGCCGATCAATGGCGACAGGAATTTGCGCCGCAGATGACGTCCGACGCCGTCCCGATCCGCCCCGAACGGCTGTGCAGCGAACTGAGCCAATGTATGGTGGCCGGCACGTTACTGGTTTCGGGTACGGGCCATGCCGGGATGTGGTCGGGCGGGATGATCGATTTGAACAAGCCCGGCCAAGGATACATCCGCGCCGCCGGTTCCCTGGGCTGGGGCATGCCCGCGGCCCTGGGCGCGAAACTGGCGATGCCCGATCGGCCGGTATTGCTATTCTCGGGAGACGGCGGGTTCTGGTACCACCTTGGCGAACTGGAAACCGCCGTCCGCTGGAATATCCCGGTCGTACTGCTGATCAACAATAACCGGTCGATGAACCAGGAAATCGATATTTACGCGGATGCTTACGGCGGTAAACTGCAGGCCAACCACGACGAACTGTGGAAATTCACCAATGTAAGCTTTGCCGAGATTGCCCGCACTATGGGCGCTGAGGGCATACGCGTGGAGCAACCGGGCGACATTGCCGGCGCCGTTGAAAAGGCTTTCGCCAGCGGCAAGCCTTGCGTAGTGGAGGTCATGACCGAAATAACGGCAGTGGCTCCAGCGGCGTACCTTAGCCAGCAAGACCAATAGCACACATAGCAACATGCAAGACCGCCTAGACTTCTCCGGGATCCTCAAGGCCATGCAGGATGAGGCCATCGACGCGCTGGTTGCGATGGAGCCGCACACCGTGGCAATCTTGATGAACTACTGCAATGAGTTGTTTCTCGAATTCGGCTTCAAGGAGGCCCCGACCTGCGTGTTGATCCTGTCATCCGGTGAAACACTGGTCGTGATGCCCAGAATGCATCACAAGCCTGTGAATGCGCCGTGGATCAGCGAGTTTATCGGTCGGTACACAGATTCCGGTTACTACGATCAAGGTCTGATGGTGGACACGTTGGCGCAGACCTTGAAGGACAAGGGGCTGCAGCGCGGTAGGATCGGGTTCGAGATGGGCTTCGTGCCGGCAGCTATCATGGATGGCGTCAAGAGCGAGCTCCCCGCCGTGGAGGCAGTGGATGGCGAATGGATCTGGTGTCAATTCCGCGCGGTGAAGACGGCAAGACAGGTGGGGTTCATCCAGAATGGCGTAAATGCGTGCGAGGCCGGCGTGCGTGCAATCCATGCCGGTTGGAAAGAGGGCGAGTCGATACACCGGTTGCTGGACAATTTCGACCAGGTGATCAAGACGCACGGGGCCAGCGGGTTTCGGGCCTATCAGAAAGCTGTGGCCAAGAAATGGATGCCCTTGGTCAACCGAGATCAGAATCTGTCGGAGGACTTCCTCATCAAAACCAACGATGATAAGGAGGTGCTGTTCGACCTGATCGTGCGGTTCGAGGGCTTTATCTCTGACTGGAAGCGATCGTTCTACCTGGGGACGCCTCCGAAAGCCATTTCCGACCTGTACGAGTTCGAATGGTCGGTGGTGGGCGCATTGACCGAGGAGGTCAAGCCCGGGATGACCAAGGCCGAAGCTCAGAGGGCCTGCGATGATCGGCTGGCCAGAGACGGGCTGAACAACTGGTGGTGCATCCACAGCGTCGGCCTGGAGATCCACGAAGAGCCTCTCATCGGGGCCTGCCCTGAGACGAGGGAGAATGGGGTGGTCTACAAGACGAGACCGGTGCGCTTCCCCGGTCACCTTCTCGAGGCGGACGACAAGATCCGCTTCGAGCCGGGCGTGGTTGTGATGGCGGAGACGAAAAGCACCGAGGATCCATATCTCATGACCGAGCAGGGATTACGTCGCCTCAACACGTTGCCCCAGAAGCTCTTTGTCGTTTAAATTCGTCGTTTAAAAAGGAATCTCTGCATTTGAACTGCAAGGAAAAATGGCTGCATACATTGCCGCAACGGCAGGTGATAAGCGTAAAAACCATGCTTGGCCCCGGTGGCACACCCTAGCCTGGCCTAATAATACATCTCACTGTAATAAACCAGCACGAACCGGTTTGAAGGCGCAACACCCGTGCTCGGATGCTGATCCAGATCATCGAAACTCCGCCAGCGTACGTGGCCATCGTGGTAACCCGTGTTCACTCCCTCCGGCAACACCGGACCCATGTGGCAGGAAGAATGTCCCCATAGCCCTACCGGATGGGGGTTTTCCTTCTCCGCGTAATCTGACAGCATCGGCGTCTGTCCCGGTACTTCCAACTCGTCTTCATGAAACACCGCTACGTGTGGCTTGGGAAATGCAGGCGACGGATAGTTCACCGGTGCAGCCGGATAATGATACGCGTTAAATCCCACGAACAGGTTGTAGTTGATGGCAACATATATAAGGCCATTAGAAAAAATTTTCGGGTTGACCCATGCGCCCTCATCCGTGGATCTCCGCGGATAGCTTGGGCAATACCACACCTCAGGCGACGAGATATATTGCTCAAATTGCGGTCGAGTATCCGCATTTACACCACTTGACGGGTAAATGTCCAACACCTGAGCCGGGTATCGAACATCGTTACGCACAAATTCACCCGAATGGTCAACCGCATGGGCAATTTCCGCCATGCAGATTTGCCGTTGATTCGAAGCGCAAATAGTACGCCTTGCCCCTTCCTTGGCATGACGCAAAGCCGGTAACAAAATGGCCATCAGTATCGCAACAATCGATATCACCACCAGCAACTCAATCAACGTGAACCCCACCCGTCGCTCATTGTGCTGTAGCGCCCTTCTAGATATTGAACTAATTTCTGACATTGTTTTCTATAATCATCTATCCAATATTATTTATCGCCATCGTCATAACGGCTGTAGATTTGCGATCATAACCCAGCACAAGCCACTCCCCAGTGGGGTAGCGAATGGTTGGGAAATATCATATCCCCATCACGTACGACTGATACTTCCCTGACGACGCCCCACAAAACTGGTGACGAAGAACATCAGGTGCGCCACGTTTTCGACGATCTCTTCAAGAGGTATGTGAAGTTCGCTCTCGTGGGGCAAAAAACGAAAGACACGCCGGGCAATCAGTTGCGAGAGCAGGTAGGTCGCGAAGGTCGATACCAGCCAGAAACGCAATTGCCCGCCATCCATCAAAGGCTTCAGGCGGCGGCGCCAATGAATGGCCCAGGCGCCAATCACCACGAGGGCGACGTAAACGCCCGAACTGGTACCAGCAAAATGCACTTCACGACAGAAAAACACCACGGCCAGCACCACGAGAATCAAGTGAACAGGGCTGCGGCCACGATAATATCGGATGGCAAAACCGACGAAAGCCAATACTGTGATGACCAGCGCCAGTGTTTCCTGCAGTGATTTGTCCAGCAACCGCGACCATTGAAGCACGTGAGCAACATAGACCAAGACCATGGCAACCGGCCCGATCAGCAGTGGCCACCAGTGCCCCCAACCATTAAAGGGCCGTTTTGTTGAAAAGTTGCACACTCTTTGCTGCATCCCTATATGAGTTTATGGCAGCGATTGTAAACGATTCGACTGGGTGGGCGCCGCCAATTGACGGTTAACAGCCTCGGCGACAACCTGGTGACCACGCGCGGTCCAGTGCTGATCATAGGTGTAGTAGACCTGTACGCCATCAGCCATGGCAAGGCGCAAGTCGGCAGTTGAGCTTACAAATTCAACGCCCTGCTGGTCACAAAACTGGGCAAGGAGCGATTCCTGCCCGCTCAGGTGCTCGTAAAGCAGTTGCTTGAACCGGGCCGGCGGCGGCAGGTTGTCAAGCCGATAAGAGGCAAAGGCATGTAATTGTTCGTCGCTGATCTGCTGGCCAGCAAGCGGCAACACCACGGGTGGCTTGCTGGGAGCGTAAGTGAGTACCAGGCGAATATCGTGTTCCCGGCATGTTTGGATAAGGCGATGAAGCGTTGCGCAAACATCCTGCCATCTGCGCGAGTTACGCAACTGTTGCGGTGAAGGATAAAGCTGAGTCAGGTCCTTGACCTGGAACGCGTAGTAGCAGGCGTCAGGGCCCAGCGGCACGGCAACGGGCAGCCATGCAATCGGTTCGGCATCAGCCAGTGTGGCCGATGCATTAACAGGACCCAGCAAGCGAATCATCGTCCGCTTGAGTGCTAGGCGAATGGGCGATTGCTTGAATATTTCCCTGGGCCACGGCCAGCGCCTGCCCGCTGCACGCGATTTTTGAACGCGAAAATCGTTGCCCTCATAAAGCATGCAGATGACGATCTCGGGCTGCAGTTCCAGCCCGTAGGCCTGCAGGACATTGAGGTAATAGCTTGGCGAAGCGCCGGAAATTCCCAGGTTGTAGACCGACCGACCGGTCATTTTTTCCAATAGTACCGGCCAGGGTTCACTGTCGTCCACGCGTGAACCTTCGGTATATGAATCGCCGAGCGTGACAATTTCGGCCCGGCTGCGGCTTGCGCGGTTGCGAAATCCGCGCTGGTCGGTGGTCAGCGTGATATTGACGGTGGGATAGCCGGGGGCACGATGGGGATAGGACCTGGCGGTTTCCGGCTGATCTTTAAATGTGATCTGGTATTGGAGGCTGGGCGGCCGATGGCGAACCAAGTCATCCACACGATCAGCAGGCCAGTCATCACGTTGGAGGCTAACGGTTTTTTCGACATAGCGAGGCGACCGGGCCAAACGCCAGGTGACATCCGCGACCGCAAGGGCCAGCAACACGCTGACGACCACGGTGGCCATACGCACGCGCAGCTGCCTTGGAGACAGTTTGGACGGAAAAGCCACGGTCCAAGCAATGGCCCAGAGAATCAATGTCAGGATAGCCAGCGCGGTGAACCGCGACTCGGAATACCAGCCCACCAGTACATGGCGTTGCTTGGCAATCAGTTGAGACACTTCGCTAGTCGCCAGCCACATGGGCAAGCTGGAAAGAAAAATGACTACGGCAACAACGCGCCGAATTGACTGCGGCGGCGGTGTGTCTGGCCTGCGCTGGTGCGAGTGGTTAGCCATCGTCGCTTGTGGCCGACCATTCTAACGGCTTGGGCACGCAGTAGCAGCAATAGGTTTAGTTGTATCCTGTCAGGGCAGTGGTCATTCCAGGACATTCGGTTAAATCACGGGTTCGACATTCTCAATGACCGGCTGCTTGTACTGGCCCGAGACCGGCCACTCCAGGAACTTAACGGCCAGAAGTTGAGACTGGTCATCCACCTCTGGCCACCGATAGCATCGGGCCTGATGCTGGGCTTTGCCCTGCAAAGCAATGGTCGGCTGTGATCGCCGCAGGCGGACTAAGCAGACTTGGGCAGCTGATCCCGCAACGCGAGAAACCCGGCGACCTGCTGCTCTTCCATGGCTGCGGAAAAAAAACAGCCCTGCGCGTAGTCGCACTCGAGCGCCTGTAGCTGGGCTACCTGCTCGGGGGTTTCCACGCCCTCGGCGACAACCGACAGCCCCAGGTTGTGCGCCAGGGTCACGATCGCGTCAATGACGGCCACGTACTGAACATTGCCCGCCGCGTTGTGGATAAACGCGCGATCGATCTTCAGCACATCGATTGGGAAACTGTGCAAGCAACTGAGCGAGGACATCCCGGTCCCAAAGTCATCCATACAGATCTGCACCCCCATGTCCCGCAGTTGCGTAATGGCCGGGATAACACCCTGCGTGTCCTGTGTAATGCTGTTTTCGGTGACCTCGAGTTTAAGCGTCTGTGGTGCAATATGGTTCGTTCGAATCTGGCGCGCGATCTGATCAACCAGATTGGGCTCACAAAGTTGTCGACGCGAGAGGTTGACGCTGACCCATAGCGGTTCTTTGTTGGGTAATATTTCTTGAAAATTACGTAATTGCTGGCACGCATGCGATAGCACCCATAAGCCTATAGGAACGATCAAACCCGTCTCCTCGGCAATGGGAATAAACTGTGCTGGCAAAATGAGCCCTTGCTGCGGGTGCGACCAGCGGAGTAATGCTTCGAACCCTACAACGTGACCGGACTCGAGCGAAACAATCGGCTGGTAGACGACCTTGAATTCCTGGCGTTGCAGAGCCTTTCTCAACTGACCCTCCAACCCGAGGCGCTTAACGGCCTGTTCACGCATGTCATTGTCAAAAACAATGTGCCTTGCCTTGCCGGCGGCCTTGGCATGGTACATGGCAATATCGGCGTCGCGCAACAGCGCCTCCGGACAGTCATAACCTGACTCACTGCCGACAATACCAATGCTCACGGAGATGAACACCTCGTGGCCGTCAAGTTGAAAGGGTGCCGACACTTTCTCTTGAATGCGGTCGGCGATGGTCACCGCCTCTTGAGTGCTATCTATATCTTCGAGCAGAACAACAAACTCATCACCTCCGATGCGCCCCACCGCATCGCGTGGGCGCCGAACATCCGGCCGATTGGCGCGCAGTGCGCCGCGTATCCGCTCGCCAATGCCTACCAACAGTTCGTCGCCAACCTGGTGCCCCAAGCTGTCATTGATGACCTTAAAGCGGTCAAAGTCAAGGAACAACACGGCAAACTGGTTATTCTTATCACTGCCGCTGCGTTCAATGGCCTGCTTGAGGTGGTCGATGAACGCGGCGTGGTTGCACAGCCCGGTCAACGCATCACGACGGGCTAGCGTTTCGGCCATGCTCTTGGCCTGTTCCAGTTCCGCGCTGAGCCGGGTCTGGTAATCCAGCGATTCTTGAAGTTTTTCATTTACCTCATGCAGTTTCTGAGCATGCTGCTCAAGTTTGGCATGTGAAGATTGCAGATCACCGGCCATCTTGTTAAACGCCGTACCTAGGCCATCAAACTCGACGCCACCTAGCCGCCCGATACGCACATCGAGCCGACCATCGCCGATTTTCTCGGCAGCGTCCCGAAGTCGCGCCACGGATTTGACAAGCGACCTTGAGATGACCAAGCCCAAAACGCGGGCTAGCGATGAGGCCAGGACAATGGCGATGCTGGTAATCAGCACCGCGGTACGCACGGCATTGCTAGCACTTGCCTTTGCCTCTTCAAAACTCACCATCTTGTCATCTATCGCGTTGTCAATAACAGACAGCAGCCGTTCCGTGCTTTCCCACAATTGTTCGCGTTTCTTTAATACCTGTTGAACTTTCACGCCATCGCTTGCCAAGGTCATGAGCTGGTCTCCCAGACTGTAGACCTGCGACTGCGACTGGCTTATGGTGGCAGCCAGTTTTCTATCATGATCGGTGACCGCGATATGCACATACTGATTCAACGCCTCGCCCATTTTCATTCTGGCGTGGTTGAATTCTGTTTGTTCTTTGTCGGCAAGGATTGCCTGATAGGCCATCTGCTGCGCAGGCAACGATCTTTTCTGGGTATTGATAAGAGCGTGACTGACCACAGCTTCCACCATGTTGATGGACTGGGAGCGTATTTCTCGCAACTTCGTTAACGCCGGGACGCTTTCGTCGGCAATAACGCCGTAGTCGTCAGCCACGCGGGTCACCAAGTACAGCCCGAGCAATCCTACCAACGCCACGCCTATTGCGATTGACAAAAAACTAGTGGTCAGTTTGGCGCCAAGTGTCATCCTCACGGGTACCTCGTACTCCACTTAAGCCACATCCGGCGCTTAGCCATTTTTCAGGCGTAATGCGACATGGTCACGTACCTATGGCCCAGTTCGTATCAGGTGAATCGACAGATTATGACCGCGTCTTCATGCGGATTCAGATACCAAAGCATCATTATTGGTCTTTATCCCAGACCCGGACCCCGGCCCGATATCAACGTGCAGTGGGCACCACCACCCAACTTCTTTGGTACCTAGGGGCTCACGGGACGTGGCTTCCAGTACTATACTTGGAGTCGAGACATCTTCGACAGCAACGACCGGGCGCCCCATGGTCCCTGGAGATTCGTATAGAGCGAGACAAGCCGGCCAAAATTGCTGCGCCGTGCCAGTAGAGCGTCCTTGCCCAGGATCTACTATATCTAAAACAAGTGAGGATTCTCTGCTCTCATTGCAAGTTGGCTGCTGATGCGGTGTCGGCGTGAAACGGGCGGCGACCAAATGCGGTCGGTTCAGCCCAGCCAGCGTGGTGAAGAGGTGAGTTGCTTATGGACGTCACGCTTGTGTCTTGTTCAGCTTTACCGTTTCCTTTGGGCCTTTGCGTCTGAAGCACACTCAGCCAAAATAGTAGCGAGCAGAACTGATCTTTTTACATTTTCTGACGAAGAAAACACATGCGCAATCTGGTCACCAATACCCCAGTCTATTCCTGCAACTCCAATGCTCGGCGTCGCCGCCACTCCTCAGAACCGTTTGACGATCTTGACCTGCTCCTCAGCCGTTAACGTGACTCGATAACGGTGACTTATACCACGAGCGAATCCTTCCAAGGGATTCTTGAACGGACAGTCCTGCCAGTTTAGATAAGCCCCGCAGATTCCCAACGCGTATGTGATCGCGCTGAACATCCCACCTTGCTCACCGCGATTGTGCGAGACGCTACCATCGTCGTTCACCCACGCGCAAAAATCTTGGGCTACTGACGCAAGCGCCTCGTGAAGATCCTGCCGACGATACGCTGATGTCTCCAGGCAGTATGCAATCATCTCCGCCTCGTTACGCTGTGGGCAGTCATTCACCGAACATGCGTAAAACTCGCCTCCAGCCTGCTTTGCTGCAAGCGTGTCAGCCAACTCGCGTGTGTGCGGTACGACCAGTCCCATCCGCCCGTACAACCGACCAATTACCTTCAGGGCTCCTCCGATGCGCCCGGCCAGCGGCGCGGTCACCGGACCCCAAAGGCCGTCCGGATTCTGATGCGACAGAATATTCCCGATGCCCTGTTCCAAATCTCCGATTAGGTCATCGCGCCCTTCGTTGTTGAGGGCGTTGTACAGCTCCACCGCCATGAACCCCGTGTGCGAACCGACACCCCAGCCGCCCCGTTGCCAATCCGGGTCCGATCGGGTCCGTTGCAGGAACACCGCAGTATCGATTTGGCCCGTGGCGCTGGTGGTGCTATGCGGATAGAGCGGCTCACAGCCCAAACTGCGAATGATACTGACAACATACTTTTCGTTGACCAGTCGATCGCGGTCATCAGGATCATGGAAGCGTCCCGTATGGGGATCCTGCCAGCTCTGCCACCACGCCAACGCATCTCGCTTCGCCTGCTCGCTGTAGCCCGGAACCCGTGTTTCTAGTTCGTAACGTTTCACCGCCGAGAGAAACCTGGCCGTGCCCACCTCCTCGAACGGCGCTGCCTGTTCCGGCGTCCCTCGCGCTAGGCCCCATACCTTGCCTTCCTTATAGTGATGACGCTCCAAAAGCAGTTTCACCGTATTCCGTTTCAGGTTCTCCGGCAGTTGCAACACCCACTGCGGCGTTGGCCGCGGTGTCGACACGCGACACCGCTTCAGTAGATCTTGAGGATCAACGTCGATCGGCGTGGTTCCCATGACAACTCACCTTCTCTTTCCTTCCCGATGAACACCTCATTCTAAAGGGAATTGCTCCTCGCTAAAGACTCCGGGTCAGTCGCGTAATACAGTCTACTTCACTGAGTAGCGTCTTGTGGGAACCAGTAAGTTGGTCCAGTTGACAAACCAAATCACTTGCCCGCAGATAAGAATGGATATACAAACATCAATATTTCACCGCTACCACTGCCAGTCCCCCCCAGCCCACGTGGCGGAATGCTAGTCTGACATTGTCCGTCTGGAAGACTACATACCGCGCGTAATACAGCACCTTGTATAACTGGTTTTCACTGGCCCGATCAAGTTGAGAGTCGTAGACAAAAGTCCCAGGAACCATCCAAGGTTATCCAAGTAGCCAGGCCATCGACTAGCATTAATCAACTTCCTAATGCCATGACCAAGTTAAATGTGCTATCACAATTCCCACTGGCATTGGTTATATATAATGGCTATTGTCAGATGATTATGTATAAATAAAATGGTGGTCAACCCATGAGCAAAGAAATTGTATACGTCGGCAGCAGCAAGCCCGGTAGAAGCTTAAGTGGAGCGCCTCCCCTTAAGAATCAAGGACACATTTATATATATGATCTAAATGTGGGGGATGGCTCGTTATCCCCTTTGGGTGATCCAGTCGAGGCATCGCCCACACCATCATTTTTAGCCGTGTCCCCCGATCGAAGATTTCTTTATGCGATTAACGAAACCGATGAGTACAAAGGCCAGCCATCCGGGACGGTGATGTCGTTTGCCATCGACTCGGGGACAGGCGGGTTGACTTTTATCAATCGTGTCCCATCACAGGGACGGGGCCCTGCCTACTTGTCGGTGGATAAGACGGGGAATTTTGCCCTTGTGGCACACTACAACGGTGGGTGCATCAGTATCTTTCCCATCGGGGAAGACGGTGCGTTGGGTGATGCGGTTGACACACGATTCCACGGCGGCGATGCCAGGTCTCATTCAATCGTGCTTTCCCCCGACAACAGGTTCGTTTTTGTACCCAACCTCGGGCTGGATAACGTTTCGCAATATGCATTCGATGGCCAAACCGGGAAAGTCACCGAAAACCAGGTGCCGGCGGCCAAGCTTGCACAGGGCGCCGGGCCAAGGCACATGGAATTTCACCCCTCGGGCAAGTTCGCTTACATCATCAATGAGTACAATGACTCAATCACCGCATTCAATTATGATGCGGACAATGGTCGGTTGGATTTAATTCATGTGGCTCCAACACTATCAAAGGGTGAAAGCGGTGAAGGCAACTACTGCGCCGATATTCACGTGCTGCCGACCGGTGATTTCCTGTACGGCTCCAATCGGGGACGTGACAGCATCGCAATTTTTTCGATTGATCAATCGACGGGCAGGCTCACACCCACCAGTCATCAACCATCCGGTGGCAAGTGGACGCGTAGTTTCCACATCCACCGCGATGGCAAACTTCTGCTGACGGCCAACGAACAGTCGGACAACATTGTCGCGTTTCACGTTGACAGTCGGACCGGTGCATTATCAGAAACCGGAGCGACCACACAGGTCCCCTCACCCGCTTACGTCGGCATCGTGCAACTGCCCGGCTCATAGCGCCGCCGGTTAAGGCGCGTCCGTATTGTTGGGGCCAAAGTGCTTGAGGATAACCACCGGTTCGAATAAGCTGTGATTTTCGATGGTCACGCCTTTTCTTGCGGCTGCTTCACTGACAAAGTACTCGTCACTGCTGCATTGTCCAAATCGTAGCATGGTGGCTGATTCTGCTTGATAGGCCCCGAACCGGCCGTGGCCCTGAATCATGATGCAACCGTAGGCAGCAGTATCTTTTATTGTTACCTGCTGTTGCGGATAGACGGTCAGTTCCTTGCCCGATACATATTTATTGCCGTAGACAATCCATTTCTCACTGTGCCATTCACCACCATCCGTGCATTCAATGGGCGGTCGGAAATATGTTTGCTTGTAATTTGGATCGAAGTTCTTCTGCCAGTCCATGAGACTCATGACGTAGTCCACGTCCTGCTTCTTGTCCTCAGGACAGTTTTCGACGAGAAAATCGCGGGAATAGATTTCATTGGCAGTAATGTTTTCGTAAACGGAATTGACATCACTGTTCCACTGAGGCTCGTAGGTCAGTACTGAACCCGGAGCATGCAATACGCCCGGTGGCGTATACCACCCGGTGCCCAGTTCAATGCGGTATGCCTTGCATAGCTCGGTGATGCGGGTATCGCGTTTTTCGTAATCAACCAGCCTTTCTCGAATCTGCTCCCTGGTGACGGTCGAATCAAAACCGAAATAGGTGGCGGGGAACGTACCCATGTGGTTGTTCATTTGGGGTGGAAAGTAATAGCACTCGGGCTTGCCGATACGCCCCACGCGGGCGGCACTTTCATCGTCCAAGTGCAGGTGTAGAAACAGCGGCTCATTGAAGTCAAAAAACTTGGAATACATCGGCCAGCCACCGTAGTTATCCATCAACTGCTGGCCGACCAGTTCTGCCTCGAGTCCTTCCTGCGCTGCTTTGAGCGTAAACTTGTCTTCAAATCGACCACTTGACGGTAGGACATAGCTCAAGCCCTCATCCTCAGCCGCCAACGGGCCGTTCATGCATTTGATAACCGACGAAAACCATCGCTCCTTGATCGACCCGCGGTTGGTACCCAGCGCGTAGTAGTCGTCAGGATGCAAGCGCAGCCGCTGACCGGCCACGTTGAATCTTCGCGGCACAAAATTGGGAATCAACCGTAAGATGCCGTTTCCCTGCTCAAACGTCTGGCGGATTACCTGTGCGATGGCCATGGCTTGGATCCCTTCTGATCACATGAACTCTATCGTGTAAAACTCGATTTGATCTGAGTAACGCTTACGCCCAAGGTCGAGTTGGCCACCGCGTCGAGCTGCTTTTCGTCGCCCTGCAAGTGGTAAGTCCGATGAATGTGGCGGATGGTTTGCCCCGGTTTCAGGGCCGCAGCAGGGGACGATGTCTCCAACTCGTAAAATGGGCCCAGCGGTTTGCCACCGGGAGTCATCGGGCCATCGTTGTAGGAGTTGATCGTATCCCCGCGATAGGGATGTTCCTGAAACTGCCACATTGAGTTGACATAATCGGTCGCCAACTGCGGCTTGCTATACTGGACAATGGTCAAGACATTATTGGCTGTGTCAAAACTACCGAGCCCGCTCCGGGCCCGCTGCGGGGACAGGCCAGTCTTGCTGCGCTGGCGGCCGTCTGCTTTGAAAAAAAGCACCTCGTCTTTGATTTGCAGCCGATCGGCCGGGATCTTTCCGAAATACGCGTCGTTTACAATCGGACCCAACTCATCAACAGAGCCACCCACAAACGGGACGATCACTGTCGTCGTCGGCGAGGGGTTGTACATGCCCAGTACCCAGATCGACAGCAAGCCCGTCGACTTTCCCCAGGCTTGTAGCCCGCTATTGGTAATCTGATTGATCGATTCGTAGCAAACCACCTGGATCGGGCCGGCGGGAATCATGCCGAGATTGTCCCCCGCTTCATTGCGCTCGAGCATGTGGATTTCCCGATCGACGGTCAAATCGAACACCGTACCGGAATAATTTTCCAGTGACATTTGCTTTTGCAGTACCACCCGGTCGGAGCAACTAGACACCAGTTCAAACGGCTCAGTATCGATTGGCGCCGGCGTAAACCAGTTCTCGAAATCAAACGGCGCATTCTTTTAAAAAACACCGAAAACTGGCCACCCTCGGGACCGATCCAGAAGCGATCTTCGCCGCCATAGGCATTCGTGTGTTCGACGGTCTTGCCCGACGCGATCAGTTCCCGGTTAATCCACCCGAAACTAATGTCCGACGACCCGCCAGCCGTACTGGTAAGGACTCTTCCTTGCAATGCAGGCGATACCACCACCCGGGCTCCTCCGGCGCTCTCGGAAAGTACGACCACGTCTGTATGTTGGCCGAGAAACGCAAGATCGCCGCCGAAGGTGATCGGTTGTTCTGTATCGGATATGACAGCGGTACCAGTGGCCAATACAAGGACAACCACAAGTGTAAAAAGGATCAACACGTTCATGGCAGGCGCCCTTCGGGCAAGGTCCAGGGTCAGCCGTTCTCGGAAACGCCAGTATAACTGTGGACCCGACTGCCCGAAATGCCGCTCAATCCGGCTAAACACGTGACCACCGCACGGCAACTGAAACCAGGTACAACCCCGCAGCCGACAGCACTATGGCAGATTCGGGGCTCACCTGCGTTCCGTAGACGCTGATACGGGGCAGCGTGGTCAGCAGCGTGCACAACAGCACCGAGACCAGCATCATCGGCACGATGCGCGACACATGATGCGCCGCCATCGCCGCCGGCAGCGTCAATAACGCCAGCACCAGAATCAGGCCCACCACCTGAATCAGGCAAATGACGGTCAACCCGACCAGGCTCAGCAACACCACGTTGACCGCCAGCACATTTACGCCCTGCAATTGCGCCTGCTCCTGATCGAGACAGATCGCCAGTAACCGCTTGTGGTAGACCAGAACTACGACGGCAATAGCCACATCGAGCACCACAATCAGCCACACATTGCCCATAGAAACGGTGGTAATGTTACCGAACAGGTAACTCATCAGTTCAGTTTCGTACCCGGGAGTGAACTTGATCAGCAAAATACCGGCGGACATACCCACCGCCCACATGGCGCCGATCAGCGTATCCATGCGCTCGGCGATCCGCTCGTGTACCAGGCCGATGAGCACCGCGGCCAAGAGCGTCGCGACCGTGGCGCCATGCAGCGGCGACAGCCAACCAAAGGCCTGTCCCCACTGCGATCGAAGAAAGATGGCCGCACCAACGCCTCCTATGGACATATGGGCGATAGCGCCGGTGAGAAACACGATCCGACGAGTAATGACGTACGGGCCGATGATGCCGCAGGCAAAGCTGGCGCCCAGCCCGGCAAGCAAGCCGGTCAGTAAAAACGGATTGGTGATGGAGTCCTCAAAAAACCGCATCATGTACTGCCATTATGGTTATGGTCACAGCCAGCGTCTGCCAAGGGGCATTGCTGTTCGTGATGATGTACCGTCCTCACGTGACTGTGGTAGGTAAGCGCCATCATTTCATCGGTGATTTCATCGGCACCGTGGCAGGTCAGTTGCCGGTTCAGGCATGCGACGCGCTTCAGGTGCGTGGAGACAAACGCGACATCATGGCTGACCACGACGATAGCGATGTTTTGATTCAACCTATGCAACAGGTTGGTCAAGCTACGCTCGGCCCCGGGGTCCACACCGGCCGTTGGTTCATCGAGCAGGAGTAATTTGGATTCCGAAGCCAGCGCCCGCGCGATTAGGACCCGCTGGCGTTGTCCGCCCGAGAGATTTCGCATGGAACGATCGGTAAGTTCTTCCGCTTCTGCTTCGATCAGGGCCTGTCTTGCCGTGGCGACATGACTGCTGCCGAACCTAGCCCCCCACGACGCCCGTCCCAGTCGGCCCATCAAGACCACGTCCAGCACGCTGGCCGGCACCGTTGCGTCTAGGCGAGTGTGCTGAGGTACATAACCAATCGAGCGGCAACTTTGCAGTGCGGATCGGCCAAAAACCTTCACCGTGCCCCGCTGTGGCTTAAGCAGCCCTAGTATGATTTTTAGCAGCGTGGTCTTGCCTCCGCCGTTGGGGCCGATGATGCCCAGAAAATCCCTGGGCAAAACCTGCAGGTCAATATCTTCCAGCACCAGACCCGTGCCCGGCGGCTGTGCATAGCCAAACGAAACGTGCTTGATCTCAATAATGGGTGTTTGCTCTGCCATATCCAGCGCCTATAGCGACCACCGGGCCAATGTCTCGGCCATGTGTTGCAGGGTAGCGACTATATTCTCAGCCAACGGATCTAGCGTTTGTACCTTGGCGCCAGTGGCCCTGGCAATTGATTCTGCTGCGCGGCCGCTGACCTGCGGCTGAACGAAAATAACCTTAACGTCGTGCTCACGTGCAACCTTTAGCAGTTGTGTCAACTCATGATCCGTCGGTTCCTTACCTTCGATTTCAATAGCCATCTGCCGCAGGCCATATGCGTCGGCGAAGTAACCCCAACTCGGATGGAAAACGAAAAAAACATGGCCTTTAAGCGGTTTAAGTTTATTGGACAGTTGCTCGTGTAGATCCGTCAGTTTGCTCTCCAAGACCGACAGATTGCCCAGGTAGTGCGGCGCATGCGGCAAATCCAGTTCGCTTAGCGTCTTGGCGATCGTGCGGGCCTGCAGAATCAGTAGCTGTGGACTGGTCCAGATGTGCGGATCCTTGCCATTATCGTGAAGATGCCCGTCATGGTGCGCGTGATCAGGACCCGTCTCTAGGCTGGAGCGCACCTGCCGCAGCGTGATACCCTCGCGGGTATTGACGA
>Ga0310125_10000570_pt1 | contig 17686 bp, 9 predicted proteins | sample CB11b_Tmax_Bot8__FD_203508 | JGI IMG/M metagenome (GOLD analysis project Ga0310125, IMG submission 203508) | Marine microbial communities from Western Arctic Ocean, Canada - CB11b_Tmax_Bot8 | ecosystem: Environmental > Aquatic > Marine > Oceanic | place: Canada: Western Arctic Ocean | collected... | reverse complement strand
CCCGCAGATTGTGAGGATGCAGACTTTATTCCCATCCGACGACGGCTGGGAGAAGCAGAAGCCGTCTCTGCTGAACTGGTAGATTAGAGCGGTTTCAATCAAAACGTAACATCCTGAGCTGGCTGCATCTGCGCCCGGATTTGTTCCGCCAGTACTGGCGGACATCGACGACTCGCAGCGGGGTCGCCTGCTTCGCCCTCCGCGCCAGGCTTGCTTCGCTGACGCTCAAAACGCTACGTCTTGATTGAAAACGCTCTAGCAGGACGCTGCAAAACTCGGTCGGCGCAAAAACGTGTACCTGAGATTTTCGAAAGTTTCGCCTTCAACGCGTTCGGACTCGATCTGCGAAGCGAGAGGGGTAGTTTCAGATTGGAGATTCTTGGCGAATTCCAGAATCCGGGGTTTTGCAGCGTCCTGCTAGATAGATTTTGTCCGGTATGTTCCCCTCAGTCATAATCGGGCTGCACCGATAGGGTAAGGCTCGTGGCATGACGCAAGAGAATCTCACCACTTCGATTCCCGATTTACTCGACAATCCGGGCCATCGGCGTTTCGATGGCATTACCGCAAGGTCATTGCTTCTGGGGCTTTGCGGTGTCGTGATCGTTGCGGCCTTCACGCCCTACAACGACTTCGTCCTGAAGAACACCCGATTTATTGGCAATCATTTTCCCATCGGCATCACGCTGATGATGCTCATGCTCATATTGGGCGTGAATCCGCTGCTGAAATGGGTTCGGCCGGCGGCCGCCCTTCGATCCACGGAATTGATTTTCATCTGGACCATGTGCCTGGTCAGCGCCGCGTTTGCGAACACCGGCCTGCTGCGCCAACTGATTCCATGGATGGTCGCGCCGATCTACTACATGACCCACCACCCCGAATGGTCACAGCTTCTGGAGGTGATTCCGAATTGGATGTTTCCCAGCATCGATCCCGCCAACGAGGCGGTGGTCACGAACTTCATGCTGGGAAAGGATCCCGGCGAACCGCTGGCGGTGCCGTGGGGTGCATGGGTCGGCCCCCTGGCGAAGCAGGGCCTCTACTACGTGCCGCTGTTTCTGGGGATGATGCTGTTCAGCGTGTTGATGAGCCGGCAGTGGATCGTCCATGAAAAGCTGCAGTACCCAATCGCGTCGATCATGCTGGAGATGGTCCGTGACGCGCCGGAGCAGCGATGTTTCAATGCGCTGTTCACCAACCGGAGGATGTGGGCCGGCGCCGGCGTCGTCATGGCGCTACACCTGATCAACGGGCTGCACACCATATTTCCGAAGGTGCCCGAGATTCCGATCCAGTTCGACTTGCGGGAAACGCTCACCGAGGGATTCTGGCCTCAATACAAATGGTTCGTGAGGTACGGGACCATTTATTTTTCGATGATAGGGATCGCGTTTCTCATGGCGACGCAGGTCTCGTTCAGCCTTTGGTCCATCCTGATCGCCCTCACGACCATTGCGGCGATCCTGCGCTATCACGGTGTGGATCCGTACGACGAGATACACACCCAGTCGAGGGGGGCTGCGTTGGCCATGGGCGTCATGCTGCTGTTTCTGGCCAGATCCCACTTGTGGCGGGCGTTTCGCGTTGCGTTCTCTCGGGGACGGTCCGGTGAAGACCGAACGTACGCCTCCTATCGATGGGTGGTCCGGGGGCTGGTGATCTGTCTCGTCGTCGCCGTGGCCTGGCAGTGGTTAACGGGGTTGCCGCTTCCGTACGCGATCGCACAGGTCGCGATGGCGTACCTGGGCAGCCTGGTGGTCGCGCGCATTGTTGCAGAGACCGGAATGTTCTTCGTGCCGGGCGGCAACGCACCAATGTTCTGGGACGCTGCACCCCGGTTCAAGGTTCTCTGGTTCAACAATGTATGGCCCTCTGCACGCTCCGCAGAGACGATGATGCCCTACGTGTTCAACGCCTTGTGGCTGCGACACGCCGCCACGGGACAGAAGCAATCCGATCCGGGGACCGGGTCATCCGGGCGACCCGGCCTCGGCCGCCTGGTCGTCGCGATGTGCGCCGCCATGCTGCTTTGCATGGTGGTCGCGGCCGCGGTCTGGATCGTGATCTACTACAGCGAGGGGCTGGTGCGCACCAACGAATGGATCGGCGTGGGCTGGAGCGTCAACATCTGTAAGGACATGATGAAGATGCTGCACGGTCTGCCGGGGCACGATGTGAGAAGCAGCGCGCTGCACGTCGGCATCGGAGCGGCGGTCATGGTCCTGATGGGGTTTTGCCGGTATCGGATCCCGCGCTGGCCATTTGTCCCCATCGCCCTGTGCCTGGGCATCTCGAATCACCTGGGTTACATGTGGCTTTCCATTCTCATCGGCTGGGCGTGCAAGGTGATCGTGATGCGGATTGGCGGCGTGTCCGTGTATCAGCGACTTCGCCCCCTGTTCCTCGGTATGGTCTTCGGGGAGGTGTTGATGGCCGGGGTATGGATGGCCGTTGGCGCTATCGCGAGAATGAACGGTCTTCAACTGGCGATTTACCAGATCCTGCCCGGCAACTGATGCAGTGGCGATCAAGGCGTTACTGAATTGATAGACCGAATCATGCGATACCGATCATCGACCACACGATGCGGACCAGCACATCGAGTGCGGATAACAGAATGAACCGTAAGACCCGAGACCGGCGAAGGTGGTGTCTGGCTAGGAGGCCGAAGTCCGCCGGTCGGCGGACCTGGAGGCTGTCGATACAGGCCGACACCGCCAGACACCGCCGTCGTCGAGTCGAAGTCAGGGGCATTCTGTTAGGGGCTCGCAGCTTGACGGCATTCTTCGTCGTTGTCATGGCGACGGTTGGATCGGCCACCGCTGAAATCTCGGCCACCACGACGATTTCGGTCCTGAACGAGTTGCTCGAGGCCGGACCGAGGTTCATCGGCATGCCGGGTCATCGGCGTGCCGCGGAACTGATCGAGCGCCGCCTCGAGGACCTGGGCGCCGGCCGAATCATCACGCACGACGCGACGCAGGTCGTGCCCGTGGTCGACTCGGCCGCGATCACGCTCGACGACGAAACACGGCATGCCCTCTACCCAATGTGGCCCAATGGGGCGAGATTGTGCACGACGCCGCCAGAGGGGATCGCCGGCCCGTTGATCCATGTAAGAGACGCCCGCGAAACGGGATTGCCCGCGAAATCGCTCACTGGCGCCGTAGTCGCGATGGAGTACAACTCCTACGACCGGTGGAAGCAGGTCTTCGAACTCGGCGCCGCTGCCGTCCTGTTCCTGCCGCCGCAGCAGACGTCGTGGGTGCACTCTCACGGCAAGTTCGCGGACATTCCTTTCGACGCGCCGCGATTTTATATCCAGAGCGAACAACTGGCCGGTCTTATCCGCCGAGGAGCAACGCCGGGCGAGGTTCGCATCGAAAGCCGGATGAGTTGGGCTCCGCGACCAGTGCGCAGTCTTATCTGGATCGTGGAAGGCCGCGATGTCGAACGGCGTGATCAGGTTGTCGTGTTCACCGCACGATACGACGCGAGCTGTGTCGTACCGCAACTGGCGTACGGGGCAGAACAGGCGGTCGGCGCCGCGGCACTGGTCGAGCTGGCCGAAGCGTTCTCCCGCCACCCGCCGTCACGGACGGCCGTCCTCATCTGGACCGGCGCCGACACGATGAACTTCGCGTCGCTGCGGTCGATTCTGGGTGCCGCACGGCCGAGCGACCATGAAACGAACGTCGCTTTGGAGGCAGCAACCGCCGCGCGGGACACGCTTGCGCAGCAAGAGAAGGACATTCTGGCCGATGCGCGCCGAGCTCTATGGACCGACGCAACCATTCGCGCCCGATACGAACTGCAGATCAAGCGCCTATTTGTCCCCCTTCAGAAATCACTGGCTGGAATCCGTCGTCTGGGGAAAGCGGATGCGCGGTCGGTCACGCAGCGCCAGGCGCTGGAAGTTGAGAAGGAACACCTCGACGAGCTTCAGGTGGCGCTTCAGCGCAACCGCATCCGGGACGCACATTGGGCGGATCTTCTGGATCTCACTGAACGCGTGAAGGAGCAGGTTAACGCTGAACTTGCCGATGCGGAGACGGCGGTGTCCGATCTGGATCGGGACACGCGACTTCTTCGGCCAATCCTGACGCGCGACCGTGTCGTCGCACTTTTCGCGATTGAATTGACGTCTCGGGGGCAAGCATGCGGTGTCTACTGGCAGACCAACTGGCTTCGAATTCCGGTGGAGCATCTGACCGCTCAGTGCGTTCTGGGACAGCGTCTTGTGGGCCGCAGCGCGCCGGCGCAAGACACTCTGGCCGAGGGCCTTCGCAACGGGTTTCTGCCCGACACGTTCGCCGGTGGCCGCGACTGGCACAGCGACGTCTGCTGCCCGATCGCCACGGCCAGCGATGTCGCGCAGCACTTCGGATACCTGTCGCTCGGCTTCGTTACGGCGCATGACGGTCGATGGCTGGTGGATTCGCCGCTCGATCGCGGCGAGCGCCTCAATCTTGCCAATATCACTCGGCAGGTGCCTCACGTGGTGCGGTTGGCACACAGCGCCGCGAATGACGAGCGGATTCAGATTACCAACCGTCTCGTGGTGAAGGTTGCGGCCATTCGAGGTCGGGCCGTCACTCGGAGTCACGGTGACGCCCGCCAGAGTATCGGCCTGCCTGGACGCCTGGTCACGGTCAACACGGTGCGGCCGATTCCGCGTGTCGTCGGCACTCGCTGGATGGCCGTTCAGCACACCGATGCCACAGGCGACTATGCGTTTCCCCACTTGAGCACGTCAGAACGTACGGCCAGCTTGTACGTCGTTGACGTCTTCGGCCTCGACGGCGCGGGGCGCATCGTCGAGGCTGCCAACCACGCGGGTGGGTTGATGAGTTATCCGTTTCACGAACACGTGACACTGGAGGCCGACATCGCCGGCGTGAAGTCGAACATGTTCGATTGCACGATGAGAAGTGTGGCCGGTCTGAGTGATCCACGATACCTGCAGCAACTGAGCAAGGTGCGGCCTCTGCTTCAGCGTACACGCGACGATCCGCGATACGTCGCGCATCGCGCAGCCGACGGCCTGGCAAGCGTCATGCTGCGACCCTGGGAGAAGTGGCTGTTGACCATCAGCCGTGGCAAGCGCGGCGTTCGCATGCTCATGATCGGCGCCGATGGATCCAGACCAAGGGGCGCGGGATTTGATCTCGGTGCCTCCGCGGATGTGGGCCGGTCTGCCCTGAAGCATTCTGCGGATGATTTCTTTCAATTGAACCGTTACCGGCTTGAAAAGATTGCCAGATACGGCGTCACCTCTAAATTTACGGCCGAACTTCAGGACCGGACTGTCGAGCATCTCGACAATGCTCAGGAGGCCTATCATCGCGACAACGGTGCGAAAGCTCTGCATCACTGGCGTGCCGCCGTAGCGATTCAGCAGGTCGTTTACCGGCACGTCCTGAACCTGGGCGAGGACGTGGTGGTGGCCGTCATTTTCATCCTACTCGTTCTGCTTCCATTCAGTTTTTACACCGAACGGTTTATCATCAACGCCGCAACGGTTTACAGGAGAATCGCGGGGTTCACCGGCATTTTCCTGCTGATGATGGGGCTGCTCTACTCATTTCATCCAGCGTTTCGAATCACGACCTCACCCGTCATCGTTCTGCTGGCGTTCGTGATCATCGTGCTGTCGGGTATCGTAATTTTCATACTCTATGTGCGCTTCACCGAGCAGATGAGTTCCGGAGTGAGCGGCGATCATAGCGTTAATCTGTCACGTCTCAACGTCGTTGGCCGCGCCATGGCGGTCGGGGTCGCGAACATGAGGCGCCGCAAGATGAGAAGCGGATTCACGCTCGCCACTTTGATCGTGATGACATTTGCGCTGCTGTCATTGAGCGGCACGCAGACAGAGATCGTGGGAAAGCAGTACACGCTGCCGGACCCGGAGCAGGGTGGCCCGCTTCGTCCGAGCTACCAGGGCATTCAGATGACACAAGTCGGCTGGAAACCCCTGCCGCCCTGGTTTCTGGATCAGATCGAAGCGGAATTCCACGACCCGGAATACGGCAACGCATCGGTCGGCGGACAGTTCTGGCTGCTGCCCGAACCGGCAACGTATTTCGAACCGTATGTCGTAGTGACTTGCGACCATCCCGACGGTCCAGCGACCTACCGACTCACCGCCGCCATGGGTGTGGGCCCGTTCGAGCATCGATTTCTTGAGTTGGGCCCGGAGGTCGCGGCGATCTTCGAGCGATTGTCCGACGATCCCGACGGTTGTCTGTTGCCGAAGCTGGCGGCATCGAAGCTACGGGTCGGTCCGGGCGACACGGTTCGTCTGGGCGGCCGTGATTTCCGCGTTAGCGGCATATTCGATGAACAGCAGATGCGAGGTCTTCGCTACCTCACCGGCCAGCCGTACGGTCCGATTGATCTGAAGACCTTTGAATTGATCAATAAACCCTCAGGAGTCGAATCCAAGACCGAAGAACAAATGATTGAGCCGAGCAGCGTCAGGGGAGACGTGTTGCTCCAGCCGCTGCTGCCTCGTCAATTTGCGCTGATCGGCGATGTTGCGGCTCGCTCCATGGGGGCGACGTTGCGAAGCGTGTGCATTCAGTCCGACGCGCCCGACCTGATCGACAGAATGGCGCTCGAACTGTCTCGTCAACGGCTGATACCGCTGTATCGTGCCAACGGTGATGAGGTGCAGATCATTGCAACCCGGCGGCGCGTCAGCATCGTCGGATTGGGCGATCTGTTTATCCCTCTGGTGATCGGCGCGTTGATCGTGATCAACACGATGGTCAACGCCGTCGCGGACCAGCGATCCACGATATACATCTACACCTCTCTTGGCCTCGCACCGGTACACGTCGGCGTGCTTTTTCTCTCCGAGGCAGCCGCACTTGGGACGCTGGGCGTTGTCGGCGGTTTCGTCATGGGTCAGGGCTTTGCCACCGCGGCCAGGGCCGTGGGACTGCTGGACACGTTGACACTTAACTACAGCAGCACCGCGGTGGTGTTCACGATGGCGCTCGTAATGGGTATCGTCCTGTTGTCAGCGATTTACCCCGCACGCCTGGCCAGCCGGCTCGCGGTACCCGCGGAATCGGCTCGGTGGGAGGTTCCGACACCGGTCGGCGACCGTGTTCGAATGGAACTGCCCTTTACCGTTAGTGATCACACAGCGAGGGGCGCGTCGGCATTCCTTCACGAGTGGCTCGCGTTGCACACCGAAGCCGGTGTCGGCCAATTCATCAGCGACCATGCGTCGGTATTCAGGCAAGGCGCATTGCGTGGAGTGCGCGCGAGCGTATGGCTGTCGCCGTTCGACCTTGGGGTGGCTCAGCATGTCCAGATCGAGATCGCGCCCGCCACCGATTCGAGTTCGACCAACCCTGAGTCAACCTTGTTTCAGGTGGTGATCGAAATGACGCGACAGTCCGGGCAAGCCTCCAATTGGGTACGGAGCATGCGCGGTTTCGTGGTCGAGTTGCGCAAGCAGTTTCTGCTCTGGCGAGCGCTGAATCCACACAGGCAACAGGATTATGTTGAACAGTCTGACGTGCTGCTTCATGGCTCGCCGTCTTGAACGCTGTACGTCATCTGCTATGGTATGACGGTTTCGTTGCCAATAGAGGTGTGTCGGACTGCGGCCACCCGTGTTGCGGTCGCCCGTGCTGCCGAGACCCGGGTGGCACACCGCGTCCGGTGGGGGCAGAACCCCGTCAGAAGTGAGCTCCAACGCCATGCCAGAGCAAACTAGGCAGACTGATGGAGGCCAACCCATTTGTCCTCTGTCGGGCACGGCGATGGCGCTGTGGCTGACCGTTCCGTGCGATTACCTCAAACCCGAGCGGAAGGACCAGTATCACCTTTACTGGTCGGAGCAAAGTCAATTCGGGCAACTTTACCCCGGCCGACCGCACGCGGTGTCGAAGATTTCTACAACGTGGCCGAATGCTGCAGTCGGCCTTCAGAGTAGCTCGCAGGAAATACGACACCGTACGCGTGTGGGCCACCAAACCGCACGAAGCGGATTGACCGCCACGTTCAGGAAACATTAGTCTTCTCAAGTCCCGTTGGCTAAACCACCCGGCACAACGACGCGAACGATCGTCAAGCCGCTGACCCTCGGCGGCCTTGATTTGCGTACCAACCTTGTGCTCGCCCCGCTCGCCGGTTACAGCGATCTGGCTTTTCGCCTCTGCTGTCGACTCCAGGGCGGCGTGGGCCTGGCGGTGACCGAAGTCATCACTGCCGCGGCGCTGAACCGCAACGTTGCCCGCACGCGCCAATTCCTTCTCACGTCACCGGAGGATCATCCGCTGAGCGTCCAGATCGATGGCGGCGACGTGGCCGAACTCGCCGAGGCCGCTCGTCGCATCGAAGGCGCCGGACACGCCGTGGTTGACATCAACATGGGTTGCCCGGTTGAACGGCTGACGCAACGTGGTGGCGGCTGCAAATGGACGACAAACCCGCAACAGGCCGCCGATGCGATCCATGCCGTCAGTTCATCCATTACGATCCCGCTGACCGCAAAGATCCGCCTGGGCTGGGACGACGACCACATCACCGCGCCGGTCCTGGCTGCAGCGCTCGAGGCGGCGGGAGTCGCGGCGATCACGGTCCACGGCCGCACCCGCGAGCAGGGCTTTTCCGGCCGGGTGCGGCTTGCCGGGATCCGCGATGTGGTTGACGCAGTGCATCGCGTTCCGGTGATCGGAAACGGCGACGTGCGCAATCCGAATGATGCCAGGCGCATGATCGACACGACCGGTTGCCGGGGCATCGCCATCGGCCGCGCGGCACTGAGCGACCCCTGGATCTTCCGCGACACCTGGAGCGTGCTGACCACCGGTGAATTGCCGTCACCTCCGCCGTTCGCCGAACGCCTCGCCTGGGTACGCACGCACGTGCGCCAGCTCGTCGCGATGATGGGCGAGCGGCATGGCGTCATCCGCTTCCGAAAGGCCGGATGCTACTATGCCGGTTCCCTTGGCCTCGACCGGCACTACAAGCGCCGCGTCAGCAGGGCGAAGGACCTGGACGACGTTGAGACGATTCTCGCGGACGTCGCGAGGGGCCACCATTGGCGACCGCTGAACCGTCGTGCGGCGCCGATACCGATACCCGACGGCCCCGTCGACCGCTGGTGAAGTGAACCATGCCCATCCCTGACGACCGTCTCGATCGTGATCCGCCGCCACTGTGCGGAATTCGCGTGCTCGACCTGACGCGCGTGCTCGCCGGGCCGTATTGCACGATGTTGCTTGCTGATCTCGGCGCCGAAGTCGTCAAAGTCGAACGGCACGAGGTCGGCGACGACGCGCGGCACTTCGGACCCTTCCTGCCCGGCGGTTTGAGCGCGTATTTCGCGAGCATCAACCGAGGCAAGAAGAGCATCACCCTAGACCTGAAGCAAGCGAACGACCGCGACCTGTTTCTGCGACTGGTCAAACAAGCCGACGTGGTCGTCGAGAATTTTCGTGCCGGCACCATGGCGTCTTTCGGTCTGCCTGTGGAGAAACTCCAGGAGATTCAGCCGCAGTTGATCTATGCCTCGCTTTCGGGTTTCGGCCACCACGGCCTGGACACCGACCGTGCCGCGTATGACATCGTGATTCAGGCGCTCAGCGGCCTGATGAGCATCACCGGCGCGGGGCCCGGACAGTTCGTCCGCGTGGGAACCTCCATCAGCGACATTCTGACGGGATTGTTCGCCGCCATTGCCATCCTGGCGGCACTGCGCCGCCGCGAAGCGACCGGGAGTGGAACCGTCGTCGACATGGCCATGCTGGACTGCACCGTCGCCGCGTTGGAGAACGCCGTGAGCCGATTCGCCGTGACCGGCGCGTCGCCCGAACCGCTTGGAACGCGCCACCCGTCCATCACGCCGTTTCAATCGTTTCGGGCATCGGACGGATCAATGGTCGTTGCGGCCGGCAACCAATCGTTATGGCGCCAGCTTTGTACGGTATTGGGTTGTCCGACGTTGGTGGGAGATCCGCGATTTGCGACGAACGACCTGCGAACGCAGAATTGCGAAGAGCTGAGCAAAGAGCTGAACAGCCGATTCGGACAACACGACATCCGTCACTGGCTGGAGCAACTCAGCGCGGCGGGCGTACCGTCGGCCCCGATCCGAAACGTCGAAGAAGTTGTCGGCGATGCCCATCTGGCATCACGGGGGATGTTGCACGAAATGGATGACGGCGCCGGCGGCCGCTCGGTGACCGCGGGTTCACCCTTTCACCTCAATGGTCAGCCGCCTCAACTCGCCGACCACTGTCCCGCGCTCGGAGAAGACACCGAATCCGTGTTGAACGAATGGCTGGGATGAACGTTAACCTTCGCCCGGCGACTGGCGACGACGCCCGGGCCATGTCGGAGGTGGATCAGCAAAGCTGGCCGGCGCCACTGGCGGCCGACGAGGCACAGTGTCGTCGCCGGATCGAAACCTACGCAGAAGGGCAGTGGCTGGCGACGGCCGACGATCAGGTCGTCGCGGTGTGCTGGGCTCAACGCATCACCGACGGCCTCCTGAAAAGTCACGGCGACCGCTACGATCGAATTACAGACAACGACACGTTTGTCCGCTCGCACGGTGCAACCGGAAAGATCTATCAGATCGTTGCCGTCGGGGTCACGCCGGCCTGTCGTGGATGGGCACTGGGGCGCCGGCTGGTGGATCGACAGATTCGCCAGGCGCGGTCGATCAGGAGCATACGGCGAATCCTCGGTTTTACGCGACCCGCCGGCTATCACCGGTTCCCCGACATCGCGATCGAATCGTACGTTCAACAGTGTTCGGAATCGAAATCGACTCTCGATCCGGTACTGTCGTTTCACCTGGATGCGGGTGCGACGATCGTGTCGATCCATCACGGATTTCGTCCCGACGACGTCGCCGCCGGCGGCCACGCGATACTTCTCGAGTACCCGGTGTAGAACGAACCACTGGCATGCGATCTGCTAGAATCGTCGTCCCAGGCCCTGTCTGGCCGCTCCTGGCCGAATCGCACTGGTGGCGGCAGCATCCGTGAGGACGACTCCATGATCAGGCAAATTCGCACTGTCGGAATCCTCGTCACCACTGCGTTGTTCGTCGCGAGTCCGGCGGCCGCGGAATCGTTGTCGCCGTATCAGATCGAAACGACCAACGCCCTGGTGCTCGACTTCGTGACGCCGCACACGAAATGGGCGAAGCCTTACGCCGGCGGATCGATCCGAGTGCTTTACATTGCCGCGCTGAATGGCAACGTCAACGTGGCGCCGACGCGCTCGGCGGTTGAGCTGATCCAGCGATTCGACATCGAGGCGGATGCAGTCCTGGTCATGCCCACGAAAGGAACCACTTACTCGATCTCCTACGCGGGCGAGTCGGGCGTGTACGGCGGTGAGGCGGGTGAGCAGCGTTTGACGCGGCTTCTGGAGACTCCCTACGACTGCTACGTCATCTCGACGCACGAAATCGCCGGGCACCTGCCTTCCGCGGCGTTGACGACGGTGTTGGATCACGTCAGGCAGGGGGCCGGCCTCGTCCTGCCCGAACGCGAGGCGTACACGAATATCGACGAGCACGTCAAGTTCGGCGCGACGGCGATCGACGAACTTCCTCGGGCGATGGCCGGGTTGTCCGCGCACGCGTACGAACTTGGTGAAGGCAGGATCGTAGAGATCGACCTGCCCGGTTGGAACTTGAACAACATTGATGAACGCAGCCAGATATTCGGCATTGACGTGGTTCGCGACGTCCACTTCTCGGCTTACGGCCGGGCAGTCCTCTGGTCGGCTCGGCGCGAGCCGCAACTGCACATGGACGTCACTTTTGACGAAGAGCAGCTCACGCGGGTGAGCGGAGGCGAGATCGACGCGACCTGGTCCGGAAACCCCATTGGCACGTCGCTGCACGTTGATGGGCGCATTCGCAGCCTGGGCCGCGGCGGACAGACATTGCGAGCCGTGGGCAATCAGAAAATGTCCGAGGGTGGCAAGAGCTTCGCATTACCGGCGCTGCCGGCGGGCGACTACTTTGTCGATGTGACCTTGCAAAGTGATCGTGGCATCGAGGCGTGGTCGGTGCAGCCACTTCGCGTGACCACTGAGGAAACATTGAAGAACTTGCGTTTGCAGCGGCAGTGGAGCGAGCCCGGCGAGGTGATTGTCGGCTCGATCGAAGTTCACACGCCGCATCGCGACCAGCGAACGCTTCGCATTCAGGTGATCGATCGGTACGGTCGAGCCCTGTCACGTCAGATGTTCGAGGCGCCGCAGGAACAGATCGCCTTCTCACTGCCGACCGATTCGTCGATGCCGGGTTACATCGCCGTGGAGGCGGTGCTGCTGGACTTCGATCAACCGATCAACTACGCATACGCTACTTGCACGATCGTGAAACGCGGTCAGGGCGAGTTCAACTTCGTCATGTGGGGCAGGCTGTACGCCCACGCTTACATCGACATTGCCGACGAATTGCTCGCTCAAAGCGGCGTCACCTGCCGCCTGGAAACATCGGAAGTGCCATGGTGGTACATGACCCGCTCGGGCATGACGTACATGCCCTATTGCAGAAGCGGCCTGCAGCGCCAGCACTGGAACAGCAAGGGCAGAAACAGCAGCATCAGCCTGGACGGCAACGGCGTGATGAAAGATGGTTGCTGGAACGACGAACCGGCGGTGACCGAGCGGCTGCGCGAGTGGCTTGGCGCCGAGCGCGACTACCGCACGCACGGCGTATTGAGCTACAGCATGGGCGATGAGATGGAAACGTACGGATCGTGCCTGCACCCATCGTGCCTGACCGCGTATCGATTGTACCTGCAGCGGCGCTACGGACACATTGAAGCGCTCAACGCGTCGTGGGGAACGAGCTTTCCGATGTTCAGCGACGTGGCGTTGTCCGCACCGACGGATAACGATGAGAAGCAGGCGTTCGCGCAGAAGAATTATCCCCGCTGGTTCGATCGCAGGGCGTTCCAGTCGTGGAACATGGCCAACTACGTCGGCCGCTTCGGCCGGGCGGCACGGCAGATCGATCCCCGGGCCTGGGCGGGCGTCGAGGGCACGGGCTGGTTGGATGACGATCTCGACGCCATCGCCCGTGAATCGAAATGGTGGCTTCTCTATTCAATCCCCGCGGCCGAGGTCGTCCGTTCGATCGTCCCCAAGGGCTATTCCTACGGACTGTTCACCGGTTACACCGACTCCCAGACGTACTATCCGCTCAGCGATTTCTGGCTGAGCTTCCTGCGCGGCAGCAACTGCATCGGGTGGTGGCGAGCCGACAATTTTCTTGGGCCGCATTTCGGCCTGTCGAACAGCAGCAAGGAGATGGTCCGCACGGCCCGCGTCGTGTTCGACGGCCTAGGCAAGCTGCTGAACGTTGAATCGCAAATGCAGCACGACGGTATTGTCATGCTTCACTCTTTCGCATCGAGCCAGGCGGCCAGCTTCATCGAACCGGGCCCTTCGTATGGTACGTATTCGGGATGGATGACCAACAGCGAGAGCGATGCCGATCAAGGCGTCGATTGGGCCCTGAAGCCACGTGGCAAGAATCATTTGCTGTGGCACCGCGCGATCCGGGCCGTGGGCCTGCAGTTCGAATATGTAACTGATCGGATGTTGCGTCTGGGGGAATTCAAACCTGATGACTACAAGGTGATGATCCTCTCACAGTGTGAAGCAATCGGGCAGCGCGAGGCGCAGGTCATCCGACGATTCGTTCACGACGGCGGTACGCTCGTCGCCGACGTGCGTCCGGGTCTGTACGACGAACATTGCAAGGCCACGGTGGCCGGTGCGCTCGACGACCTGTTCGGCGTGCGTCACACGGGCAACGTTGAGGCTGTCAAGCTCGACGGCAGGGCAGTGGGCACGATCAGCGACCAACGCATTGACGTCGCACTTGCCGGCCTGCACGTGAACCCGGCCGTGGAACTGACCACCGGCAGGGCGCTGGGGTACGCCGGAGCGACGCCGATCATGATTGTCCACCGAGCCGGGCGCGGTCGCGCCATCCTGATGAATTTCACGATGGCTTCATTTGCGAATCTCTCCGTGCCCGAGACGAACGAGTCCGCCGCAAAATTGATCGCCTCGATATTCGCTCAAGCGGACGTGCAATGGCCATTGCGACTGCTCGATCACGACGGCAAGCGCTGTCGCAACGTCGAGGCCGTGCGCTGGAAGACGGGCGAAGGCATCGAGGTGGTCGCGGTATACGGACCGCTCGATGACGGTCGCGCCCAATGGAGGCCCAGAGAGGGACTGATGCAGCGCCTTCGCGCATCGGACAAACCGAGGCCCGTGACGCTGAAACTGCCGCGTGCCCGGCACGTGACTCAGATCGGCTCGTCCGAACGCTTCGGTCGCGAACGTTCGTTTACGATTCAGAGCCACCCGTGGCGTCCGACGTTCGTCGTCCTGAGCGACCGGAATCTGCATGCGCCGGTGCTCACACCGGAACGCGAGATCGCCGCGAAAGGACGGATGCTTCGCCTGCACGCCTCGGTACCCGGGATGACCGGATCGCATGCCCTCAAGCTTCGGGTGACTTCGCCGCGGGGACGTGAGGCACCATGGTTCGCTCGCAGCGTCATTGCCGGTCCGGATGGGGCTCATGTCGATCTTCCCATCGCGCTCAATGAGCAAGCCGGAACGTGGCAGGTGCAAGTCACCGATCTGTACACGGGCAAGAGCGCCACCAGCCGGTTTACCGTTCGGTAATCGACGCCGTTGATGCGGCCACGGAGCGATTCTCATGGCACCGGTGCGAATCGCCAGCGGCGGCGTGCAGCACGAAACGAACACGTTCGCTGCAACGCCGACCACGCTGGCCGATTTCGTTCGTGATTCCGGCGGCGATTCACAATTCGCCGGCGGCCGGGCAATCCTGAATCGTTACCGCTCAACCGGCACGGTTCACGGTGGCATCATCGACGCAGCCCAGGCCGCGGACGTGGAACTTCTGCCACTTCTTTGCGCTGACGCGCGACCCGGAGGGCTGGTGCAGTCCGAAGCGTTCGACGCGCTGCTCGGCCGTTTTATCGAAAGGCTTGAGCGGGCGATGCCCGTCGACGGCGTGCTCCTAGACCTGCACGGCGCCATGGTCACCGAAGGGCATGACGACGCCGAAGGAGCGTTTATCGATGGGGTACGCCGTTTGGTAGGTTCGGATGTTCCGGTGTTCGTCACCCTTGACCTGCATGCAAACGTGACCGAACGGATGGCGTGCACGTCGGACTTGATCATCGGATTCCAGACCTACCCGCACGTTGACATGCACGACCGTGGCCGCGAAGCCGTCGAGTTGCTCGTGCGCACCGTGCGGGGAGAGGTCGAACCGGTGCAAGCCTACCGGCAACTTCCGCTGGTCACGTTACCGCCGATGCAATGTACGCTTCGCGAGCCGATGCAATCCCTGATGCGGGACGTTCGCGCGATGGTGGGCGACCGCGATCTGCTGACGGCAACCGTGTCCATGGGGTTCCCGTTCGCCGACATCGCCGACGCGGGCGTGGCGGTCCTCGTCACGTCGGACGGCGACCCTGCACTGGCGCAACGGCAGGTGAACGATCTCGCACAGCGCGTCTGGCTGCTGCGCGACGACCTCGATCCGAAATTGACCACGATTGAGGAGGCGATGGGGGTCGCCGCGAAGCACGCCTGCGGCGCCGATGCCGGTCCGGTCATCTTTGCTGACGGTTCCGACAACCCCGGTGGTGGGGCGCCGGCCGATGGAACGGTGGCCCTGCAGGCATTGATTGACGCCGGTTTCGATGGAGCGGTCGTGGGCGTGCTCTGCGATCCGCAGACTGCAGCGCAGGCGCATCAGGCCGGAGTGGGTGCGGTGATCGAGGCACGAATCGGGGGCAAGGCCGACCGCAGCCACGGAGAACCGGTGACGTCGCGTGCGCACGTACGCACACTGAGCGACGGGCAGTTTGTCTATACGGGTCCGATGCGCCACGGCCTGAGTGACGATCTCGGTCCTGTGGCAAGGCTTGACGTCGGCGGCGTCGGGGTCGTCGTGTCCACCAATCGCATCCAGACGTTCGACTCGGAAATGCTGCGAATCGCGGGCGTCAATCCGCTGCAGTGCCGTCTTCTGGTGCTCAAAAGCGCCGTTCACTTCCGGGCGGATTTCGGGCGCTTCGCTTCCGTGATCTTAGACGGCGACACCCCGGGCATTCACCGGCCGGATTTCAGCGGGTATCGCTATCGAAAATTACGGCGACCCATCTACCCGCTTAACAAGAATGCTAATCCTCAATTCCGAAGAACACGTTGATTTTTCGTCGCACATCGGAGGCGAAACCGAGATCGGGTTCGGGTTCCGGCTCCTCAGGTGGCCGCAGGCGCGCGTCGGTGCGGGCCTGGCGTTCGGCGAGAATCTGGACGAGCTTCTGGCAGACTTCCGGACGTCTCTTGAGGATCGGCGCGAGCATATCGTGGTTCAGTTCGAAAACTGTCGTGTCTGACACGGCCGTGACCGTTGCCGATCGCAGCTCGCCGGTCAGCAATGACATCTCGCCGAAACACTCGCCGGGTTGCAACTGTCCGACTCTGGTTTTCGTGCCGTCCGTCTGCACGTGGACTTCGAGGACACCATCGACCACGACGAACAGCGACCCGCCGGGCTGGCCCTGGACAACGATGTCGCGCCCGGGGGTGAACTCCCTTTGTTTGAGAACGCTCGCCAGGCGAATGATCTCGTCGGATCGCAGTGATCCGAACAGCTCGACCCGGCCCAGCAGCCACGACCACTCCTTCTGATCGTCCGGGCCGCCGTCCAGATCTGCATCCTTATCTTCTTGCGACGGTTGAACCACGCGTACTAGAATCGGTTCGGACGCATCGAGGTGGACGTCTCGTTGCGGGAACGCAATCACGATCCCCGCCGCGCGGAAGAGCTGGTCGATCGAATAGCGCATATCGCTGAGAACGATCTGCCATTCGGTGTAGTAATGCACGCGAATCCAGAAATGCACCTCGAAGTTGAGCGAGTTGTCGTCGACCTCCGTGAACAGCACGAACGGTTCGGGCTGTGTGAAGATCTTGGGGTGCTCGTACGCCGCCAGTTTGAGCAGTCGCGTCGCCTCCCGAACCGGCGAACCGTATATCACGCCGACCGTAACGTGGGCCCGAAGTTTCGCATCGGAGAGCGTCCAATTCGTGACGTTATTCTCGAGAAACGAGCTGTTGGGCACGATGATCTCGAGGTTCGACCCGGTCTTGACGCGCGTGCTGCGCATCCCGATGTGGACGATGTTTCCGTACAGGTCGTCGATTTGGATCAAGTCGCCGACCTTGACCGGGCGTTCGACGATAAGAATGATGCCGCTGATGAAGTTGTTCGCGATGTTCTGGCTTCCGAAGCCGACACCGATCGCAACCGCTCCACTCAGAAGCGTGAACCATGTGAGAGGGACGTCGCCCAGTTCAGCGAGACCAGAATGAAGATGACGAGCAGAAGGTAGAACAGCACGGTCTGCAGGGCAGCGGCGCCACTGCGGTGTACCCCTAGGCGCGGAAGCAGGCGACGCCCGAACAGGCTGCTCATGTAACGGGCGACGATGTAGCCGACCACGATAAGGATAAGCCCGATGACGACCTTGATGACGGTGATCGGTTTTTCATTGGCGTCGTCGCTGACATGTCCGAAGTCATAATTCTAGGCCGCCACGATCGAGTCCCAGACGCGGCC
>Ga0310125_10000569_pt1 | contig 17689 bp, 14 predicted proteins | sample CB11b_Tmax_Bot8__FD_203508 | JGI IMG/M metagenome (GOLD analysis project Ga0310125, IMG submission 203508) | Marine microbial communities from Western Arctic Ocean, Canada - CB11b_Tmax_Bot8 | ecosystem: Environmental > Aquatic > Marine > Oceanic | place: Canada: Western Arctic Ocean | collected... | reverse complement strand
GCGGAGGGTTCTTCCTGCTCACAGGGCAGCTCTGGATGTCCCTTTTTGTACTGCTGGTCCTGGTGATCTGCACCTGGAGAATCTGGATTCCGGTGCATTTTGAATTTGGTGCCAGCGGGATTACTCGAACCTGCCTGGGCCGGCGACAGCAGATCCCCTGGTACCTGGTGGCACGTGCCGAACGCTGTCGCGACGGAATCCGCCTCTATCCACGTTCCCAGCAGGCTTCCCTGGCCCGCCTGCATGCAGTCCATATCTACAGTGCCCCCCAGGCCCAGTTGCTTCATCAACTGGTGGACAAGTACCTGGCTGAACCGCAAGGGCACGCCGACGAGAAATCATGAGTACGGAACTGGCATCCTGCACTCGATCGACCGTGATACCCGGTCATTGAAGCAGGCAACTCACCTGGTGTTCTTCCCCGAGCAACTGCGGCACCTCCTGGTGACATTGCTCCTCCACCAGCGGGCAGCGGTCGGCAAACGGGCACCCTGGATAATGCTTGTCCGGCGAGGGAACCTCACCACTCAGAACAATCCGCTGCCGCTCTGCCTCGACAACCGGATCGGGGATCGGTGCCGCCGAGATCAACGCCTGGGTATAGGGATGGCGGGGATGGTCGTAGAGGTCAGCAGCCGACGCCATTTCCACGATCCGGCCCAGGTACATCACCCCCACGCGATCGGCAATGTGACGGACCACGGCCAGGTCGTGTGCAATGAAGACATAGGAGACACCCAGTTGCTGCTGCAGATCACGTAGCAGGTTAATCACCTGCGCCTGGATGGAGACATCGAGGGCGGACACCGCCTCGTCACAGACAATCAAGCGGGGCTTTACCGCCAGGGCTCGGGCAATCCCAATCCGCTGCCGCTGGCCGCCGGAAAACTCATGCGGGTAACGGTTCAGGAACCTCGGGTTAAGGCCCACCAGGTCCATCAGTCGCATCACCTCCAGACGCCGGTCGGCCGGGTCATGCAGGTCAAAGATCTTCATCGGTTCACCGACAATCGCACCGACTGTCATGCGGGGGTTCAACGAGGCAAAGGGATCCTGGAAGATCATCTGAATCGCACGACGGTAAGGAAGCATCTGGCTGTCGGAGAGCCCGTTGATGCGGGTTCCTTCCAGGTAGATCTCACCGGAGGTGGAGGGGATCAGGTTGAGGATCGCGCGTGCCGTGGTCGACTTGCCACAACCGGACTCTCCGACCAGCCCCAGGGTCTCGCCGGCCTTGACCGTGAAACTCACGCCATCCACCGCGCGGACCACCCGCGTCGTCCGTCCCAGCCAGCCACTCTTGGAGGTGAAGTGAACCGACAGGTCTCGCACCTCAAGCAGGGGTTGTTGTGAACCGGTCGCCATATCAGGATCCCTCCCTGGCTGCTGATCCAATGTCCACCAGGCAGGCATGACGCCGCGAGCCATCCGCTTTGGCGGCGGTTACCAGTGGCGGCAGCTGCTCGGCACATTGAGGTTCCCGGAAAGGGCAGCGAGGTTCAAAGGCACAGCCCGGCGGGAGTGAGATCATATCCGGGGGCTGTCCCTCGATCGCCTCCAGTTCCGACTCCGCATCCTGGTCCCAGCGCGGCGCCGAGTTCAGCAGGCCCATCGTGTATGGATGCCGGGGGCTGGCAAACAGGTCGGCCGTGGAGGCTTCCTCCACGATCCGTCCGCCGTACATCACCATCACCCGGTGACAGGTGTTGGCAACCACGCCCAGGTCATGGGTGATGAAGATGATCGCCGTCCCCTCGTCCTCCTGGAGCTGTTTCATCAGGTCCAGGATCTGCGCCTGGATGGTAACATCCAGCGCCGTGGTCGGCTCGTCGGCGATCAACACGTCCGGCTTGCAGGAGAGCGCCATGGCGATCATCACTCGCTGCCGCATGCCGCCGGAAAACTGGTGGGGAAAGTCATGCAGCCGCTCTGCCGCTCCCGGGATGCCGACCCGGTCCAGCATCTGCTCCGCATGGGCCATCGCCTGGCCATGGTCATGGCGCATGTGCAGGCGTGTCACCTCGGTCAGTTGCTCGCCAATCGTCATGAAAGGATTCAGCGCCGTCATTGGATCCTGGAAGATCATGGCGATATCGTTCCCGCGCACCCGCGAGAGTTCGCGATGGGACTTGCCGACCAGGTCCTGCCCGCGAAAGAGGATCCGACCACCGGCAATCTTGCCCGGCGGCGTCGGAACCAGGCCCATGATCGCCAGGTTGGTGACCGACTTGCCAGAACCCGATTCCCCCACGATGCCAAGCGTCTCGCCCGGCTGGATATCGAAACTAACACCGTTGACAGCCTGGACCACACCGTCGTCCGTGTGAAACTGGACGTGCAGGTCTTCCACTTTCAGCAATGCATCCGTCATGGTGATTCAGGCCCTAGCGATTCTTCATACGTGGATCCAGGGCGTCGCGCATGCCATCGCCCAGGAAACTCAATGCAAACAGGGTAAGGGCCAGTGAGAGCCCGGAAAAAGTAACCGTCCACCAGTAGATCTTTACCGGCGTAATGTCCTGCAGCCCCTCGTTGACCAGCAGTCCCCAGGAGACATCGGGCGGCGACACGCCGAGGCCCAGGAAGGAGAGAAATGCTTCAAAACGCATCACGGCAGGGATCGTCAGCGTCAGGTAAATAATCACGATCCCCATCACGTTGGGGACCAGGTGCCGGAATATGATCCGGCGGGGAGACGCCCCCACCACGCGGGCCGCTTCGACGAACTGTTCGTTCTTGAGCGAGATCACCTGGCCGCGGACCACCCGTGCCATGGTAAGCCAGTAAATGGCCCCGATCACCACGTAAAAGATCATCACCTGGTCGATACCGATATCGTTCAGACTTTCACGAATCGACTCCTCGCTGAGAATCGTGATCAGGAAGATGACGACGAAAATAAAGGGGACCGAGTAAATCACGTCCACGATTCGCATCATGATCGCGTCCACGCGGCCACCCAGGTAGCCCGCAGTGGCACCATAGGAGACCCCGATCAGCAGTGACACCAGGGTTGCCACGATACCGACCACCAGTGAAACACGTGCTCCCCAGAAGAGACGCGAGAGCACATCACGGCCAAGGTTGTCGGTGCCGCACAGCGATGGAAAACACCAGTCACCAAACAGGGTGGCCCGAAGGCGGATCAAGCTGCGGGTTATCGGTCCCGGGTTGTTCCAGTATTGCGACAGCGGACTCTCCTGCTGGAGCGCGGCAATCTCCCTGTCCAGTTGCTGTTGTTCCGGACCGGGGGCGACCTCATTCCGCTGGACGATCAGTGCCTCAACGGCCGTGTCGTGATCCGCCAGTTCCTTGCTCAGTGGAAGAGTGGCGGCTGCCAGGCTGGGACCGAGGAACTGGCCATCATCCAGGTTCTGCTCGCTGGGAGACTGCAGGGGTAAAAGCGGGGTGAGCAGGGCCAGCAGTGAGAGCAGGATCAGGAACACCATGGAGACCATGGCAGGCCGGTTTTTCTTCAACCGACGCCAGGCATCCTTCCAGAGCGAGATCCCCTTGATCCGCTGGGCCTCCTCCAGCAAGTCGGCGTAGTATTCCAACTGGGATCGGTCACCACCCGCGGGCTTGATCTGGTCCGCCATGGGCTAACCCTCCACCTCGACCCGGGGATCGATAATGCTGTAGGAGAGGTCCACCAGCGTGTTCATCACGAACAGCAGGACCGTGTAGATCAAGACCATTCCCATCGCCAGCGTGTAATCCCGCTGCGTTGCCGCCTCGATAAAGTGACTTCCCATGCCGGGCAGGGCGAAGATCCGTTCCAGCACGAGCGAGCCGGAAAGAATTCCCGCCGTGGCGGGACCGAGGTAGGAGACGACCGGGAGAAGTGCCCCGCGGAGCGCATGCCTGACAACCACCTGGCGCGTGCCGAGTCCCTTGGCATAGGCGGTACGGATGTAGTCCATTCCCAGTACTTCCAGCATGCCGGTCCGTGTCAGGCGGGCAATATAGCCGGCAAAGGGTGCTCCCAGGCAGATCGCCGGCAGAATGATCTGGCTCAGTTGTCCCCAGCCGGCCGCGGGGAAAATAGGCCAGACGAAGACAAAAAGAACCACGGCAATGCTGGCCAGCACGAAATTAGGCACCGCGATCCCGATCGTGGCCATCAGCATGAAGGAGAGGTCATAGGGTGAATTGCGATGCACCGCGGAGATCACACCGGAGGTCAGACCGACGGTGAGGGCAAAGAACATGGCGAAGATCCCGAGCGAGGCAGAGACCGGAAAGCCCTGGGCAATCACCTCGTTGACCGTGTAGTCCTCGAGCTTGTAGCTCGGTCCCAGGTCAAGGCAGATCGTGGACCAGAGGTGGGAGAAGTACTGTTCATGGATTGGCCGGTCCATCTTGTAGCGGGCTTCAATATTCCGCTTGATCGCCGGCGGGATCTTCTTCTCCGAAGAAAAGGGGCCCCCCGGCACGGCCCGCATGAGGAAAAAGGAGACCGTGTAGACCACCCAGATGGTCAACAGCATCCAGCCCAGTCGTTTTACCAAAAATCGTGCCACCGGCAGTCCTCGTCTGGTTATTCCCCGTGGGGTCTGACACGGAGCAGGTGCAGGGGATGAATATCCTGGATGTTGGCTGAGAATCCCTCGACCCGGTCCTGCACCATGTTGATTGAACGGTAGAAGTAAATTGGAATGATCGGCATTTCATCCATCAGGATTCGCTCTGCCTGGTGAAGAATCTCCAGGCGGCGCTCCGAGTCCTTCTCCTTCCCGGCCTTCTTGATCAACTGGTCATACTCGCTGTTGCCCCAGTTTGTCTCGTTGTTGGTGCCGCCGGTGACAAACATGTCCAGGAAGGTGTTGGCGTCGGCATAGTCACCGATCCATCCGGAACGGGCGACCGCGTAATCGGTCTCGTTGAGCGTATCGAGGAAAGTTCCCCATTCCAGGTTCCGCAGGATGACATTGATCCTCAGGTTCTTCTTCCAGTCCTGCTGGATCACCTGGGCGATATCCCGGTGTCCCTCGCTGGTGTTGTAAAGGATCTCGATGCGAGGCAAGCCACGTCCGTTCTCAAAACCCGCCTCGGCCAGAAGCTGCCGTGCCCGCTCTGGATTGAATTCTCCACAGAGTGCGCTTTTGAATCCCGGCAATCCCGGAGGCACAAAGCTGCGGGCCGGTAACTGGCCCGCCTTGGTTACTTTCTCCACGATCTTCTTCTTGTCGATCGCCATGTTCAGGGCCTGGCGGACCAGCACGTTGTCCAGCGGGGGACGCTCCACATTGAGGCGATAGAAGTAAGTGGTCAGCATCGGGGCGGTCTTGAAATCGGGGCGATCCCGCAGATCCGGGATGATCGGGTTGGGGACCGTCGTGGTCCAGTCCAGTTGCCCGTTGATATACATGTTCAGGCTGGTCGTCTGGGACTTGATGGCCAGCGCATCGACAACCTGGAGATCGACAATCCCGGCATTCCAGTAGTCGGGATTCCTGATCATCCGCACCCGATCGCGGATACGACGAAACTCAAGCAGGAAAGGGCCGTTGCTGACGATGTTGCCAGGCTTTGTCCAGTTCGGACTGCCATGCTGTTCTACACACTTCCGGTTGACGGGGTAGAGAGGATAGAAGGCGACCAGGTCGGTGAAATAGGGAGTGCGATTATTAAGTGTGACCACCAGGGTATCGCCGGCGGTGACCCGGATCCCGACGTGGGAGTCAAAATCCGGCAAGAGGTGATAACAGCGTTCCCCCTCCCCAGGCTTCTCTGCGGTGACCTTGGTAAAGTGCCTTAGCTGACCGTCCCCTTGCCAGTCGATCTGCCCCGCTTTCTCCTCTTTGACCTCGACCGAGAAATTCTCCGCCGCATCGTCCATCCCGGTCAGGATCCCCCGCAGGATGGTGCCGCGCGGAAAAAGCTGCTGCGGGTTTTCCCGGTCTTCCAGTTCCACCTCGACCTGGTCACCGACTTTTACCTGCGACATGTTGTAGGCTTCCGCCCCCACGACATAGTAAAGCTGGTAGGCATACTGCGAGCCGGTTTCCGGGTGCAGCATGCGCCGCCAGGACCAGGCAAAATCCTCAGCCGTGACTGGCTCCCCATTGCTCCAGCGGGCAGTGGACCGCAGGTGAAAGGTGTAGATACGACCGTCGTCAGAGATCGAGTAACTTTCGGCGACACCTCGCGTGGCGGGAGCAAGCGGAACAATACCGTGTTCATCAGGTGCCCTCTCCAGTGGATGTTGTCTCAGCAGGCCCTCAAAGAGCGCGTTGATGACACGTCCCTCGGGAACACCCGTGGCCTTTGCCGGATCAACCGTCTTGATCTCGTCCCCGTTGTTGAAAGCAAAGTCAGCGCGTGGCAGGGTACCAAAACTCACGGCCCAGACCATCGCCATGGCCCCCACGACAAGGACCAGGCAAGGAAAGATCGTGCGTATTTTGTGGGACATCAGTTTTCCCTCGGCGACAAACGATCCGGTTCCCGGCCAGGGGCATGCCCATCATGCACCGTGGGCTGTAGAGCGGCTTTAAGTATGGTCAAATTTCGCCTCGCTGGGAAACCCATGGCCCTCCCCTGGGATACCATGGTCGTCCTCTTGTACCCATCGTCTCCAGAGATTAACCAGTAGGTTCCAGAACTTTCCTGACCTCGTTGGCTGGCATGCATCCACTTCGCGAACTGGCACTGTTTTTCCTGAAACTCGGTACCATCGGTTTCGGTGGCCCGGCCGTTCACATTGCGATGATGGAAGAAGAAGTGGTGCAGCGGCGCAAGTGGCTCGATTCCCAGCAATTCCTCGACCTGGTCGGTGCGACCAACCTGATCCCCGGTCCCAATTCCACCGAGATGGCGATTCATATCGGCTACGTTCGTGCCGGAATTCGCGGCCTGCTTGTCGCCGGAACCTGTTTCCTGGTGCCTGCCATCGTGATCACCACCGCCATGGCGGCACTCTATGTTGAATACGGCCAGTTGCCACAGGCCGCCCCGATCCTGGCTGGCATCAAGCCCGCCGTACTGGCCATCATCCTGACCGCCGGCTGGCGGCTGGGACGCAAGGCGATTCGAAGTATCACACTGGCGGGAATTGCACTGCTGGTAGCAACGGCACCCATCTTCTGGCCGGGAAATGAAATACTGGCCCTGCTGGGAGGATCCCTGCTTGGCTGCCTGTTGATCTCAAGGAATCGACCGCCCGCGGCGGCACCGCAGGAAACTGACAGTAGCGAGAAGAGCGGGAAGCCAAAAGTGGGCGGGCCGCTGGCCGGCATATGGCTGCTGGCAGCCGGCACGGCGGCTGTCCCGGCCAAGACACTGCTGGCCGTTTTCCTCTCCTTCCTCAAGGTCGGTGCCGTGCTCTACGGTACCGGCTATGTGCTGGTTGCCTACCTGGACGGGGAGCTTGTCCAAAAACTTGGCTGGCTGCAATCCGACCAGCTATTCGATGCGATCGCCATCGGGCAGTTCACCCCGGGCCCGATCCTCTCCACCGCGACCTTCATCGGCTTCCTTGTCATGGACGGCCAGGGAATCTGGATGCAGATCGCAGGCGCGGCTGTTGCCACACTGGGAATCTTCCTGCCCTCATTCATCCTGGTCGCCTTGACCGGCCCGATCATCCCCCGGCTTCGCTCGTACAGGGCGGCTGCTATTTTCCTCGACGCGGTCAACGCGGCCTCGATGGGATTGATGGGGGCGATCGTCTTGAAATTCAGCTACCCGGTGATCTTCCAGCTCAATCAGAACATGACGCCCGTTGGAATAGAATGGATCTCGCTGCTGATCCTGCTGGGGGCAAGCATTGCATCTCTGCGGTATCGAGTCACGCCTGCCCTGCTGGTACTGGCCGGGGCCCTTGTCGGGCTGGTCCAGCTTGGCTTCGGCGTCTAGGAAAAGGCTAACTCCATGCCTGATTTTGTCCACCAGCGGCACAAGCCGGCCAGTGCACTCCGCCGGCCCCGCGAACTCGTGCTTGCCTTCCCGGGCCTGCGAAGCAGGGTCAACCTCTCGCGTATTGTGAGGCTGGCAAGCTGTGCTGGAATCTCACGCCTGGTCACCTCCGGCAGTATCCGGGTGGACAAGAATATTTCCCGGGGTGGAGAAGAAGAGCTGGAGCTGGAAACGCACCGCACGCTGTTGCCGACGCTGAAGAAATTCAAACAGCAGGAGATTCCGCTGGTGGGACTGGAACAGGCCAAGGGGTCGGTCTCCCTCTATGACTTTCCCTTTCCTCAACAATGCGTGCTTGTGATCGGCCATGAACGGGAGGGGCTGGAGGGAGAACTGCTTCAGTTGATGGACCAGGTGGTGGAAATTCCCGTCTACGGTCTTCCCATGAGTTACAACGTTGCCACCGCCACGGCCATGGCCGTTTATGAATACTGCCGCCAGTACCCGGCCGGCTAGGGAGAGTCCAGAGGCGGCGGACGACGCTCGAAACCTTCTTCCAAAAGCAACTGCCTGACAGGGGCCACTTCCAGCACCGGCCCGCTCACCTGGATGACGACATCCAGCACGATCAGGCCGCGTGCATCGGTCCGTCTTTCCGTATGGATTACCTGGAGTTCAGGAGATGTTTCCAACGCCCCGGCAGCAACCCTCGTGGGATCTCCAATACCGCGGAAATCGGCGAAACGCAGTTTCAGCGGACGTCGGCTGCGCGGGTAGTTCCGTCGCCAGGCGGTAACTACCTGCTGGAGCATTGCCGGGTCTGCCTGCTCTCTTTCCAGGCAGTCAATCACGTAATGGAAAAGATCCTCGTTGTGCGTCACGCCCGATTGATATGCTTCCTTGTAGTATTGACAGCCGGTCAGGAAGTCATTTCGTGAGTAGGATTGTTGCAAGCCCTGCAGGAAAATGGCGTCGGCATTGTCAGGATAAAGTTCCAACAGAGAGCGAGAGAGGGTCACCCCGGAATCCTGGTAGGTGTTTCGAAGTTCCAGTTCCCAGGCATAGTCCTTCCCGTCCGTGTTGAAAGGCTGCAGCGTGATCACTTCCCAGGCTCCAAGCACCACCAAGATACCAAGGGCATAAAAAAGAAGCCGGTAGCGATCAAGGATTCCCATTATCAGAGACCCTCCTGGACATGCCGATCACGGACTTTCCAGATGAAGGAGTCGAAATAGTAATGGACGACGGCCACGGTGCTGATCAAGGCCTCGGCAAACATGTGGTAACCAAGCCAGCCTGGCATCGCCTTGATCCCATGCTCGGGAATGGCCTGGTAATGATCCGTGAGGTGAACCAGCCCAAAGCCGAATTCATCCAGGGGCGCAAGCGTGATGAGCTGGAAACAGAGGGCGTAGAGCAGCCCGACGACCGCAAAGAGAAGCAGGTTCCCGGCCCGCAACTGTCTGAGCAGCCAGAAGCGACTGCTGTTTGCCGTACCCCGGCTCTTGCGTTTCACGTAATGCAGCACCATCACGTTGTACTGCAGGCCATGCATCAGGCGGTGGGCGATCCCGAAGACCATGATCGAGGCGGTATGCCAGGCCGCTGTGTACCAGAGGAAGTAACTGGCAGCGATAAAAAGGTACTTGATCGGATTGAGCGGGTATCCACGCCGCATGCTGACAAGCACGTGAACCAGGTAGACCGCCAGGTAGGCCACCGTCACGGTCCAGGAAGCCAGCTGGATAAAGCGGACCGCGCTGACCGGGATAAGCAGGTTGAGACGATAGAGTTCTCGCAGCCACATGGTCACAAACAGGGGTGCGTTGAGAAACATGTTGCCAAAGAGGATCCAGTGCAGCGCCAGGTCGAAGCGGGGTGTCCGCGGACTCCCGGAGCCGGCCTTGAAATCATAAATGCGGCCAAAACCGTGCTGCTGCATGATGCTGTGCTGGGAGTCCCAGAGGATGATCACCAGCAGCAGGGTGATGGGGGCCACCTGCAGGCCGGCAAAGACAACGGCAAAGATGACCAGCGGGCCGATAATCAGCCTCTGCTTGAACCGCTGCCAGTCCTCATGGATCCCGTAGGTGCGAAACCAGGTGGAAAAATGATGGGGGATGGTGATCCAGAGGTTGACCGAAGCGAGTGCCACATAGGGGAGCCAGCGCTGGCTCCCCAGGGCCGCGGCCAGCGCCACCAGCGGTAGGGCCAGGAACCAGATCCAGTCGCCACGCCGGTTCAGGATATAACCGATCTGGAACAGGCGCGCCTGTCCAGTATCGGGATCATGAGGGTGAATGGACTTGCTGCTCATAAAAATGATCCGGCGTTGGGGAGAATCAGGGCTGGAAAAAATTCCAACAACGCAGGGATATTCAAGTTACCCGGCTAGGACTTGAACCTAGAATGGCTGGACCAAAACCAGCTGTGTTACCAATTACACCACCGGGTAGTGCAGTCCATGGATAGCAGCACGGACCAACAAGGGACTCAACCTTAATTTTTTTGGTGTTGGTTCACAACCGCGAATGATAACTGCTCCAGCTCAATCGCCAGGTCTACTTCGACCAGGTGGACGAGATCGGGAAGGGAAAGCGTGACTGGAGCGAAATTCAGGAGGCCATGGATACCGGCCTCTACCAGCTGGTCCGCCACCTGCTGCGCTGATCCGGCGGGCACAGCAAGTGCTGCCAGCTTGATTTCATGCTGGGCAATAACCGATACCATCTCCCCCATCCCGTAAACCTGGATCCCCTCGATGGTGCTTCCAATCAACGCCGGGTCGACATCGAATGCGACCGCGACATGAAATCCCTGCTGCAGGAATCCACGGTAACCAAGCAGGGCCCGGCCAAGATTTCCTGCGCCGACCAGGGCAACTGCCCAGGGGCGGTTGGTTCCAAGGATTTTCTTGATCTGGCCAATTAACTCCTGACACCGGTAACCGACCCCGGGGTAGCCAAACTGGCCAAAATTTGCCAGATCCTTGCGGACCTGCGCGCCGGTGATTCCCAGGGCATGCCCCAGCCGCTTGGAACTGGTCGTGTCGTGACCGTCACGGACCAGATGTTGGAGCTCACGCAGGTAAAGGCTCAATCGACTTGTAACTGCCTTGGAAACCTGGCTACCAGCATCCAGGCTATCAGGACGTTGAGCTCTTTCGGCCATGTTACGTGGACCTGCCTTGCCCTTGAATGAAACGCCCGCTTTCCTCCCTCCAGAAGGAGGCCAGGCCGCGTTTACTACTGTATCTGTTGCTAAAACCATGCTCAAGTCGGTAAGCCACTGAACCCATTTGACCCATTTTATCTGTCTCACCCGGATGAACTACATGTTGATTTCGCTTTCAGCTTCTCCAGTCATTGCAGCTCAAGTGGATTAACAAGGTTGACGATAACTATTGATGAATGGCCATTAGAGCGACGGAACGCACATTGACTGATTTTCGTATCGGAACACGGGCATGCTGGAGCATGCCCCGCCAAGCGGGATGCGTATCGTCCGCTTGATTACTTGATGGAGCAAGACCGGCCAGGTTGCCGCTGTTGAACTGGACGAAAACCGTCAGCAGCCAACCGTGGTATTAAAAACGCGCAGGAGACTCCATCATGACTCGTTTATTCCGCACGCTGACGCTGACGCTGGCATCCGCCATCGTGCTGCTTGCCGCCACCACCGCGACCGCTGGCTACCTGGGAGTGGCCAACTACCGCAATTGTGGATGCGACCAACCGGCTGCCTTTTGCGAGGCGAAATTGCCCTCCCATACCGTGATGCGGACAACCCGCCGCGTGGTCATGGAACGCCAGCAATTCACCTGCTTCAAGACTGTTTTCGAAACCGTCTATGATGAGAAACAGGTCAACTGCGTGCGTTACGTCCGCGAGACCAAGATCCGGGATTGTCCTTACACGGTCACACGGCCGATCTACGAGACGAAATACCGGACGGTAAACTACACGGTTCGCAAGCCCGTCTGGGAAACCAAGACACGCACGATTAACTACACCGTCCCCAAGACGGTCTGGGAGACCAAGACCCGGGATATCCATTACACCGTGGTCAAACCAGTCTGGGAAACGAAAACCCGTACGATCAACTACACCATTCGCAAGCCAGTCTACGAGACCAAGTACCGGACCATTCATTACACCGTGAACAAGCCGGTCTGGGAAACGAAAACACGTACGATCAACTACACCGTTCCCAAGAGGGTCTGGGAGACCAGGACGCGGACGATCGCCTACAATATCCGCAAGCCGGTTTACGAGACGAAGTACCGGGAAAGTTGTGAGTATCGAGTCAAACCGGTCCACTACAAGAAAAAGATCCAGATCCGCAGCGGCCACTGGGATACTCAGATCACCGAGGTCCCTGGCCCGGTCATCCATCGCGTCATCCGCCAGCCCGGCTGCTGGACCTGGGATCCCGAGTGCTGCCGTCGCATCTTTATCCCAGGGAGCTGCCAGGTTGTGCAGATCCAGTGTCCACCACGACAGGTTTGTAAACGGACCTGGGTACCGGAAGTACGGGAAGAGGAAATTGACTGCGTCCGCTATGTGCAGGAAGTGATCAAGAAGAAGATCCCCTATACCTCCTGCCGCTGGGTCACCGAGCGACATACAAAAGAATGCCCCTACCAGGTCTGCCGGGTGATCCTGGAAACTCGCTCACGGACCTGTAACTACCAGGTCTGCCGCAACGTGCGTGAGCAGAAGAGCAAGCAGGTTCCGTACACGGTCTGCCGGTTGGTCCCGGAAACCAGGTCGCGGACGTGCAGTTACCGGGTCTGCCGGATGGTCCGTGAACAGAAAGTGCGTCACTGCAATTACCGGGTCTGCCGCGTTGTCAGGGAAGCTCGCACTCGTACCTGTCATTACCAGGTCTGCCGGATCCTGCAGGAGCAGCGGAGCAAGCAGGTGCCATACACGGTCTGCCGCCAGCACACCGAGACCAGGGTCAAGCAGGTTCCTTACACGGTCTGCAAGGCGGTTCATTACACCAAGACCATCCAGGTGCCGCGATCTGTTTCCAAGCAGGTGCCCTACACCGTAGAACGATGTGTGCCCCGTGTGATCTGTGAACAGGTGCCTGTGAACATCTGCTGCCCACCCGCCGGTGGCCTTCTGCGCCAGCTTTTTCCAATCCTGGACTATTCCGGCTGACCACCTGCCTTGTCCATGTCTTGCACTTCCCCGGGATTCCGCTGCGGGAGTGGTCCCGGTCGCTGCCTGGCAATCACCAGCAGGGCGATAAAGTCATAAAGGACGTGGGCAAGGATCGGCTCAACAAGGCTGCCTGTGGCCCAGTAAAGCCATCCCAGGTAGATCCCGGTGATCGTGGCAAGAAGGAAATAGAGGTGCGTGATCCAGTGACAGACGCCAAAGACGATCGCCACGACGAAAATCACAAGCGGGACCGGTGCACTCTCCCACCAGTCCAGCAAGCCCGATTGAAGCACTCCTCGGAAAAGCCATTCTTCTCCCATTCCGGCGGCCAGGGAAAGGCCGAGCAAGGCGACCAGGGAGCTCTCCCGTATGGTAGGAGCCAGGGTCTCCTCCAGGAACGCCCGCATGCGGACAAAAGCAGGCCCGGAAGCGTGAAGGACAATTACCAACAGGACGAGCATCGGTAATGTAGCAAGCACTCCCAACCCCAGATGGGCAGGGGAAAGAAGCTGGTGACATCCGGCGACCAGTCCCTCCAGGGTCCACAATCCAGAAAGCAAGCCAATGATCCAGGCAAGCGGAACCAGGCTTGTTTCCATCAGTATCCCGTAAGCAACAAAATTGCTTGAAGTCGCGCGCCGCCCCTTAGAAGACAGTGGAAGATCGTGCTCTTCTCCAGGTGGATGCTCGTGATCTGCCATTTTGGCTTTCGCAGGTTGACCGCTGGGAATCGGATGTGGGCAATGGAGATTATCATCATACCCCTTTCAGCGGGCACTTTTAGGTGTCCGTTGACGGCAGGAAAAGTGGCTGATAGACTCGGCGGATTCAGCATGTTCGCCCGCTGGTAAATCCCTGCGTGAAGATCGAAAAGCACAGGTTTCAGCTAATTACGATCAACCATTGCCGGTGACAACCAGCATTCCTGCCTTCTGACCAGTGACTCTCCTGTTCCTGGAACAGGTCACGGTAAACACCGCTCATGGTCCTGGAAATGGGCCGAAAGCTCACAAAGAGAGTGATAAGGACGATGTCGATAGAAAAAACCACAAAACAGATGACCTTCTACTTCGGCCAGACCCGGACCGACGGGAGTGGAGCCGACAAGGAATTAATAGGTGGCAAGGGTGCCAACCTGGCAGAGATGACAGGCATCGGACTTCCAGTCCCTCCCGGCTTCACGATCACCACCGAGGTTTGCGACCAGTACTACCAGCAGGGTGGCCAGCTTCCAGAGGGACTCCTTGATGACGTCAAGAACATGGTACAGACGCTTGAAGAGGAACTCGGCAAGGTCTTTGGTGACGACAAGAACCCGCTGCTGGTATCGGTTCGATCTGGTGCGGCCGTCTCGATGCCCGGGATGATGGACACGATCCTGAACCTTGGCCTGACGGACGTCTCGGCCGCCGGGCTGGCAGAAAGCAGCGGCAACCAGCGATTTGCCTATGATGCTTACCGCCGCCTGATCAACATGTTCGGGAACGTGGTCATGGAGATGGATCACGAGCACTTCGAGAAGGCCTTTGATGGGATCAAGGAGAACTACAACGTGACCGCCGACACGGATGTACCCGCCGCGGGACTCGTGGAACTCTGTGATGCCTACAAGGCAGTCTTCAAGGAACAAAGCGGGGAGGATTTCCCGCAGGATCCTTTCCACCAGTTGGAACTGGCAATCGAAGCCGTCTTCCGCAGCTGGAATACATCGCGGGCCATTCGGTACCGCGAAGTGGAAAATATCCGCGGGCTGGTGGGGACCGCCGTCAACGTGCAGTCGATGGTCTACGGCAACATGGGCGACGAGAGCGGTACCGGTGTCGCCTTCACGCGGAACCCTTCAACCGGGGAAAACACTTTCTACGGCGAATTCCTTGTAAACGCCCAGGGAGAGGATGTCGTTGCCGGCATCCGCACGCCGCAACCAGTGGCTGAAATGCCCGACTGGAAAACCGACTCCATGACGGACCTTGGTGAGCAGGTGTACCGGCAGCTTCTGGAAATCAAGGGGATCCTGGAAGACCATTACCGTGACATGCAGGACATCGAGTTCACGATCGAGGACGGCAAGCTCTACATGCTGCAGACACGCAACGGCAAACGCACCGGTGCGGCCGCGGTAAAGATGGCATGCGAGATGGTCCAGGAAGAACTGATTGACGAGCAGACGGCACTCAAGCGGATTCCTGCCAATGACCTCACGCAGTTGCTCCTGCCAAGCTTCGATCCAGCAGCCAAGGAAGATTCCGAGGTACTCACCACGGGCCTGCCGGCCTCCCCCGGTGCCGCCGTGGGGACCCTGGCTTTCACCGCCGACGAGGCAGTCGAGCGAACTGCGGCCGGGGAAAAGGTCCTGCTTGTACGCAAGGAGACCAGTCCTGAGGACGTGGACGGCATGCACAGTGCCGCCGGCATTCTCACCAGCACAGGGGGGATGACCAGCCATGCGGCAGTGGTCGCCCGTGGCTGGGGGCGATGCTGCGTGGCCGGTGCCGGAGAAGTCCATATCGATGAAGCGAATCGTACGATCACGGTCAAGCAGAAGACATTCAACCACGATACGGTCATCTCGATTGACGGTTCCACCGGCGAGGTCATGGAAGGTGCCATTGCCACCATGGAACCTGAAATGTCGGAGGATTTTAACACGGTCATGAAATGGGCTGACAAGTATCGCACACTGAGGATTCGCACGAATGCCGATGCGCCGGAGGATGCCCAGCGGGCACGTGATTTTGGCGCCGAGGGTATTGGCCTGTGTCGTACCGAGCACATGTTTTTCGAGGGCGACCGCATCGTGGCCATGCGGGAGATGATCCTGGCCAATGACAAGGATGCCCGCCGCGTCGCCCTGGCCAAGCTGCTCCCCTTTCAGCGGGAGGATTTCGTCGGCATCTTCACGGCCATGAACTCTCTTCCCGTGACGGTCCGCTTGCTCGATCCGCCACTGCACGAGTTCCTTCCCCATGACGAGGAAAACCAGCAACAGATGGCAGATCACATGGGCATTTCGATAGACGAGGTAAAGGCCCGTGTTGCCCAACTTCACGAGTCCAACCCCATGCTTGGCCATCGTGGCTGCCGGCTGAGTGTGACCTACCCCGAGATCCTGGAGATGCAGGTGCGGGCGATCGTGGAGGCCTCGCTGGAGTGCCAGAATTCGGGAGCGGATCCCCATCCGGAAATCATGATCCCACTTGTCGGCGAAGCGGCAGAGCTGAAGCTGCTTCGTGGCCTTACCGAAAAGACCATTGCAATAGTCCAGGAAGAGAAGGGAGCCGGTGAGCTGAATATACCCATCGGTACCATGATCGAGATCCCACGTGCCGCCCTGACTGCCGACGAGGTGGCCAAGTACGCCGATTTCTTCAGCTTTGGTACCAATGACCTGACACAGATGACCTTCGGCTACAGCCGTGACGATGTGAACGGGTTCCTGCCCGATTATCTCTCCCAGGAATTACTCCCCTGTGACCCCTTCCAGTCGCTCGACACGACCGGTGTCGGGCAACTTGTGACAATGGGGGTGGAGAAGGGCCGGCGGACAAGCGGTGACCTGAAGGTCGGCATCTGTGGTGAACATGGTGGCGACCCTGCCTCGATCACCTTCTGCCATGCCGTGGGACTGAACTACGTGAGCTGCTCACCCTTCCGCGTCCCGATCGCCCGGCTGGCAGCAGCCCAGGCCGCCCTCGAGTAAAGCCTAGCGGCCCTCAGTCGACAAGCTGGATTCCCTGGTCATTGATTTCAAAGGGGACGATCCTGTCGGTACAGCTGCTTCCCCGGTGCTTGGCCACGTAGAGGGCCCGGCTGACCCGTTCCTGCTGGCGAACCCGGCCCATGTAGATCACCGTGTTGGCATTGGAAAGCGTGTCTCCCTCGTCAAGTGGCCGCTGGATCAAGTCATCCAGCATCGACTCGTGTGCCGTGTAGAGCATCATGCAGCCCACCGAACCCGGATCGTAAACATGCCCGGCAGCCTGCCCGGCATGCGCGCGGTAATCCTGGCGAAACAGGTCACGGGCAACCCACTCGGGATCCTTGCGAAGCACCTGGTGGTAGACGTACTCAAAGAGGTTCAACTGCACCGATTCGTTCGGCCGTCCCACCGGTTCCACACCGTCCACCACCACCCGCCGGCAACCACGGACCAGGTTGCCGTAGAGAAAAGTGATCGCCGAGAGGAGCTTGCGGTTAAGCTGGGCCTGCCAGTCATGCCACTGGTCCCAGTCCAGGTCCTGGCGCGTCACCCGCCGTCCCTGCTGGTCAAAAATATGAAGGTAGTCCCCGGCCGGAACGGCCAGGTTGTAGAGCTCGGTGCGGTCGTTGACCTGGAAGCCCGGGGGCTTGAGCGTCCAGTCAAACAGGCGCTCCGCGTACTGACTGTGACTCTGGGAATCCCCCCGGGCGCACATGTCAAAGACAACTCCCGTTGCTTCCTCTGCCTCGAGGCCCGCGTGGGCATACTGAATTCCCAGCTGGGTCTTGCCCATCCCGGTCGCTCCGACGACAACCGTCAGGGTCCCGGGAAGCAGGCCGCCGCCAAGTAATTCATCCAGGGCAGGGATTCCTGTCGACTGTCGCACCTGGTCAGTCATGGCTCTCCTGGTCCCTGGCACCTGCCAGCCGCTGCCATGCTTCTGCAAGCATCCCGGCGG
>Ga0310125_10000568_pt1 | contig 17699 bp, 16 predicted proteins | sample CB11b_Tmax_Bot8__FD_203508 | JGI IMG/M metagenome (GOLD analysis project Ga0310125, IMG submission 203508) | Marine microbial communities from Western Arctic Ocean, Canada - CB11b_Tmax_Bot8 | ecosystem: Environmental > Aquatic > Marine > Oceanic | place: Canada: Western Arctic Ocean | collected... | reverse complement strand
GCGTGGACGCCGGTGTGACGAGAACCTCTTCTTCGACCATGTCATATTGCGCCGGTATCACCTCAAGGCGCTCCGAGGCTTCTTCAACAATCACATCCTCCTCAACCCAGTCATACTTGGCCGGGATGATCTCGACTTTCTCAGTAGCTTCTTGTACTACAATGCGCTCCTCCACGGTCTTGTAGTTCGGCGGCACAAAGACCCTTGCATAGCATTCACCCGGACGCGCGTCCGACGGCAATAGCGCCATATCCGAAACAGAAGGAGACGATATTCCGTAGGCCTCGACCGGAGACGATGCCGGGGGGGCCTCGACTGACAGGCTCGGCGCGTTCATCGGTTCAATCTCTTCGGTCGCCGCAGGGACAATGGGTCTCGGTCGCAAAGTCTCAGCGGGCTCATATGTAGTACTTGGTGTGCGATTGGGCTGATATTCATGGATCCCTGCGCATCCGGTCAGCAAGACACATGCAGTCGTAACTACCGCTCCGTATACGCATCGACTTGTTCCTTTTAACGTTCCTTCCATTGCTCTCTATCCTCCACACACGTTACGCGGTAGTCAGCCAGATCGTTACTGCGTAATCATGGATACACGAACGTCCAGTTATCGCAAAGCGAAGCATGGTATGCACGCGTCGTAGTCAAGTCCAACAATATTCTGCTTGTTTCCCCAGATCATTTTGCTAGTGTTTTCGGCCTTGCCTTTGAAGCGCGCGCATTTCGGGCGCCCATCGTCTAGTGGTTAGGACACAAGGTTTTCATCCTTGGAACCGGAGTTCGATTCTCCGTGGGCGCGCCAGTCGCCAGGATTGGCCCCATGCAAACGCGGTCATCGTTTCTTCATCTCAGGAATGGGACGTCCAAGGTGGCGCAGTACGTCTTTGAGGTCTTCCCATACGTCTTTCTTTGCGGGCGGATTTCGAAGCAGGTAGGCGGGGTGAAAGGTCGGCATCACGTCGATCCCCTCGAAACTTCTCCAGTTGCCTCTCAGTTTCGTAATGCCTGTCTTGGTCTCGAGTAGACCTTTAACCGCCGTCGCACCCAGGCAGACGATGACGCGCGGCTGTAAGAGTGCGAGCTGTTCTTTTAAGTACGGCAGGCACGCCTCCATTTCGTCGGGCAGCGGGGCACGGTTCCCCGGCGGGCGGCACTTCACAATGTTGCCGATCCAGACTTCGTCGCGAGTCAAGCCCATGGCCTCAATCATCTTGGTCAGGAGCTTGCCGGCTCGCCCCACGAAGGCTAGCCCCTGCTGATCTTCGTCGGCGCCTGGACCTTCTCCAACAAATGCGATGGCGGGTGTCGGGCTGCCTTGACCGGGCACTGTATTCGTTCGCGCTTCACAGAGCGTGCATTGCCTGCACTGCGCTATGCGAGTGCTGATTTGCGCAAGGCCCTCGAGCACGTTTGTCGATGTCGGCCTCGCCGTATCCGCGGCGTGGGACAGCGCATCGGCAGATATCGTATCCTCAGGCTGAGACCCCATAACGGGGACAGAACGCGAAAGCGTTTCCAGGACTGCGGGATCGAGTTCCGTAACAGTCTGACCTTCTTCCAATTGATATTCCAGAAAGTCAGCCAGATCCTTGAGGATATCGTCGAGGGGCATGTCACGTCCGAGTTTCCGCTTAACGCCTTTTTTGGGTCACTTTAGAGTCGTGCTCTCATTTAGCAACTCATTTGAACAATGACGAATGACGAAATACCCAAATCAGAATGAAGCCAGAAAACCGAATGTCGAATTCTTTTCAGTCAATTTCTACGTGAGCCATTGTCGACTTGAGTGTCACGTCGTGTGCTATCGCGAAGCACATCTGCAGCGCTTTCGGGTTTCGGACTTCGTCATTCTTTCGTGCTTGGGTAATTCCTCATTCGTCATTGATTACTCCGTTTTGTTACACTGTGATCAGGGCATTGCACTCAAAATTAGTGTCAACCTATAGCAGGTCGGCACACCCCTCAATGGCTATACGAAATTGGCGGCTCATGGGCCGTGTCGTCGGCCAACATTGTATGACGAGTACGGAACGGGTTCACGACTGCATAAAACACCGAACAGACGCAAAATGAGGACCACAAAGTCAAAATCATGTAGCCGCTGATATGCATGATCGCGGCCGTAGCGGCCAATGCGACGAATACTGGTTTTCCCCCCGGCTTTTCGTATGGCACGTTCGAAATTTGGAGGAGTAGAAACAGTACAGTGCACACGGCCATGAATCCCCACAACACCTTCGCACCTTGGAAAGTGCTGTCGAGACCAATCACGGCGCCCTCACCCATCAATACAAAAAGAGCGATCCACATTCCGGTCACGGGAATCGGGAGACCGCGAAAACGATGTTTTTCTGTCTTTGACTCAGACTCCGCGCCACGTGCAAAACGAAGGACAGCAAAAGAAGCTACGGCAGTAGCAAGCACGCCCCCCAGTGCAGGATTATGCTTCCACATTGATTCGTACAACAATATGGCCGGCGCAACGCCAAATCCAATGACGTCAACATAGGAGTCCAATCGCGCGCCGAATCCTGATTCGCTGCGCAGACGACGCGCAACAGTGCCGTCAAGCGCATCGACGATTGCAGCCGCAATGATAAGTAACGCGGCCTGAATATGATGCCCATTCGTGCACAGCAGGATACTCTGTATGCCCAGGAATAGAACGCTAAGCGTGACGAGGGTTAAAAAACGACTTCGCCAAGTCATGATACAGCTCCGTTAAGTCGGGCAATGACGGTTTCCCCCGCCCTCACGCGCTGTCCGCGCCGCACGACGACCGTCACATCAGCAGCAGGCATTAGAATGTCCAATCTCGAGCCGAATTTCATCATGCCCATTCGGCTCCCCCGTTCAACCTGCTGTCCCGTTTCGGCCCAGTGTACCGCCCTTCGAGCGACCAACCCGACAATTTGCTTTACCAGACAAGCAGTACGTTCATTCTGGATGAAGATCGTACTGCGTCTGTTTACCTGTGAAGATTCAGTCTTAAAAGCCGGCACGGCTTTCCCCGGGAGATATCCAACTTCACGAACCGTGCCGCTTACGGGATAGCGCGTAACGTGCACATCCCACAAACTCAAAAAGACGCTAACACGGATTGACTGCGTTTTCAAGTAACGCTCCTCATCCTCCTCGCAGACTTCCATGACAACGCCGTCCGCCCCCGCCACGACTGCATTTTCCTCACGGGGTGAGAGCCTGTCAGGGTCTCTGAAAAAGGCCAGTAGGATGGCGGAAAGCAGGATCGTTGCTCCCCCGACAAAGCAGGCAGCATTCCACGATCCAATAATTAACAGCACGATAACCAGCGCTATGCCGCCTGCAAAGAGGGGAATAACGAACGGCATTACTTCAGGTCGAATTTTCATACGCGACGTTGGCGATCTCTCAGCTTGTCAATCAGTTCGAGCATGTCCAGTGGGAGTGGGGCATTGAAGGTGACCGTTTCGCCCGAACCCGGATGGCGAAAGGCCAGAATTCTTGCATGGAGCATCTGCCGTGCGGCTGTCGGCGCTTCGCGTTTGTCTCCGTAGCTACCGTCTCCAACGATTGGATGTCCGGCATGCGCCATGTGCACTCGGATCTGGTGAGTTCGCCCCGTGCGTGGGCGAACGCACAGCAGGGATGCCTCGTCAAAGGTCTCGGTCACTTCATAATGTGTTACTGCTTCTCTCCCGCGAGCGGGACGAGCAGACATTTTTTTTCGGTCGTGTGTGCTTCTGCCGATCAGAGTTTCGACGGTTCCTTTCAACGGCTGGGGTTGCCCATGCACAAGCGCCGCGTACTCCTTTGACACTTCGCATGCCTTGAACTGGTTGACCAGCGACTGCAGGCTTCTGTCATTCTTGGCCACAACCATGACGCCGCTCGTGTCGCGGTCGAGTCGGTGAACGATGCCGGGCCGGATTTCGCCGCCAATGGTTCCCAGGTCCTCACAGTGAAACAGCAGTGCATTGACCAGCGTTCCCCGCGGATGACCGGCAGCGGGATGAACAACGATTCCCGGTTGCTTATTGAGGACAATGATATCTGTGTCTTCATATATCACGTCGATCGGGATGTTCTCGGCGACAAGGGATGTCTCGACGGGCGGCGGCACGTTGACGGTGGCGATCATCCCCTCAGATATTTTCTGATGCGCCTTAACGGTCCGGCCTTGCAGTGTGACATGACCCTGCTTGATGAGATCCTGGATGCGTGATCGCGACAGTTCTTCGATGTGTTGGTCGAGCCACACGTCGAGTCTCTGGCCGGCGTTTGCAGATGTCGCCTTGATTTCGATCGTCGTCGTACCGAGTTGCGCCTATGCCGATTTGGTTGCCTCTAGGGGCGGCCTCTTAAGTATATACACGAGCAGGATTGCCCCTACAGCCATTAATCCGAGACTGATCCCCTGGGCCGAAGAAAGTGGTCCCCACATCACACGATGTGTGCCGCGCAGATTCTCAAACAGGAGGCGGCACAAGGGATAAGTAAGTAGGTAGACCGCGGTTACCATCCCGTAGCGGTTACGCTTGCGATAAATGCGAAGGAGCACCGCAAATATAACTATGTTGACCGCCGCCTCATAGAGTTGAACCGGATAGACCGACAGACTTTCGGGCGTGGTGACTGAAATGTGATTGAGATCGACCTGTCGCTGCCAGGGGTCGCTACCCGATGGAAAACGAACCGACGGACCCGCCTTGCAGATGTCCCCAAAACAGCACCCATTCAAAAAGCAGCCGATGCGCCCCAGCGCATGCGAGACGGGTAACGCTGTCATGGCAAAATCAAGCAAGTCCAGGCCTCGAATATGACGCAATCGTGCAAATACCAGAACTGCCAGAATGCCGCCGATCAGACCTCCATAGTATATGAGTCCGCCCTTCCATAGAAAAAAGACGCTTATTGGGTGTTCCGCATATGTGCTCGCATTCGAAAGCACATACGCGGTTCGGGCTCCAACAATGCCGAGTATCATGACCAGGAAAAGCAAGTCCGAGCTGAATTGCGCATCACGCCCTTCGCGGCGTCCTACAAGGGTCCAGATAATGAGCGCAGCGAGGAAGGCCAGCGCCATAAAGAGGCCGTACCAGTGAATCGTCAGACCGCCAATGTTAAAGAATACAGGATGCATATGCCGTTCTGAAATAACTAAACTCTTGTTCTGATTGAGTCGTCTTGGAATGCAGCGAAACAGAACACCGAAATGAATGACGAATGACGAATGCCCAATGACGATTGAATGACGAAGTCCTAAGCCTGAAGGCGACCCGGACGTGAGGAAACTCGGGACACAAGGCACTAATGTGCCTGACCACGTCTCGGTTAGGTGCGAGTATGAAGCAATTCAACATTTGGATTTTGGGCTTCATTCGTCACTGGGTATTTCGTCATTTGTCATTGATGGCCGAGGAAAGACGAAAACACCTTCTCCAAAGTGACGTCAGTTAGTACAAAAGGAATCCAGGACGACACAGTTTTAGGGTGACATCGGGTGAATTCATAGCTAGACACCACTTGCAGTATTACAAATAATGAAAACGGCCAGCAAGCCCGTTCCGGCGATGTCCAGAAGGGCAACAACGCAGATCTCTTGAACGTACATGGCTGCATAGGAGATTCCATCCATTTCAGCAGACTTCCAAGCTCCCAGGGTCGACTACGAGCATCTCGACGAAATGACATGCGCGCAATGTCGCAGCCTTCTTGATGTATCGGAACTCGAGCCTTTCTCAGAAGTTGTTTGTCCCGAATGCGGCAATCAGGACAGAGTGCCGGCTCGTCTGGGTCAGTTTCTCCTTCTGGAATTGATCGGCACCGGAGGGATGGGCGGCATCTATCGAGCCCAGGACGAATCGCTGGGAAGACTTGTTGCGATCAAGGTTATCAGTAAAGCATTCGCAGAAGATCCCAACGCTGTTGAATTGCTGAAACATGAGGCGCAATCAGCCGCCAAATTGAACCATCCACACGTTGCTCAGATATACGCATTCGGCCAGATTGACGAGCAACCATTCATCGCCATGGAATTGGTCTCGGGGAAAAGCCTGGACCGCTTCATTGAAAATCAGCCGGGGGGCTTGGACGCGGCGTTTGTACTCGGCGTTGGAATCGAAATTGCCGAAGGACTTGAGGCGGCAGAAGCCGCGGGGCTTGTTCACGGCGACATTAAACCGGAAAACATTCTGCTGGATGATAAGAAGGACGCTAAGCTGGTAGATTTTGGCATCGCCAGTCTTTCGGACCAGGCGGCGACCGAAGGTGTGTGGGGAACACCGTATTACATTGCACCCGAAAAGTTGCGACGACGAAAGAGTGACGCCCGCTCTGATATTTATAGCCTAGCGGCCACACTGTATCATGCGCTCGCGGGCATTCCTCCGTTCGAAGGCGAGACGCCGATGGATGTCGTGAAGGCACGCCTGACCGAGATTCCGGTACCGCTGAGTGAGATCAAAGAGGACATTGACCAGCGGCTTTCCGATACCATTGCGCGAGCGCTTGAGCGAGAGCCCGCAAGGCGCCATCCCACGTACGCATCCCTGATTGGTGATATGAAGCGCTGCCTGAAGACGATTGCTTCTAAACCAAGGAGCGGCAGCTCACCTGCGAGCGGCAAACGGGTCGTCATTAAACAGCGAAGAGCCGATACGAAAGACGGATCCAAGGAAGGTGAAGCAGGCGCCGAACCGACGAGAGCCGAAGCCCTGCGAGAGGCCTCAGTTCGTCAGGCACAGGCCGTGCGTGAGGCTGCCGCGGGACGCAGGCGGGTCCGTCGATTTATTCTGATTAGCATTCTCGCGATCCTCGCGCTTGTAGGAGCCGGAATCGGGCTTGGTTTCTATTTCGACAAGCAAAGACAAGTAAGAAATAATCAGGAGAAAGAGCGCATTGAATTCGACGCGGCACGGTCAGATTTTGAAAAGCGGGCCGACAGCGTAGCACTTTCCGCAACAAACATATTTCTCATTGCCGCTCAATTTGAAACCCGTGAGGTTCGCGTTCGCGACGCCGTTCGTGACGTGTTAGACATAACGCTCGATGCCGCCGCTACAGAAGGGGACGGTGAAGGAGATGATCAGGTTGACGTGACTGCTAATGGAACAACAGGATCGAATCAAACCGCCCTTGTCCGCGATACCACCACTCCCCTGACCAGTGGCCAAGAGATGAAGCAGATGGCGATGCATGTCCTCGATATGGGGCACTCGGCCAGGACCAAGGCGCGTGAGGCGGCGCCTATTTCAAGGGCCATGGGGCTACTCCACAGACTGACCTTAAAGGAGCCCTCGATCAAGCGTCTGCGGGAAAACGGCACGACTTTATCGGACAACCTCACGTTGCTGAACGCGATCAAAATGGAGCTGGAAACGCTTCTCCAGGAAGCTGATGCGGCCACTACGCTTGTTGTTACTTTTGCAGAGGAAGAATTCGACAGACGCGCGAATGCGCAGCGGCAAGAGACTGAGGAAAGGCAGGAAAAAGAACGTCAGACGAACATCCTGAATGAGCTTAGCGATCTCGAAGCCCTCGAAGCCCTCGAAGCCAAGGGGCGTACTCACATTGAAAGTCATGCTTTTCGGGAAGCAGCTAGGCTTATAGAAGACACCGACGATCAGTTCGAAACAGACCAAGGTCGAGACGCTCTGAACCTCCTCCAGGAACGCTACGCGCGCATGTTGGAATTGCACGAGTTTCTGATTGAGCGCCTTAAAGCAGATCCATTCGCCGGCGGGTGGCTTGGATCAGGAGGCAAGCGCGAAGACGTGTTGAGCGCCGATTGGCGTGTGGTTAAGCTCAAAGGACGTCGCGTTGCCTGGGACCGCGTAAGCACCCGGCAGTACTTGCGGTTTGCCAAACACTACTTGGCGGACGTCTCTGTCCGCCTTCGGGATCGTGGCCGTTATTATCTTGCGGCCGCCCTCTATTGTTATGAGCTCGGTGGAGTAGAAGCCGGGAAGCAATTCACGAAGCGGGCGATCAAAGTGACCCCTGTCGTTGAAGCTGATGCAAATCGGCTGCTTTCGACGGATTAGGAGCTGTCAACACAGCGGCCATTCGGCGGCCGACGGGACGTCGGCCCTCCATTCCTACGGAAGTTTTCTTCCCAAAATTGGAGGGTCCCGCAGACGCGGGATCCCGTCCGCCACAAGGGTAGTTGTTTGTCCAGGTTTAGGGATAGAGAGCTTCAAGTGCACTGTAACATAAACTTCTGATACAGAGTTATCGTCGAAACGTCCGTCGCCGACTAAATGCCCTCACTATGTCCAATGTAACGGTGCTGTAAATTATTCGGCGAGGCGGTACTCGCCTCCCACAATTACCCGGTAGTGAAGGCTCAATGTGGGAGGCCAGTACCGTCTGGCCGATCCAGGTTTTGGTAAAACGTCAGGAATAACAGAGTGCGGACTCATGTTGAGTCGAGCAGCGTTCGGACATTCGCTGTTCAGTTTCATATGTTACAGTGCACTAGTGTCCCGATCCGGGATCGAGTCTCAGGCGCAGTTTTGTAATCCTGTCGTCTCCGAACTGTGTGCGCAAGTTATTCAGCATCTGTGTTTGGCCGTAACGTGACAGCTCGTTTAGCCAAACAGAATTGTCAACAAAGACCGTCAGGCAGTGAAAATCGACGCTACCAGGTCGCGTGTGCCGAGCCACAGTTTCGCCTGCGATCGTATTCCACTGTGCAGCAATATCACTAACCCAGTTTACTTCCTCGCAACCTAACCCATCGAGAATGCCTCCCACGACGTCACCAATGTGCTTGGGTTCAACCCTTGGAGGATCCGGCCGGTACTGCGATATCTGCCCCCGCTCACGCTGCACTTGCCAGCAACTTGAACCTGCGCGAACCGATTTTCGAGAGTTTTCCATCGTTGTCAGTCGTGTGTCATACTGAATCAGACATTATGCATCATGGTATCTCCGCCTGGTGCAGCGTCAATCAAGAATTAGAGATTGACGTCAATACAGTATTGAACATATCAACCATTATATTAAGGGCAGTGAAAAATCCGGCATGGAAAACGAAACGCTTGGCGTGCTGGTGATCACGGCCGATCTTCCGGCCTTTGAAGAGCTGCGGGAGGGACTCCACCGTAGCGAGCACGACGCGTATGATGTCACCCACGCGGGCAGCGTTGTTGAAGGATTCGCACGGCTGAAGGATGACCTTGCGGATGTGCTCATCTTGGACGTCTCAAAATCTGCAGAAGGGTGTCTTCGGTCGCTGGAGCGCATACGGGATCGGTACCCTTTCTTGCCGCTGATCATCCTTACCGCCCCGGAAGAGGAGCCGTTCGGTAAGGGCCTTGTCGAGCGGCAGCTGGCGCACGATTATCTGGTAAAATCACAGTACCGCGATGGGATCCCTTGTCGCGCGATCCGCCATGCGACCGATCGCCAGCGGATGCGAGAAGAACTACAGCGGTATCGCGACAGCGTCGATGATGTCCCCGCATTCGCAATAACAGCGTCCTGGCCGCAAACCATCGTCTGCAGGAAGAGATCGATGAGCACAGGCGCACCGAACAAGAGCTACGCGATGCAAACCGGCGGTTGTCCGATGCACTCTCCGAACTCAGGTGCACGGAGGAGAAGGTCATACAAAACGAGCGACTGAACGCGTTAGGTCAAATGGCCTCCGGGATGATGAAGGATTTCAACAGCGCCCTGCTGCCAATTCTCGAATATAGCGATCTGCTGCTGGAAGATCCCGCGCTAAAGGGCGATCTTCGCGAGACGCGCAAGGTCCTTGAAGTTATACGCGATTCGTCCCGGGAAGCTGCGCGAAAAATCAATAGGCTTAGGGAGTTCTACGAACGTGTTGACGATGACGATTACGCGAAGCTGGATATTAACTCCATTGTTGGGACTTCAATCGAGGCAGCCCGATCGATGTGGAAGGGGGAACTAGCGGCGCGCGGGGTCCACATGCAGATTAATATGGATCTCGATACGTCAAACCCGACTATCGTTGGAAGCGAAGAGCAACTCAGCGACACGTTTGCAGGGATTGTGCTCAACGCAGTCGATGCGATGCAGCGCGGAGGGGTGTTGTCTGTGCGAACGGCTGCCATTAACCAAAGGGTAGAAATTGAATTTTCAGACACAGGCATCGGCATGTCGGAGACAGCCCTGCATCGCTGTTTCGAACCGTTTTATACGACAAAGGGCGTGCAACGGACGGGTATTGGTTTGTCGCTGGCGTACGGCGTGGTTAAGGCGCATGGAGGCACGATTGACGTTCATAGCCACAGCGGCAAGGGAACCGCCGTCCTGATCAGGCTGCCAGATAGCAAGGCCTCCTCGTTCAAGGACGCGAAGCACGTAGTCGATGACATTGAACCACTGGACATACTGTTGATCGATGATGACGAAAGAATATGCGACGTGATGCGAAACTACCTGGAAGTGGATAATCACACGGTTACGACTGCGATGACGGGTAGCGATGGCTTAGGCGTTTTTGGCAAGGGACGATTTGACATCGTGATTACGGACAACGCGTTGCCCGACATGAGCGGGGACCGTGTCGCTTTAATGATTCGCGAACAGTCCACCAGCGTCCCGATCATCATGGTCACCGGATTTGGAGACTTCATGTTGGAGACGGGGGTGCGTCCTCCCGGTGTCAGCGCGGTGGTGGGCAAGCCGCTAACGCTTAACGAGCTTCGACGTGTTATTGCGAACGTTCTGCAAAAAGCCATTGACGCCGGCGGTGACTCACAGGACAATTAAGTAACAGGCGCGGCTGATGGCTTGAAGGAAGAAAACGTTCCTGTTCGGATCGTTTCTCGAATCGAGGCCGCAGGTACAGAGTCAGCGCCGAATTCCGATAAAGATGAGTGCATCGGTGCGTGAGAAGAAAGTGCGTGAATGAAGATCAGGAGTAAGCTGCGAATCGTAGCGATTTTGCCGATTGGCCTGGTAATCCTTGTCGTCTGCATCATGCTATTTGCTGCGCGCGGAATCCGCGACGCTACGCGTCTCGAGCATGCCGCCAGGGAAGTTGTCACTGACATCTACGAACTCAACGAGCGAGTAGCCGAAATTCTGGGCCCCCTCGACCACGAAGAAAAGGCGTTCAGCAGATGGCTTTCGCAGCACAGGGAGCTAGGCAGAGATCTCTGGTTCCTAGTCGGACTCAAGCCCGCGGACCAGTTGTTATTCGATCGGATGACTGAGCACCACAAAGCCATTGGCGTAATCTTCAATGAAATCTACGAAAATCGGCGGAAGGCGTGGGACATTGCCGGGGGCGCCGTGCCAACCCTGGAAAGGGATAAGGATTTGATTATGAAACTGATGAATGTATCGCGAATGCTGGTAGAAGATGCCACCACCCTGGCAACTTCTGCAGAAAAAGCGGAGATGAGGGCGATCAGTCAAGCAGCCTGGTCCATTTTGCTCTGGACCCTATGCCTGGCACTCGCGATGGGGGTGTTCTCAGCGCTGACGACGCGGAGCGTCAACCGTTCAATTGAGCAACTTCAAAGGGATACCGCGGCCGTTGGCCGCGGTGATCTTGATCGTTGGGAAGGGACCGGTACAGACGACGAAATTGGTCAATTGTCCCAATCCGTTGGCCGGATGGTTGCAAACCTGAAGTCGATTACCGCCTCCCGGGACGATCTCAACAAAGAGGTTGCCGAACGAAAGCGGGTGCAGGAACGACTTGCTCAGCACGATAAATTGATGCGCGAATGGTTGAATGTATGCACCGACGGCGTTTGGGATTGGGATCTGGAAACCAATTGGCAATACATGAGCCCACGATTCTGGGAACTTTTCGGCTACCCTCCCGATGAAAAGCGACATGATCCGGAAGAAATAACGGAAATGGTTCACCCCGAAGACAAGAAAAAGGCCATGGCCGAGTTTGATCGTCACGTCCGCTCCAAAGGTGAACAACCTTACCGTGTGGAAGTCCGTTACCTCCACAAGGATGGCTCAACCGTCTACGTGATCCGTAGAGGACAGGTAATCGAATGGGGTGATGACGGATCTCCGAAAAGAATGGTGGGTACCCAGACGGACATTACGAAACTCAAGCAGACCGAGGCTGCTCTGCGCGAAAGTGAAGAACGCTTTCGTGAAATTTCAGAGAACTTGCAGGAGCTCGTCTGGCTGACTTCAGCCGGAGGGGACCAGGTTTTGTATCTCAACCCTGCCTACGAAAAAATATGGGGACGCGTCATCGAGGATTGCTATCGTGATCCGAAGGACTGGACGGAGGCTGTTCATCCAGATGATCGCGAACGCGTCGGGGAGGCCTTTTTTGAAGGGGCTGCAGCCAATGGTTTTGACCAGGAGTATCGAATAGTGAGACCGAATGGCGAACTGCGGTGGATCTGGGACAGGGGATTCCCCGTGAGGGACGACGCCGGTGAAGTCATTCACATCGCAGGTATTGCTGAGGACATCACCGAGCGAAAGCGGCAGGCTGAGATTTTGCAGCGCAAGACGGATGAACTTGCCCGTTCCAACCAGGAATTGGAACAGTTCGCATACGTGGCTTCGCACGATTTGCAGGAGCCGCTTAGAAAAATTGAAGCCTTCGGCGAACTGCTCCTGACGACGTGTCGCGATGCGTTGCCCGAACAGGGCCATGAATACGTGGATCGCATGCAGAACGCATCTCGCAGAATGCATACCCTGATCGACGATGTGCTCCGGCTTGCGCGCATCACGATCGGACCTGTCGCGTACAAGCCCGTCAACCTTGGTGACACGGTCCGGGACGTGCTACTGGATCTCGAAGCCGCGTTGCAAGCGACGCGAGGCCAGGTTGAAGTCGGAGACCTTCCGGTCGTGGAAGCCGAGCCCGTACAGATGAGACAACTCATGCAAAATCTGATTGGAAACGCGATCAAATTTCACCGACCGGAAGCATCGCCGCACGTGAAGATATATTCTGGGCATGACGGCTATCACACGCACTCCTTGGGCACTGACGATCGTGAAAACGAATGCCGGATAATCATTGAAGACAACGGGATCGGTTTTGACCAGAAGCACGCCGATCGAATCTTTCGCATGTTTCAGCGTTTGCATCGGCGAGACGAGTTCGCCGGCACCGGCGTCGGCTTGGCCATTTGTCAGAAAATACTGGATCTTCACGGTGGAACCATAAGAGTAGAAAGCGAGCCGGGTGTCGGATCACGTTTCATCGTGACTCTACCCTTACAAAAAAGTAGTATGACAACGTAAACGTGATGCAGGGTTCGAGGTAGTTTGGTAATAATCGTGGAGTAGGCACGCCAAGTCTCTCGCACGCAAAAAGTAAATATACGCAGAATGTCCGAGACCGATACACTTTACCTCTTATTGGCTGAAGACGATCTCGAAGATCAGATGCTTGTCCGTCGGGCGTTTGAGGTTGCCGAAATTGACCATACGCTTTCCATCGTGAACGATGGGGAGGAATTGCTCGACTGCCTTCAGCAGCGTCCACCGTTCGAGGATGCCCGCCTACCGGATCTCATCTTGCTCGATCTGAATATGCCCAAGAAGAGTGGACGCGAGTGCATAGAAGAGATCAAGGCCGATCAACGCCTGCGTCGTATTCCCATTATCGTATTGACCTCTTCGTATGCAGGGGAAGACATCGTGCACTCGTACGACAACGGTGCCAGTTCGTACATCCGAAAACCAGTCACGTTCAATAAACTCGTTGAAGTCGTGAAGGCGATCGGAGGCTATTGGTTCAGTATCGTGGAGTTGCCGACGGAGCAGCAGAGCGAAAACCCGTGATGCGTCCTGCTCACGGAATTGGAAAAGGCTCGACCAGTTCACGCACCTGATCGCGTGTCGACGTGATTGCTTTTTCGTCATCGGGGTTCTTCAGCACGTTAAGGATCATTTCTGCGATGACGACCATTTCAGGTTCGGTCATTCCCCGCGTTGTAACGGAAGGCGTCCCAATGCGAATACCCGAAGTGACGAAGGGACTCTTCGTGTCGAAAGGAATCGCGTTCTTGTTGACCACGATGTTTGCTTTCTCCAGTGCAGTCGCCGCACTTTTTCCAGTGATGCCCATCGGTGTGAGGTCGATCAGCATCAGGTGATTGTCAGTTCCCCCCGACACAACACGACAGTCGGCCTTCATAAACACATCCGCCAGCGTCTTCGCATTCTTTACAATTTGCGCTACGTAGTCCCGAAACGACGGCTGCAAGGCTTCCTGGAAACAGACAGCCTTACCGGCAATAGAATGCATAAACGGGCCACCCTGCGTTCCCGGGAAAATCATACGGTCAATTTCCGCGGCATACGCTTCCTTGCAGAGAATCATTCCCGCTCGCGGGCCACGAAGTGTCTTGTGAGTCGTGGTTGTCACGAAGTCGGATACCGAGACGGGGGACGGATGTGCGTCACCGGCGACCAGCCCCGCAATATGAGCCATATCCACAAGAAGCTTTGCGCCTACGCTGTCGGCGATTTCACGGAATCGATTGAAGTCCAGCGTTCTGGGATAGGCGCTTGCGCCTGCGAGCACTAATTTCGGACGATGTTCCTTCGCCAGTGCAGCAATGGCATCGTAGTCCAGGCACTCCGTATCAGGGTTCACACCATACGAGACGATATTATACATGCGCCCCGAGATATTGACGCTGTGTCCGTGCGTGAGATGCCCCCCGTGATCAAGACTCATGGCAAGAATGGTCTCCCCCGGTTCCAGCGCCACCATGTATGCCGTAATGTTGGCCGAGCTTCCCGAGTTTGGTTGGACATTGACGTGTTCTGCACCAAACAGTCGTTTGCCGCGATCGATCGCGAGCTGCTCGATGGCGTCGACGTACTTGCATCCCTGGTACCAACGTTTACCGGGGTATCCTTCCGCATATTTGTTCGTCAGCATGGACCCCTGCGCCTCCCGCACGGCGCGGCTCGCAAAATTCTCAGACGCGATGAGATCGATTGTTTCCTGTTGGCGTTCGGTTTCGAGACGAATCATCTTTTCTGCTTCCGGGTCGATCTCCTGGATGGCATCGGTTGTTGTCATCTGGCGAATGGCGGCACCGATCTTACGAATTCGCCGAACATGGCGGTCCTCACCGGAGTACTCATTATCCAGCCAGCGTGAGACAATCTCTGCTGCGTCGTCATCACCCACGAAACGCCCAGAAAGAACCAGCACGTTGGCGTCGTTGTCAACGCGCGCCATCTCGGCCATTTCGGGGTTCACGCAGAGTGCAGCGCGGACACGAGGAAATCGGTTCGCCGCGATCGACATACCGATTCCACTGGTACACACGAGAATGCCCTGATCGGCACTCCCGTTTGAGACGCGCGAAGCCACGGCCTGCGCGTAGTCAGGATAGTCAACGGACATCGTGTCGTCGGTGCCCAGGTCATCGATCTCAATGTCGCGATCCGCGAGGATCTGCATGACAAGACGCTTCAGGCCGAAGCCTCCGTGATCTGATCCGAGAGCGATTTTCAAAGCCTATCTCTTTCCGATTTAAACGTTTCGATGTAGCGCAGCAGCCCGTTCATCGCGGCCTCCAGCCATGAACATGTTTCCTCGTATACGGCTCTCGTCGAACCGATGGGGTCAGCAACATCGCTGCCCCCGGCTTGCGGGTCAAAGGTCGTCAAGAGATAGACCTTGTCCTCCGCTTCCGGATAACGTGCACGAAACTGCTCGCGATGAGCATGCGTCATTACCACAACGATGCAAGCAGCGTCAACATGTTCACGCGTGAGAGGTCGGCTGCGGTGGGGTGAGAGATCAATATTTCGCTGCGCGAGGACATTGATTGCTTCCTGCGAGGCACCCGCGTCCATCGCGGCATATAGACCGGCGGAGCCCGTCTCCCATCCCTCCGGAAGGCTGGGTCTGAGCAGATACTCGGCCATGGGGCTTCTGCAAAGGTTGCCCGTGCAAACAAATAGGACGGTCCGAAGATTCACCGTGCTTTCCGCCGAAGCGCCACAGAATCCTCGAGGCAGCTACTGATTTCGTGCCCTGCGACGGCACCTTCCCGCAAGACGATCGCTTGATTGTTCGAGATCTGGACCACAGTACTGGCAACGCCCCCGCAAACACGGCCAGCATTCACCACAATATCAACATACGGTGCGAGCGCATCAACAGATCCTTTGGCGGTGAGGGCCGGAGAGCGTCCGCTCGCATTTGCACTCGTCACGCGCAAGACGCCCCCTGCGGCGCGCAGGATAGCGAGCGCTACAGGATGATTGGGAACGCGAAATCCCTCCGTCCGGGTTTCACCATCAGAACGCGGCACGGGAAGAATGAGCGTAAGTGGGCCCGGCCAGTACCGAGCAGCCAACGCTTCGTCGACCGGTGTTAGGCATGCTCCAAACGTACGTACGTCATCGATTCCGGCGGCAAGCAGCGCGATCGGCTTGTTCCGGTCTCGTCCCTTTGCATCAAAGAGCCGCGATTCCGCATCGGGCCGGCCGGGATGAGCGGCCAGGCCATAAACAGTGTCGGTAGGAATTACCGCCAACTTTCCCTCACGCAGCGCAAGACCGACACGTTTCGTGACGGCAGAGTCATGCGCGTCGATCATTTCGTACTCAACGGGAGCATTAACGCGTTTCGCACTCATGTCTCACTTCTTCCGAAGTGCTTCCAGCCCGAGCAGGATATCCCTGGCACGCGCCCGAACGGGATCCATGATCTGCCGATCCGAGGTATCGAGGACAGCATGCCCTTTGCCTTCTTCCAAGGATTCCGACGAGGGCTTCTGCACGGGATTGTGCACACCCGATTGGAGAGAATCGCCATCGACATCTCGTTCCGAAATGGCTTCTGTTTTTATCCCCGCCGATGCATCCGCGAAAGCAGGCGTATACGGCTCAGGCTCAACTTCGATATGCGGTTGAACGCCCGTACCATCATAGCGCTCTCCACCAGACGGAACAATCCAACGCGTCGCGATATAGAGCGCTTTTGACTCGCTCAGTGTAAAATATTCTCGAAGCCCCGCATCTCCGCGTGTCGGAGATCCAACCAGCATGAGGCCGTCACGTGTTGCACAAACGGCGGCAAAGGTTTCGCTTGCCCCATGTGTCTCTTTGTCAGTGAGGAGCATGAGGGGTGGCATGTCCCGTACCTTTGGCCCTTGCGTCGAGCGGTGCGTTTCGACAACGTCATCGAGTCCATTGCGAATATCGTAAAGCGTCGCGTCCGTTTCCACGATGTCCCCAACCAGAGCATCCGCAGCAGCGAGATTGTCTCCCCCCGCACCGCGCAGATCGATGATGACACCGGCGACATCGTTCGTGATCCATTTTCGCAGACGCGCCGTTACCGATGTCGTGCCCATATCATAGAATCCGTTCAGTTTGACGTACATAATCGCATCGGGCCATTCTTCAATGGCCAGAACTGATGAAGGCCTTGCTGCGGCGTCTACGCAGTTTGTCCCCAGCAACACTGCGTAAGGATCGACGAATTCAAGAAGAGAATCCAACATGGCCGCGTTGGCCTGGCTCCGATCATACGGGATTCGGTGCTCATCCAGCAAATTCGTGAATGCCGCGAGATCGCCAAAGGCCTGCGCGTGGACGATGAATCCCGCCAACAGGAATCCCAAAGCCAACCGCTCCAATTTTCTGCCGGCCATAACGGGGCCTCCGGTCACGCGCTGCTCGCGAGGTCCGATTGAACGCGCGCATCACCTTTGCGAACCTTGCGTTTCAAGGCCTGCTTGTATGCCTTTACTTTTTTAGCCATA
>Ga0310125_10000566_pt1 | contig 17716 bp, 23 predicted proteins | sample CB11b_Tmax_Bot8__FD_203508 | JGI IMG/M metagenome (GOLD analysis project Ga0310125, IMG submission 203508) | Marine microbial communities from Western Arctic Ocean, Canada - CB11b_Tmax_Bot8 | ecosystem: Environmental > Aquatic > Marine > Oceanic | place: Canada: Western Arctic Ocean | collected... | reverse complement strand
CCGAGGCGTTCGCAAGCCGGGCAGCCTGACGGTCACCAGCGCCGTCCGGGGTCTGTTCAAGACCAACCAGTCGAGTCGAGCCGAGGTCATGTCGCTGATCAATCGCCGCTGAGCCGGGGTCGTTTGCACTCAAGAGAATCCTCGTGATCGCCCAGTTCGCCATCCGGCTGATCTGTGGAATGAGCCTGACGTGGTGCCTGATGCCCAGGCGAGATGTCAGCGACGGCTTCTTCCGGATCCAGATGCTGATCGTGATGGGACTCTCGGTCCTGGCCACCCTGGTCAGCCTCGGCGGATGGGATGCCTCGTTCCAGGCAACCACCGGAGGTCTCGACTCGCTGAGCGGGCCTCAGTTGGACAGCTGGCTGTACGGAACGACTGCCGTGCTGGCCTACCTCGGCAGCTTCACCTGGGCCTTGGGCCGACGTCGGGCCGGCACCGTCTGCATCGCCCTGATCTGTGGCCTCTCGCTGTTGCTGCTGATCGCTTCGGCCTGGGATCTCAACTCGAACTCGATTCCCCGGCAGCTCTTCCTGGTCGCCTCGGAACTGGCCACCTCGCTGCTGCTGGGTTCCGCGATGGTCAGCATGCTGCTGGGCCACTGGTACCTGACGGCCACCGGCATGCCATTGGCCCCCCTGGTTCGTCTCAACCTCGTGCTCGGTGCCGCCACGCTGCTGCGGATCAGCCTCGCGCTGGCCGGGCTGGTGCTGATCGGAGGACTTCCCGATTCGGATCACCAGCAACTGCTGCTGGTGCTGAGATGGCTGGCCGGACTCGTCAGTCCGCTGGTGGTCGTGGTGATGGTCCACAAGATACTCAAGTACCAAAACACTCAATCGGCCACCGGGGTGCTCTACGTCGGAGTGGTGCTGACATTGACCGGTGAGCTGACCGCCACCCTGCTGGCTCACGAATTGTCGGTGCCGATCTAGATCGATCTCGATCAACCACGAAATCCTGCTGGACCCACCATGCAACTCGACTTCACCTGTCCCAGCTGCCAGCAGTCCAGCCGAGTCTCCGACGGGCTCGACGAGAACCGCCTGGCCTGCCCGGAGTGTGACTTCGAGAGTCCGATTCCGGAGTCGTCCTGGGAGGGCGATCGGTTGGTCCGCTGCCTGGCGTGCGGTGAGCGGGACCTGTGGCGACAAAAGGACTTCCCACACAAGGTCGGGATCGCCCTCGTCGTACTCGGCGGTGTGCTCTCGACCATCGCCTGGGCCGAGTACCGGCCCGAGCTGGCCATTGGCATCCTGATGCTGTTCGCACTGCTCGATTTGGCGTTGTATAGTCTGATGAAGGATGTGCTGGTCTGTTACCGCTGTCAGGCTCGGCACCGGCTCGAGGGCCCGACCGACAGCTACTTGCGATTCGATCACGAGCGAGCCGAGCGGTATCGCCAGGAGGCTCTGCGGCAAGACCCACCCGACCCGGCCCAGTGATCTCCCGTCGGCCACCCCGCCACCGGGTGGCCTACACAGCCCCAGCTACCGATTCTCCCAACCAGTTCCCGGAGCCGCGAACGCGTGGACGAGCAACGCCAGCTGATGATCGAGGATCTTGGCAGCGTGCTCGAGGGCGAACTGCTCGTCGACCCGCTCTCGACAGCCCTCTACGCTAGCGACGCCAGTCTCTACCACGTCCCGCCCCTGGCCGTTGCCCACCCGCGGACTCGAGACGACGTGGTGGCGATCGTCAACTACGCGGCCGAAGTCGACCTGGGAGTGTTTCCTCGAGGGGCCGGCAGCGGAGTGGCCGGGGGCTGCCTGGGACCGGGCATCGTTGTCGACTTCTCAAGGTACCTGCACCGCATCCTCTCGGTCGACGCCTCGACCGTGACCGTCGAACCCGGAGTCGTTCTCGACGAACTCAACCGTTACCTCCGCCCGCTGGGCCGCTACTTTCCTCCCGATCCTTCAAACGCCCCGGTCACCACCATCGGCGGCATGCTGGCCGTCGACGCGGCAGGAAGCCGATCGGTCCGAGTCGGCTCGACTCGCGACCACGTCGAACGGCTCGAACTGGTCATCGGCGACGGGTCTGTGATCGAGGCGGGCAGCGAGAAACTGTTGAGTCGCGGGACCGGCGGACCGGCGAATCTGACCGACCCCTACCAGAGACTTTGTGACAACCTCGAGAGAATCCTGCGGGAAAACGAGGAGTTGATCGGCGAGTGGCAGCCGGCCCTGCCACGCAATTGCAGCGGCTACCACCTCCGAGGAGTCCTCGCCGACGACCGACTCGAACTCGCCCGCATGCTGGTCGGTTCCGAAGGTACACTCGGGCTGTTCACCCGCGCCACCCTGCACACTTCACCTCTGCCCGAACACCGCGGCATCGTGCTGCTGCTGTTCGGGACCCTCGAGGAGGCCACCCGGTGCGTTCAGGCCATCTCCACACTGCAGCCCTCGGCCTGCGACCTGATGGACCGACGAGTGCTGAGCCTGGGACGGGAATCGGATCTCCGCTTCTCTTCGATGATCCCCGCCGGCAGCGAGGCGGCGTTGATTGTCGAGCAGGTGGGGATGAGTGAACGCGAGACGCGTGAACGGATTGCTCGAGTCATCTCGGCGGCTCGGGCCACCGCCCAGTCGACACGGGTCGCCTTCGAAGCTCACGACTTCGACGGCGTCGAGTTCCTCTGGTCGCTGCCCCGTCGGATCGTCCCGATGCTGACACGGCTCAAGGGAGCCACCCGACCGCTGCCGTTTGTCGAGGACATTGCCGTGCCGCCCGAGCAGCTGCACGAATTCCTTACCGCCGCACAGCGTGTGTTTCAGGCTCACGAGGTCACCGCGTCACTGTACGCTCATGCCGCCGCCGGCCAATTGCACTTCAGGCCGTTTCTCCCGGCTCCGGCCGACGACTCCGGCCAACGGCTCGAAGAACTCGCAACCAGTCTCTACGAGGAAGTCTTCCGGCTGGGCGGAACCGTGAGCGGCGAACACGGAGACGGACTCTCAAGGACTCCCTTCCTCAACAAGCAGTACGGACCCCTGTGCCGTGTCTTCCAGTTCGTCAAGGACCTCTTCGACCCCCAGGCACGACTCAACCCGGGCAAGATCGTCCCGGCGGCGGGTGAATCGACCCCGCTCGAATTCCGGGCGTCTCAATTCAGTCGACCTCCCACAGACGGCTCGACCAACCCCACTCTCAAACCGACCCAGGATCCATCCGATCCTGACCTCGTGTCGTTGGGGGGTTCGTGGACCGCCGAGGAGTTCTCTGAGGCGGCCACCGACTGCAATGGCTGCGCCGCCTGTCGGACGATCTCTCCCCAACAGCGAATGTGCCCGTTCTTCCGGATCGATCATTCCGAACACGCCAGCCCCCGGGCCAAGGCCAACGCGATCCGCTCGGTGTTTGGACCACTGGGAACCGACACCCTCGTCTCCGAAGAACTCCGGCAACTCGCCTCGCTGTGTTTCAACTGCAAGCAGTGCCAACTCGAGTGCCCCGGCCACGTCAACGTGCCCCAGATGATGGTCGAAGCCAAGGCCGCCCAGGCCACCGTCGACGGGATGACTCGCGGCGACCGAACCGCCGCGGGGGTCCACGATCTGGTCGCATTGGGTGGGCTGATGCCGCGGGCGACCAATTGGCTGCTGGGTCAGCCTCCGGCCCGTTGGCTGATCGAGAAGCTGCTGGGCATTCACCGCGACCGCCGCCTGCCGGCCCTGGCACGACGCTCGTTCCTCCGCAGCCTGCCACGCCGCTGGTCATTTCGACCACGGCCCGGTGCCCGGCCCAAGCCGGTCGTCTACTTCGTCGATCACTTCGCCAACTACCACGACCCCGAACTCGCCACCGCGCTGGTGAGGATCCTGGAACACAACGACGTCCCGGTCTACGTGCCCCGCGACCAGTATCCCTCGGGAATGGCCCTGATCACCTCCGGAGACCTCGACTCCGCCAGGCGACTCGCCGAATGGAACCTCAGGGAACTCGGGGAACTGGCCCGAGAAGGTCACCGGATCGTCTGCAGCGAACCGTCCGCCGTCGTCTGCCTGCAGCAGGAGTACCCTCGACTGGTCGATCATCCCGACGCAGCGGCGGTCGCCGAACAGGTGGTCGAAGCCGGTACCTTCCTGGCCGAACTCCACGAGCACGGTCGGCTGTCGCTGGATTTCGAGGAACTGGACCTCGACGCCGGCTACCACACCCCCTGCCATCTCAAGGCGCTCGGCACAGAATCCTCGCTGCGGGAATTGCTCGGTTTGATTCCCGGATTGCGGGTTTCTACAATCGAGGCTGGTTGCTCGGGAATGGCCGGAGCCTGGGGAATCGCCAGAGACAACTTTGCGACCTCGATCGAGATCGGACGCCCGCTGATCAGCAGGATGCAACAGGGGGATTTCGGCATCGGTACGACCGAGTGCAGCGGATGCCGGCTGCAGATGCAGCAGGACTCCAGCACGCCGACTCTTCACCCCCTGAAACTCATGGCGCTCGCCTACGGCCTGATCCCGGAAATCGGCCAGAAACTGCCCGATCCCGCAAGCCCGCCTCGTCGCCGCTCACATCGCGAACTGGTCATCTCGTGAAACTCGCCGTCCAACTGTTTGCTCGCGCACGAGACCTCGCCGGCCGAGAACTCGTCAACCTCGAACTCGACGAAGGGGCCTGCGTCGCAGATCTCCGCACCGCCCTGGCCGAACAGGTGCCGCAACTGATCCCGCTGGCACAGGGACTGCTGATCGCCGTGGGAACCCACTACGCCGATAACCACGTCAGGATCGATGCCGATGACCCGATCGCCTGCTTCCCGCCCGTCAGCGGAGGATGATCGACGCCCCAACACCGCAGCAACACACCGCAGCAACACACCGCAGCAAAACACCGCAGCAAAACACCGCAGCAAAACACCGCAGCAAAACACCGCAGCAAAACACCGCAGCAAAACAGGCCACTCGATACACTCAAGATGATCCAACTCACACACGACCCGATTGACACCGCCGGGCTGACCGAGTCGGTCCGCGACCACGCTGCCGGAGCCGTGGTGCTGTTCCTGGGTACGGTCCGCGAATTGACCGATGGACGACGCACCCTGGCACTCGACTACGAAGCCTACCCCGAAATGGCCACGGCCAAGATGCAGGAACTCGTCGAGACGGCAAGCCGGAAATGGCCGATCACCGCAGCCGGCATCGTCCACCGACTCGGTCACCTCGAACTGGGTGACGTCAGTGTCGCCGTGGCGGTCAGCTGCCCGCATCGGGTCGAGGCCTTCGAAGCTGGCCGCTACCTGATTGACACGCTCAAGGAGATCGTGCCAATCTGGAAGAAGGAGAACTTCGACGACGGGACGACCGAGTGGGTCCACCCGGGCCTGGATGCCTCCAGCGACACCCCCTCAGATGCACAGGTCTCAAACTGACCACCACCACGGGATATCAGACCGCCCATGCCCTCCCAACACCCGCTCGTCGACACCTTCGGCCGAAAGCACAACAACCTCCGAATCAGCGTCACCGATCGCTGCAACATCCGCTGCTTCTACTGCATGCCGGCCGACAACGTCGAGTTCATGGATCGCAGTGAGCTGCTGACGTTCGAGGAAATCGAGCGGTTCGTGCGGGTGGCGGCGGGGCTGGGGATCAACAAGCTGAGGCTGACCGGGGGCGAGCCGCTGGTGCGGCGAGACCTGTCGGAATTGATCAGGCGGGTCTCGACGATCGAGGGCATCAAGGACATCGGGCTGACCACCAACGGCATCCTGCTGGCCGACCAGGCCAGCGATCTCCACGCCGCCGGACTCTCGAGAATCAATATCAGCCTCGATGCACTCGACCCGGTCCGCTTCAAGGAAGTCACCCGCCGCGAGGGCTACGAGAAGGTGCTCGAGGGGATCGAGGCGGCTCGCAGCACCGGGTTCGATCCGATCAAGATCAACGCGGTTTCGATCCGAGGACTCACCGAAGACCAGGTGGTCCCCTTCGGGCGGCTGGCCCGCGAGACTGGGATCGAGGTGCGGTTCATCGAGTTCATGCCGCTGGATGCCGACAACGCCTGGGAACGTGACCGCGTGCTGTTTGCCGCGGAGATCCGCGAACGGCTCGAGGCCGAATTCGGGCCGCTGACTGCTCTGGGTCGAACCGACCCGACCGCCCCGGCCAGCCAATTTGAGTTCGCCGATGGCAACGGACGCGTGGGATTCATCGCCTCGGTCAGCGAACCCTTCTGCGGCAACTGCAACCGCTTCCGACTGACCGCCGACGGAAAACTCCGCAATTGCCTGTTCAGCCTCGAAGAAACCGACATCAAGCAACTGCTGCGCGACGGTGACGACGCACAGAACGAACAAAGGATCGTCGAAACGATCGCGGCGTCGATTCATGCCAAGGCCGAGGGTCACGAGATCAACACCGCCCGCTTCATCCAGCCCGATCGACCGATGTACTCGATCGGAGGCTAGCCGGACCCCGCCCGTGCCCCGCATCTACCTCGACAACGCGGCCACCAGCCATCCGAAACCCGAGTCGGTCTACGCTGCCGTCGATCGCTACAACCGGTCCCTCGGAGCCGCAGCCGGTCGTGGAGGCTACCGGTCGGCCGTCGAGGTCGATGCGGTGCTGCGGACCTGCCGCAAGCGAGCAGCCGCGCTGCTGGGGGCCGAGTCGCCCGAACGGGTGGCCTGGACCTTCAACGCCACCGACGCACTCAACATGGCCCTCCATGGACTGCTCGAGACCGGTGACCACGTCGTCACCACCGCCGCAGAACACAACTCGGTTCTCAGACCCCTGGGCGCGCTGGTCGACCGACGCGGCATCGAACTGACCGTGGTCCCCGTTGATGCCTCCGGTCGCGTCGACCCCTCCGCGGTTCGAGACGCTCTCAAACCCAATACACGACTGGTCGCGGTTCAGCACGCGTCCAATGTCACCGGCTGCGTGCAACCGATCGAAGACATCGGCACCGATGCACATCACGCCGGGGTGCTGGTGCTCGTCGACGCGGCACAGACGGCCGGACACCTGCCCATCGACCTGGCCGATTGGCCGGTCGACCTGCTGGCCTCCGCCGGACACAAGGGACTGTTGGGGCCACTGGGCACCGGGCTGCTTTATGTGCGACCCGGGCTCGAGGACCAGTTGAACGGACTCAGGCAGGGCGGCACCGGGTCGCTCAGCGAAGAGGACCGACAGCCGGCGACCATGCCCGACCGACTCGAAGCCGGAAACGCCAACGCCCCCGGATTGTTCGGACTCGAGGCCGGGTTGGCGTGGCTCGAGGAGCGAGGGGTCGAGACGATTGCGGAGACCGAAGCGTCGTTGATCGAGAGGCTGCTGGCGGGGCTGGAGCCTCTCGAGAACATCTCGCTGGTTGGCCCCGGTCCCGATTCACCCCGTGTCGGAGTCGTCAGCCTCGTCTCCGAAGCACTCGAACCTCACGTGCTGGCCACGGTGCTCGACGAGTCATTCGAAATCCAGGCCCGAGCCGGGCTGCACTGTGCTCCCGGAGTGCACCGTGCGGCGGGGACCCTCGCAGGCGGTGGCACGTTGAGGCTCAGCGTTGGGCCCTTCACGACCGCCGAGGAGATCGACGCGGCCTGCGAAGCAATCGCAGCGGTCACAGCCGGCTAGCCCGCCTCCTCGAAACGCATCAGCTTCGGGACCGGGATCGTCAACCCGGTGATCGCGCGGTGACGGAACAACAGCGTCCGGGTGCGATGCCTGAGAAACCGGCAGGCCTCGGGAGCCGGCTCGGTCGCCAGGTACAGGTCGCACAACCGATCGGCCTGGTCATCGAATGTCGCCGCCCGTGATGAATGCATGTGGTAGCGACCGGGGAACCGGCGGTGGTCCCCGTCGAATTCCGGCCCCACGTGGTACAGCTCGTGAAAGACCGTCACCAGCTTCTCGCGGTACGTCAGTTCCAGGTATCGTGGCAGGCAGAAGGTGAGTATGTAGAGCCGCTCACGGCCCTCGACAACCAGCGGCTCGATCAGGTACCGCTGACCACGTCGCAGCCCCAACCGGGCTCCACCCTCGAACCGCAACGGAGTCAACTTGGCCCACAGACCATTCCGCCCGCCACGCCGCGAACGAGTCATGCAGACGGCCACGCGGTCCATGTCGATATGAGCCAACTCGGGGACCCTGCCGGAAATCTCCTGGCAGAGAGTCCGCATCGCGGCACAGAAATCGAAGTCCGGCGACTCAACCCGTTCGGTGGCCGAGCGGGAGGTGCTCGTCGATCCGGAAGCACCAGCGGGTGGTCGTACCAGCCGAACCAGACGGGGTGACGGACTACGAGCCGTCCGTTTTACCCTCGACATCCGCCTCGCCCTCCTCCTGAGGCTCGGTCTCGGCTGCCACGTCGTCGTCGCCCGCTGCATCCTCTTCAGCCGACTCGTCTGCCGATTCCTCGTCTGCCGATTCCTCGTCTGCCGATTCCTCGTCTGCCTCGGCCGACTCTTCCTCGGCCGACTCTTCCTCGGTCTCAGCGAGATCCTCGTCGTCCTCGACCTCCAGGCTCGACTCTCGCTTCTCGACCTTGTCGTCGTCGCCGACGAATTCGATCAATGCCTGTCGCCCGGCGTCTCCCAGCCGGACCGTGGCCAGCTTGATCACGCGGGTGTACCCCCCGGGTCGCTCGGCGAAACGATCGGCGAGTTCCTCGAAGAGGATCGAGACGGCTCGCTTGTCGCGGAGCATCGAAAAGGCACGTCGCCTGCAGGCCACAGCGGGTGCGAGTGCGGTGTGCCAGGGAGTGTATTCGGCTGAGTCGCGGAACTGCTTCCACTCGCTGCGTCCCTCGGGGTTGCCCACCTTCGCCGGCACGTCGGACTTGATCTGTGCCGCCGCCAGTTCATGCTGCCGCCCCTTCTTGGCCAGCGTCACCAGCTTCTCGACAAAAGGCCTCAGCTCCTTGGCCTTGGGCACCGTGGTTATGATCCGGCCGGCCACCTTGGCCCGCGTCGGATCATCCTCGTTCTGTTCGAGCGTACGGATCAGGCTGCAGGCCATGTTTCTCAACATGGCACGACGGTGAGAGGGGCTGCGGCCGAGCTTGCGGCCTCGCATTCTGTGTCGCATCGGTCAATCTGCGTCTGGGGACGGTGGGGTCCAGGTTGGTCGTAGTGATCGAGTGAATCGGTGTGGGGAATCTCAGGAGGGTGACGATCTGGCCACCTTCATGCCCAGTCTCAGGCCCAGAGATTCGAGCCGCTCGTTGACTTCATCGAGAGTCGTCTCGCCGAAGTTCCGCACGGTCAGCAATTCGTCCTGCGACCGCCCCACCAGGTCCCTCACCGTGGTGATGCCTTCGGACTCGAGACAATTGGTGGCTCGGACAGAGAGATTCAATTCGGCGAGGCTGCGGTTGAGAGTCTCTTCGAGTTCGAGATCGACGGGGCCGTAGCCGATCAACTCGGCCATTCCCTGCAACGCCGAATCCGGAGAAACCTCGGGGCCCGGCTCACGGTAGGTGACGAAGGGATTGAGGTGTTTTCGGAGAATCTTGGCGGCTTCCACGAGTGCCATCTCCGGCGTCACCACGCCGTTGGTCCAGATCTCCAGCAGCAGCCGATCGTAGTTGGTCCGCTGCCCGACCCGGGTTTCCTCGATCTTGTACCTCACGCGAATCACCGGCGAGAAGGTGGCATCGAGCGGGATCACACCGATCTCGGCCTCGAATTCCCCATCGCGGTCTTCGGCGGGGGTGTAGCCCCGTCCGTTCTTGACGGTCAACTCGGCGTGAAACGGTACGTCGTCGGTCAGAGTCGCAATCACCAGGTCGCCGTTGACCACTTCGACCTGTCCGTCGGTCTCGACATCGGCCCCGGTGATCACACCGGCGGTTTCCTTCTCGATGCGGATCGTCTTGGGAGTCGGGCTCTGGTTGTCGACGATCAGCGACTTGAAGTTCAGGCAGATGTCGGTGACATCCTCGACCACGCCGGGGATCGTCGTAAACTCATGCTGCACCCCCCGGATCCGAGCCTCGGTCACGGCACTGCCCTCGAGACTCGAGAGCAGAATCCGCCGCAGGCTGTTTCCGATCGTCGTACCGAACCCTCGCTCGAAGGGCTCGGCAACGAACAGGCCGTAGGTGTCAGTCAGTATTTCCTGATCGGGCATCACCCGGCTGGGCAATTCCAATCCACGCCAACGAATCCGCATCGCGACACATCTCCTATCGCTTCCCCAATCGCTGTCCGAGTCCCGATTCCCGCGTCGGCTTGCCCGGGCTGGTCCCGGTCCCACGCGAGTTCGCACTCCCGTTGTCACACGCGTCGTTTCTTTGGAGGACGGCACCCGTTGTGAGGCAACGGAGTAACATCCTCGATCACCTTGATCGTAATCCCGGCCGTCTGCAGCCCCGTAATGGCACTCTCACGGCCCGACCCCGGTCCCTTGACCCGGATCTCCATCTCCCGTACCCCCATCTTGGCCGCCTTTTCGGCACAGGTCTCGGCGGCCCTCTGAGCGGCAAACGGAGTGCTCTTGCGACTCCCCTTGAACCCACTCGTGCCAGCAGTCGCCCAGCACAACACATCACCGTTGGGATCGGTGATGGTCACGATTGTATTGTTGAACGTCGCCTTGATGTGGGCGACCGCTCTTGTCACGTTGCGTCGGACCTTCCGACGTTTGGCCTTTGCCACGGTCTGTTCCTCTCTTGAGTCGCTTCGGCCCAACCCCCACAGGAGCCAAGCCGGGCTGCCTCTATCTGTCTGTTCCTTATCACCGGGCCAAGCAGCAAGTCCGCCTAGCGAGCCATGTCCTTGACGCCCTTCTTACCGGCCACCGTCTTCTTGACCCCCTTGCGGGTCCGTGCATTCGTCCGGGTCCGCTGACCCCTCACCGGCAACCCGCGGCGATGCCGCAGGCCCCGGTAACATCGAATGTCCCTCAGTCGAGAAATCTCCTGCTGGACCTTTCGCCGCAGTGGCCCTTCGATCAGCACCTCCTTGTCGAGATGATTGCTGATCCGCACCACGTCGTCTTCGCTCAACTCGCCCGCCTTCGACTGCGGATCCAGCCGCAAGCGATGGCAGAGGTCCAAGGCCGTCGTACGCCCGATACCCAGCAGGTAGGTCAGCGAGACGTACGTCGCCTTGTCGTTGGGAATGTCTACGCCCTGGATTCGTGGCATCGTCTCACTCTCGCCCCGGGATGTCCCATTCCACAATCATCAACGGCATCGGTCTCGTACACCACTCGCACCGGGGATCCGATGAAAACCCCGACCGGCTCAATTTCAACCCTGCCGCTGCTTGTGACGGGGGTTGGACGAGCAGATCACGTAGATCCGCCCCTTGCGGCGCACGATCTTGCAATTCTCACAAATTCGCCTGACGCTCGAGCGCACCTTCATCGACACCGATCCTGTTCTTCTGAAGCGTCATCCAGACTGGATCTCGACGAGTATAGAGGTCGCCAAGGGCGATAGACAAGGGTACCCAAGCGAAATCCCACCCCGTCCCACGCCCCACGCCCCACCGGTCAGGACCGGGTCACTCCAGCTCAGCAGCGAGTCAGGATCTCGGCGCCCGCTTTAGTCACCGCCACGGTCTCCTCGAAGTGCACCGCCGGTTGCTTGTCAATTGTCTCCAGTGTCCAGTGATCCTCGGAGAGTCTCAGCCGCCCATCTCCAGTGGTGACCAGCGGTTCGACGGCCAACACCAGCCCATCGATGATGTCGAAATCGGGATCCGGTGGCCGGCCCCACCCGGCCACCGGATCCTCGTGCAACTCGCGGCCGATCCCGTGCCCGGCAGGACCCTCGATCAGCCTCAGCCCTCGCCGTTGGACCTCGGTGTGCACCTGCCGGACCACATCCGACCAGCGCCCCCGCCGATCCAATTCCCTGATCGCCACCTCCAGGGCCCTCCGTCCTCCCTCGAACAACTCCCCGACACCGGCCTCCAGGCGGCCCACTCCCACGCTTCGGGCCGCATCAGCACACCAGCCCTCGAAGCGGCAGCCGGTGTCGATGGTGACCAGGTCACCGTCTTTCAGCACCAGTTCACCGGGGATGCCATGCAGGGCCTGGTGATTGACCGACACACAACTGGCTGCCGGGAACGGCGTCCGGCCCGCGGCTCCACGGAAAATCGCCTCGGCTCCCTCGGAGGCCAACACCGCAGAGACGGCCCGATCCAGTTCCCCCGTGGTCACTCCCGGTCTCACGAGATCGACGGCGGTCCCGAGTGCGTGAGCCACGATCCGGCCGGCTCGGCCGATCCCGGCGATCTCGTTGGCGGACCTGGGTCGGATCACCGATCGCGCCCCCCTACCGCCGGTTCGCTCAGGACTCGCCCTCGAGCAGCCCCGGGTAATTCCTCATCACCAGGTGGCTGTCGATCTTTTGCACCAGGTCGAGTGCGACCGAGACGACGATCAACAGCCCGGTGCCTCCGTAGAAGCTGGCGATCAGGAACGGGATCCCCATCGCGGTGGCGACGATCGTGGGAATGATCGCCACCAGGGCCAGGAAGGCCGCACCCACGTACGTGATTCTCACCATCACCTGCTCGAGAAACGCGGCGGTGCGTTCTCCGGGACGGTACCCCGGCACGAAACTGCCGTAGTCCTTCAGGTTGCTCGCCATGTCCTTGGGATTGAACGTGATCGCCGTCCAGAAGTAGCAGAAGAAGTAGATCAGCCCGACGTAGCTGATGTTGTAAATGAACCCGCGTCCGCTGGAACCGAAGGCGTCGGCCAACGGACCCCAGATCCGGGGCCCGAAGTGCTGGTGGAGTTGCTGGAAGAGGAACATCGGGAGCATCAGCAGGCTCGAGGCGAAGATGATCGGCATCACGCCCGCCTGGTTGACTCTCAGCGGCAGGCTCTGACGCTGCCCGCCATGCACCCGCCGTCCGCGGACGTGCTTGGCACTCTGGATCGGGATCCTGCGTTGGCCCTGGGTGATCATGATCACCCAGAACACGACCGCGACAAAGATCAGCCCCAACAGCAGCAGCTTCTCGATTCCCGAATCGGTCCCCAGCCCGACTCCCTCGTCGAACGCCGGACGCAGCAACTCGGCACCGGCCTGCGGCATGCGGGCGAGGATGCCGGCCATGATCAGCAGGCTGATGCCATTTCCGATCCCGTAGGCATCGATCTGCTCACCGATCCACATCAGGAACACGGTCCCGGCGGTCATGGTAATCGTGCCCACAATGTGCCAGCCGAAGGTGTCGTACCCCTCCAGGATCAGGCCACCTCCTCCCAGTACGCCGCCCGAGAGCGCCCGGATCCAGAAGTAGCTCTGGAACAGGCAGATCACCACCGTGGCCCGCCGTGTCCACTCGTTGATCTTCTTCCGCCCCGCCTCGCCTTCCTTCTGCAGCTCCTGCAGCCTTGGCACGACGCTGCCCAGGAGCTGGAAGATGATCGAGGCGGAGATATAGGGCATGATGCCCAGGCCGAAGATCGTACTGTTGCCGATGTTCGACGCCGAGAACAGGGCGACGACCTGCATGATCTGGCCGATGCCCTGGTTGGTCTGCATGTTCTGCAGGCTTTCCTGCAGGACCTGCTGGTTGATGAACGGCAGCGGGATCCAGAACCCCATGCGGTAGACGCCCAGCAGCGCGATCGTCAGGAAGATCTTGCGGCGCAGCTCGGGAATCTTGAAGACGGTCAACGCCCTGGCGATCATCGCACCTGGCTCACCAAGAACACTCGTCCAGTCCCGCGTCGACCGGTCATCAACAGACCCGCTCGACCCACCTCAGTTCCTAAAGCCGGCCCGGCCAGCCAGGTCAATTTCAGAGAAAAGATCATTCGGCCCCGACCACCTGGACGGTCCCACCAGCCGCCTCGATCTTCTCAACCGCCGACTTCGAAAACCGATCGGCGACCACGGTCAGTGAGATCTTGAGTTCTCCCTGTCCGAGGATCTTGAGCAGATCGAAACGTCCCTTGGCCAGTCCTCGTTCCCGCAGCGATTCGAGATCGACGGTATCGCCCTTCTCGAAGACATCTTCGAGCGTGGCGACATTGATGATCGCTACGACATCGGCAAAGGCCTTGTTGTTGAAGCCTCGCTTGGCCATCCGCCGAAACAGCGGCATCTGCCCGCCCTGGAAGCCACGGCGGCGCCTGGCTCCCGCGCGGCTGCCGTAGCCCTTGTGACCACGACCGGCCGTCTTGCCATGTCCGGAACCAGGACCGCGGCCAACACGCTTGCGTGCCTTCCGCTTGCTGACTCCGCGGTGGACGTCATCGAGAATCACGAGATCTCCACTCCCCGCAGTTGCGCGACCGTTTCACGGGTCCGCAATCGCTCGAGTCCATTGAAGGTCGCCTTGACCAGGTTGATTGGATTGTTCGAACCGCGACTCTTGGTCAGGATGTCGGCCACTCCCAGCGAGTCGACAACAGCGCGGACGGTTTCTCCGGCAATGATGCCGGTTCCGGGACTGGCGGGCAAGAGCAGTACCTTGGCGGCACCGAAGCGTCCGATCACCTGGTGCGGAATCGTCTTGCCGACCAGCGACACGTTGATCATGTTGCGATCGGCGTTCTTGACCGCCTTCTCGACCGCCACGGGGACCTCGGTCGCCTTACCGTACCCCCAGCCCACCCGACCATTCTTGTCACCGACCACGACCAGCGCCGAAAAGCTGAACCGGCGGCCTCCCTTGACCACGCACGAACAGCGACGGATCTGCACGACCTGCTCGGGACCCTCGGCACGACCACCCCGGCCACCCCGGCCGCCTCGACCCCGTCCGCCTCCAGGACCTCCGCCACGTCCACGACCTCCGCCGCCGCCGCCGGGACCTCCACCGGGACCTCCACCGCCGCCGGGACCTCCACCCGGCCTGCCGCCCGGCCTGCCGCCCGCTCCACCAGTTGACATGATTCTCTGCTCCCGACCCCGACCGGTTTGCACCGACCGGAAGCCTCATCGCTGTGATTGTCCTGTTAGAAACTCAATCCTGCCTCGCGTGCCGCATCGGCCAGCGTCGCCACGCGACCGTGATAGCCAAACCGACCCCGGTCGAAGGTGACTTCCTTGATCCCCGCCTCGATCGCTCGCTCGGCCACCCGCTGGCCCACCGCGGCAGCCGCCTGGCAGTTCCCGCCGGGCTTCTTGCCCTCGGTCGTACTCGCCGAGACCAGCGTCCGGCCCGACGTGTCGTCGATCACCTGGGCGTAGATGTGCTTGTTGCTGCGGTAGATGCTCAAGCGCGCGCGACCCTTGCGGTCCCGGCGGACACGATTGTGCACCCGGAACCCACGTCGACGTCGCTGTGCGGTAATTTTTTTTTGTGCTTTCATGACTGTTCAATCGATCTCGAGATCGCCGTGTGCGGCCGCTAGGCACCCGCGCTGGCAAACGCCTTGCCCTGCTTGCGGCGTACGTATTCGTCGCGGTATCGGATCCCCTTGCCCTTGTACGGTTCGGGAGGCCTCACCGCACGGATGTCGGCGGCAAACTGGCCGACAGCCTGCTTGTCGCATCCACTGACCTTGACCAGCGTCGGACTCGTCAACTCGCACTGCACGCCCGAAGGCAATGACAGCTTGACCATGTTGGCGAAGCCGACGCTGAGGTTCAGGATATTTCCATCGAGAATCGCCTGGTAACCCACTCCGTGGATCTCGAGCTGCTTCTCGTACGGAGTCACCACGCCGGTGACCATGTTGTTGATCAGGCTGCGGGTCAGGCCGTGCAGCGACCGGTTGGCACGCGAGTCGTCGGGCCGGGTCACCCGCAACTGGCTCGGATCGTCGTCGATCTCGATGCCCATCGCCGGATGATGGACCAGTGACAACTCGCCCTTGGGCCCCTTCACCGTGACCTCGGTTCCTCCCAGCGACACCTCCACTCCGGAAGGAAGCAGGATCGGCTGTTTTCCAATTCGAGACATCAAACCGGCCTTGGGTCGCGTGGAAACGGGTGAAGGGTCAATTGCTGTTGGTGAGTGGGGTCGAGTCGGGACGTGCTGGGGTTTACCAGATCTCGCAGAGCACCTCGCCGCCGATACTCTTGGACTTGGCCTCGCGGTTACTCAGCACGCCCTGGCTGGTGGAAATCACCGAGATCCCCATCCCCTGCAACACGTCGCTGTTGTCGCGGCTGCGGGTGTAGACCCTGCGGCCCGGCTTACTGATTCTTTGGATCGACTGGATCACGTCCTCGCCGTTGGGTCCGTACTTGAGATTGAGTCGAAGCACGTTCTGGGGAGGCTCTTCGATGGTCTCAAAATCCCAGATGTAGCCCTCGCGCTGCAACACCTCGGCAATGCCCTGCTTGACGCGAGAGGCGGGGATGTCGACATGAGGCCGCTCGATCCGCAGCGCGTTGCGAATGCGAGTCAGCATGTCGGCGATGGGGTCGGTCATCATGGTCGGAGTCTCGTGTCGGTCCCGGGTGCACCCGGCTGTGTCTCTTGTCCTGAGCAGTATCTACCAGCTGGCCTTGCGAGCTCCGGGGATCAGCCCGTCGAGACAGAGGTCTCGGAAACAGATCCGGCAGATGCGGAACTTACGGTAGACCGCACGCGGCCTGCCGCACAGCTGGCAACGGCGTTCGCCGCGGCTGCTGAACTTCGGCTTCCGGTTCGCCTTCTCGATCTTGGCCTTGCTCGCCATCAGTCCTCGTCCTCTTTCTGAAATGGCATCCCCAGCTCCCGCAGCAGCTCGCGACCCTGCTCGTCGGTCTGCCCGCTGGTGACCAGCGTGATGTTCATGCCCTGGGTATGGCCGACGCTGTCGGGATTGATTTCGGGAAACACCATCTGTTCGGTCAGCCCCAGCGAGTAGTTGCCGTGGCCGTCGAAACTGGTGCGACTCAGGCCGCGGAAGTCACGGACTCGAGGCAAGACCAGGGCGATCAGTCGATCGAGGAATTCCCACATCCGCTGTCGCCTGAGAGTCACGCGGCAGCCGACGGCATTGCCTTCGCGGAGCTTGAAGCCGGCCACGCTGCGGCGGGCGCGGGTGATCTGGGGTTTTTGTCCCGAGAGCGTGGTCAGGTGACCGACGGCCTCGTCGAGTCGCTTGCTGTCCACGATCGCCTCGCCGACACCCATGCTGATCACGATCTTCTCGAGCCGCGGCACCGCCAGGTCATTGGAGACCTGCAGCCGATCCCTCAGCGCCGGAATCACCTCGTCTCGGTACTTTTCCTGCAACCGGGTCATCGGCTCAGTGCTCTCGGTGTTGAACGCAGCGACCGTCGTCGGGCCGCCAGTGGTATCTGAGTAGACATGCGTGGTGTCATGGTTCTGGTATCAGGTCCGAGCCCACCAGGGACCGGAGATCAGGATCTCAATTCGAAACGCTCGCCCGGCGATGGGGTTTGGGGGCACCGATCGTGCCGACATCGGTCTGGCACTTCCTGCAGTAGCGGACCTTGCCGCCGTCGTCGTTGTATTTCACTCCCAGCCGCACGCCCCGGGCACACTGGCCACAGTAGAAGAGCACATTGGAACTGTCAATTGGCAGGTCGATCTCCAATTGCCCACCCTGGGGACTCTTGGGATGCCCTCGACGAACGTGCTTCTTGACCTGGTGCACACCTTCGACCTGGAGCTTGCGGCCCCCGTCGATCACCTGCACGACACGCCGCGGCGCGGGACCGGAGTCCTCGCCGCTGATCACCACCACCAGGTCTCCCGTGCGGATCTTCATCGCTCACACTACCTCACTGGCCAGGCTGACGATCTTCATGAAACGTCGATCACGCAACTCCCTCGCCACGGCGCCGAAGATCCGCGTGCCCCGAGGATTCTGGTCCT